>Ga0123354_10003265_pt1 | contig 22277 bp, 18 predicted proteins | sample TergutLab28metaG_2_FD_97872 | JGI IMG/M metagenome (GOLD analysis project Ga0123354, IMG submission 97872) | Labiotermes labralis P4 segment gut microbial communities from Petit-Saut dam, French Guiana - Lab288 P4 | ecosystem: Host-associated > Arthropoda: Insects > Digestive system > Gut ... | reverse complement strand
GTCTGCAAATAGTAGTGTGTTAAAAATTAACTCTTTGAAATACTTACTAAGTTTTAGTTTCTGGAACCAAATCCTAATGACTTCATCCAAATATAAATTAAACAAAACAGGTGATAGTGGACATCCTTGTCTCACTCCCTGGGTAATGTCTCTAGAATCTTCAGATATTCCATTACCTACATTAACTCTTATGATGTTTGCCGTATATGTTTTCTGAATTTCTGTAATTAAATGTGCTGGAATTCCTTTACTTGACATAGTAGTCCACAATTTGTCTCTGTCCACTGAATCAAAGGCTTTTTTGAAATCAATAAATGCAATGTACGTAGGGATGTTAAATTCTCTATGTTTCTCAATTATTTGGGAAGCTGAAAATATGCAGTCCATGCAGGATCTACCTTTCCTGAACCCATTCTGCTCTTCTAATAGTAAGATGTCTGCAATTACTGTCAATCTCTTTGCAATGAGTTTTGAATATATTTTATATCCAGTATTCAATAAGCTAATACCTCTATAGTTATCTGGATTATTTCTGTCTCCTTTTTTGTGTAGTGGTGTAACAATAGCTGTCCTCCATTCCTCAGGAATGTCCCCATAAATCCAACAAACATTTAAAAAATTAAAAAATTTATGTAAAAAACTTTTTGGTGCATGTTTGTACAACTCATTATTAATCCTGTCTGAGCCTGGAGATTTTCTGGGTTTTAATGTTTTTTTGGTTGTTTCCAATTCTTCCATAGTAATTAAGTCAACAAAATTTTCTGCCAGTTGTTCCAGTTTCCTTTCTGTGGTGTTATCCTTAAGTTGTTGAGTCCAAAGTTTTTGGTAGAAATCTAACCATGTGTGTTTCTTGTAATTTTATATGCATTGATAATGGCCCTTTAAGGGCCGAAACATGCAGGAGGAACATCATAGTCAGAGATTGTTACCCAGTCAAGTGCATTTGTAGAATTAATTACTATGTTTGTAAAATAATCACAAAAAATCTGGACTTAAAAGTCTTTTTTGTGTTTTGGAAATCTGTAAACACACATACCATAAAATAAAGACCAACATTGTAGCATGAAAAATTTTACCTTTCTTCTTGAGTTCTTCTGTCAGTTTCGTTGTGAACTCAATTCCCTCATTTGGGGTGACAAAACAGTATAAGCACTCTCCTTTGATTGGATGAGCTTGTGCAACAACAGCAGCCTCTGCTACACTTGGATGTGCTGAAAGTGTGGCTTCAACCTCAGCAGTACTCAGCAGATGTCCTGATATGTTTAACATGTCATCCACACGACCTGTTATCCACAGGTATCCATCTTCATCCCTACGTGCTCCTGCAAATTTTAACTTTGTATTTAATGGCTGGGAAAAAAACTTGTTTAAGCATTGTGTTTTCAGTTATTAACAATTCTAACAAACTGCCTGTTTATTGAGCCAAATGATTCCATGGTGCAGGTGACGGTTACTTGGTTGCTCACAAAGTTGTTTCTGTGGAAAGCTGTTCATTAGAATTCATAACAGTTTGTAGGAGAACTCAGTAGGCAGAGAGATGAGTCATGTTCTCCCTTCATATCTGTGTCTGAAAGATGTGCTAATCATCTAGCCCCCATGTTTACAATGGCCTCACTCATGACCGAGTCCTCCCAGTTAGTCCTAACATGTACTTACTTACTCCATGGTGCAGAGTCCTTCTTGAGAAGCTAACTGGTTTGCAGCTAGTCAAGAAATCCCCGCATTTCACGGAACCCAAAGGTTCATTACCGCATTCACAAGTGTCCACCACCTGTTTCTATCCTGGGCCAGCTCAATCCAGTCCATATACCCACATCCCACCTCCTGGAGATCCGTCCAAATATTATCCACCCATCTACAACTAGGTCTCCCCAGTGGTCTCTTTCCCTCCGGTTTCCCCATCAAGACCCTATACAACCCCCTCTCCTCATCCATATGCGCCACATGCCCAGCCCATCTCATTCTTCTCGATTTTATCACCCGCACAATATTGGGTGAGGAGTACAAATCATTTAGCTCGCAATCTCCTCCAATAACCCGTTACCTTGTCCCTCCTAGGTCCAAATACTCTCCTCAACACCATGTTCTCAAACACCCTCAGCTTCCTTTCCTCCTGAGTCCTACCCCTACTCTAGTAAAAACATTAAACTTTGATGATCCAGCACCTTTCCAATTAGAATTGCTTCAGTAAAACACCCTTTTCTAGTGTACTGTTGATGAAGAACCTTAAGGAATAGATTTTTTTTTGAGATACATATGTTTAAGAATTTTCATATGCATCTTATATGCTTTGCTTCAGTGCTATGTGTTTTACTCGGAAATTTTTGTAAAATAATACACTGTATTTGTGTTCAGGTTTCTTAATTTGCAGTAATGTTCACTTGGTGCTTTCATAGCATGAAATGGGTCTACAGGAATGAAATCCCACTTACAACATTGTGCTTATGGGGAATAAGGATTTAACTTAATATCGCTTGCTCTGGGTCACTGTTTGGGAAAAATTATGGTCGAAGGTGCAGCAGATGCCTGTACTAATCTATCATTTGTGCCTAAGTCTCCTAAATAATCTCGTTCCTTCAGGTTTCCCAGTCAGAATTTTCTGTGCGTTTTGCACTTTACCCATGCAAGTTACATATTCCATCCGTGCTCTGAATTAATTCCTCATTACGTACAATATTCAATGACACAAAGAATGCTGTGACCCAGACAGTATTTGCAATGACTGATTTATTCCATGTCCCTTCCAATTCATAATCTTGCAACCATTACATAACATATCAGTTGAATAAGTGGCATTCAGCAACCTAATTCATTGTTGTCTTCATGAATGTGATGCCACAGAGTTTGATAGAAAAAATTACTTATATATGTTACTAAACAACAGATGTCCATTCACCAAGAGAAAACCAGTTACAACACCTGTGAAAACAAATTTCTTCAAAAGATCCTCATCCTTTCTACAGTATAGGAATTCTTTGGCAGCGCAGTTTATATGTATCCTGCCTTTTAGGTCACAATCAATTTCTTACAACAAATGTGACGGCCCTATACCTGTCATCGGATCAGAGGAAACGACATTTTCCGTCAAACTGCAAAACCAGCGTTTTGTTTGTAACCATTAAAATATGTTCACTCTACGTGCCTGAACACTTCACTTCTGTACTTTTTTACTACCATTTGACTTACCCTTGAGGATGAGATCATTCCTTGCAAAGTCAGGATCAAATCATCCAGTGATTCAGGTCATACCCCAGAAGACCAGAATCCTCAGCTATACCTCTATCAGAAACTCTAAATTTGCAATATACACTTTACACTTTTTAGAAGCTGCGCTAAGCCATGGTAGGCCTGTGCTACTGAATTCACAATGACAGCCCTTCTCAGTGAACTATATATGCCATGCACAAGCAAAATCTGATCCAAGGGCCACACACATCTAATTACATAACAAGTCTTCAATTGTTTTACCACGTTCTAACTCTTGCAACAAAATACTTAATAGCAATATAAAACCTGTTGCAATTCAAAAGAGGAAGATTTAATAATTGCCTTTCCAAGCTATGATTACCACACATAAACCTTCCAATGATCCAGTCATACATTATACTCCCTAAAGAATACTATGAACCTGCAATTGTGTAATTGATTATGATCATAAACTACAAAATTCTTAAAAGACAACAGACCAAGTGGTGCCACTGCCAGCGATAGCATTTTATCACCAAAGTTCAAGGCTACAATAGCAGCAGAAAACAGGTACTCTCCCACTGTTTCATAACAACAGATTTTTCATGCATACTTCCATAATACCGCAGGAGATCTATGGGTTCAGTCCTACAATACTATCATATAGGTGCAATGCAGCTTGTCCTTATATAATGGTAATTAATGGAAATAAAATCCTGCATTTCTTACCATCCCCAGTGCAATAGTAACCAGGAAATTTCTTGAAGTATGTTGTCTCAAATCTCTCGTGATTCCCAAACAGTGTCCTCATCATACCGGGCCACGGCCTTCTGAACACCAAGTAACCCTCACCAGGCCCTCGGATCTCTTTACCATTCTCATCGAGCAGCGCAGGCATTACTCCAAAGAACGGCAGTGTCTGAAAGAGGATACACAGGACACTAGTCTCAGATGCCAGACATCTTACCAATATTGTGACATAAAGCATAAAGATATCCGAACAATATGAGATTTGAGGTTCTTACAGCAGTCACTATGAAGATTACTGTGTTTTGTGCAATGATGTCACACAGCTGGGTATAAATTTACCAGCACTGCAAAGGAAAATACAGTCTCCATCCTCCAGGGCTTAGATTCTTCTACCCCGAAGACAGAGGTAAAAAAAAAGGGTTCCTCCAAAATGTTGAAAAATTTATACTGCACTGCACAGCATCAGTCTCAGAAGACAGTAATGTTCAGCACAAAAATGTTTTTAAAATTTCATATGTTCGCAGAGGTCAGAATTTACACTCATCTACTGGGTTATGAAATAGTACAGTCTGGTTGGTGCTTACCAGCATTTCAGAGGAATCTGTTGTCTCCACATTCAGAATATAAGTGAATTAAGCGGGATGTGGATGATTTTTTTCTAAAAATGAGTGGGAAAATTGGACTGTGGGAAGTCAGAGAATTGGTTAATCAGCATTAGGAATCAAGAAGAGCAGATAGTGGATGAGTGGCAAGATGTAAGGGCCCTAATATAAGCCTCTAAGAAAAGGGAGACCCATATATAGGATGTCCTGAAAGTAACCATGCACTGAAATTGGAAGTTCAACATATGTTATAGCTTGGTACACTTTGCAATAAAGTATTCAGCAGGTATGCACAGCATGTATTCAGTTTTCAACAAGTTATGAGTTTGGATTTTGCAACAGAGCACTGGATTTTTAATGTTGTATAAATGAGTAAATTTTATTTGCAACTTATTGCACTAATCACCTTTATAATTATAATTAAATTGGTACAATAAATTGGGAAAAAAATTTACTCATATCTATGTACGTACCTGATACCAATATATGCTGGAAAATTCTTTTAGGACATTCTGTAATTCTTCTGAAATAGTGGTGACCACATATCAGTGTACACATTGTCATAACCTGATGCCAGAAATACAACTTAAATGCAAACTACATGTAACACATTTCACTTGCAACACAGTGTCATAGTGTGATCCGCAGACACGTTTTGGCATAAGGTATTTAACATGCCTATATTTAATCTTAAGTTCAAGGAATGATATTAATACATTATTTAATTTGCTTTCCATACTTTATGTGCTATAACAAGGACTTTTTAAACTTTTAATGTGTTTATACTGAAACTACAGCCACTAATCCACGTTCATTTGCTTGTACACTTGAAGTATGTATATTTATGGAGCCATAGGTGGAACAGCTTTACAAAATCTTTTCAATTTATTAGTTTAATATATAATTTATAAGTTTTGTAAGTAATACAACTTTACAAAACTTACGCAAGCCACAATACTCAGACTATCACAACAGAATATAAAAATATCCGATTTCACAATTGCACAAAAATGAGGCGCAACCGCCCCATAAACAGAAAGCAGAAACATACAGAAATACAAGTGGATGGAAAAACCCCTCACCCCCACCCCACTCCAATGGAGAGCTCCAAAAGCAGAAGAACAACGGACATAAGTAGTTTTGCACACGCCACACACTTAACCCTACTTATAATAGCACAGTAAATATAAGTCACATTGTGTATAAAAAAACCGCAGCAAAAGCACTGTAAGCCATATGAGATCCCAAATGCACACAACCACCCTGTAAAGCAATAACGGTTCTTAGCTTAGCCTGGAGATGACTACTGTAAGTCGAAACATGTTGCATTAGTATTATATTCTAGTATAGTTGTGTTGACAGCAATATATATAGTAATAAAGTGAATATATAGATACACAACGGGATGACTTCATTCAAAACCTTTTCAAGCTGAAGAAGAGTTTTAATTATACATACTGCTGATCCTGGTTTCATAGGTGTGCATCCAGGTAACGGTGTTAGTACATGACCTCCGGTCTCTGTCTGCCAGAAAGTGTCCACAATGGAACACTTCTCATGTCCAATAACTTTGTAGTACCAATGCCATGCTTCAGGATTAATGGGTTCACCTACTGATCCAAGTACTTGTAATGTGCTCAAATTGTGCCTGTTTAGACAGAAGGAACATTAATTCTGTAATACGATTTAAACTTGAACAAATCCATGAAAAGAAAAGCAAGACAACTTTATTCTGAGAACAAAAACAAACGTTATATTCATGGTATCATTTAACTGCCACTGTCATTCAGTCATGTAACATAGTAACTACATCATGATGCAGACTGGTTGTCACGGTAATTCTTACATGAATAAGTGACATCACAATGTACATCCTCATGAAAAGTGAGAGTCTGCTGTACATCATGTACATATTTATCTAAGTTACAGCAAAGGGAACATACCTAGTTAAGAAAATGAGGCATAATAGTTTTAACCACAGGCTAAGATATCAATATATCCAAGCTAAAGTTCTGAGAAATATCTGAAACTAAAATTAGAACTTTTTTTTGTATGAATTTAATGTGCATTAATTTTAGTTTACATTCAGAGTTACAAGAAATGTGGCCTACTTAACTGCAATACTCATCTTCTGTCATTAAAAGCATCTGAATTGTCAAGAATATATGGGTAGAATATGTAGTTTAGGGAAGGAAACAGCAAATAGATGGGTAGAATATGTAGTTTAGGGACGGAAACAGCAAATAGATGGGTAGAATATGTAGTTTAGGGAAGGAAACAGCAAACAGATGGGTAGAATATGTAGTTTAGGGAAGGAAACAGCAAATATATACATTTCAGGTTTAAACATAGTGGAATGAGGTCCCTTGGAAGATGAAAAGCTAAATGGGAGGATAATATTAAACTTGGTCACGGGGAATGTGTTGAAGGTTTAAAATGAATGTTGTCTAAGCAGGATCCAAAAGTGGTTGGTTGTTGTGATGAACTGCAGGGTTTCATGACAATAAGGAATTTCTTGATAGTTTGGTTTATTAATTATTTAACCTGGCAGAACAATTAATTGATTTGAATTTCTTGCTTCTACCTTGCATAATAGGAAGCTTACACGAACATACAGATAATGAACCTTCAGGCCTCACTTACTCAAGTGGCTGCCATTCAGTAACGGTAGTAAGGATTTACAATTCATTGAGTTTGCATGGCCTGTTAAAATTTTCTACATAGCTTACTTATTGACAGGTTCATCTCCAAATTTCATGAGTGCTCTCAGTGCAGTAGGTGCTGTGTAGAATTGATTCACTCGATATTTGTCGACAATCATCCAGTACCTGTCATTATCAGGGTGGAATGGTGTTCCTTCAAACTGGAATTGCAGAAACAGAAAACATCTACCTGTATTTTAGCAACAACCTTGTCTGTGTTATTTATTTTTAATCAATGTCGCATTAAATTTTATTCTTTAAGTTTTTTGAATTTGTAACACTGCATTAATCATGGTACATTGCTTAGTTGTTTTTGGTGTATATATAAGTGAAGTTGCAAGATTATATTGATTAATATTCCTATGTATGTACGCACATATGTATGTATGTATGTATTTATTTATTTACTTATTTACATTTTACATTCGATGGATCTTTTGGGATAAACCCCATTTAGATATAGGAACAGTCAACATAGATATGAATACACTATATAATGTTATGATGTGTATGCTATAGCAAGCATCTGTCATAGCACAGAAATAGAACAAGCCAACACAAGTCAATCAATCACACATTAATTATATGAATAATTTGACAGTGTAATTACTATACTACACATGTATGTACGTATGTACATACATATATACATACATACACACATACATATGTACATACATAGGTTCCTATGATGTGACAGTAAAGGTTACTGTCTTTTGGTGTGTGATCCCATGTAGTCTGGTAGATATGCACTGACATTTCACATAAACCTGCTGTCTCTATCCAATGTTCCATAAAACCCACCACTCTGAAAATGGAGGCATTTGTTTTTTATGAAACATTTGCCACTAGCTATGAAACTATATTGAGTTATAGCAGTCTTCATTTCTTGGCTGTGGCTTGTGTGTATGTCTGCGCGCGTGTAGACAAACACACAAAACACACACACACACAAGTATGTACTTGAAGATGTAAATAGGGAGTTATATTCTTACTAATACTGATGTTGCTCCATTTGCTAGAGGACCGTACACAACGTACGTGTGACCAGTGATCCACCCAACATCAGCAGTGCACCAATACACATCTCCAGGCCGATAGTCAAATACATATTTGAATGTGGTGGCAGCATACAACAAATAACCACCTGTTGTATGCAAGACGCCCTTTGGTTTTCCTGTGGATCCACTGCAACAGACAGATCCAAATTAAATACTACAGATGGTACTAGAAGCTTCAACCCACAGGAACAAAGATGACAGCTAGAAGATATATAATTACACATAAGTGATGGATCTGCTTATAATATTCTAAATGAAGGCAAATTAAAAAGGAAAAACTCTAATGCTTTCCGAACTGAGAATGAAATACTTCATTATAACTTTGTGCATTTTATCTTTCTTATCCCTTTCTGGCCCCCTTCTAGGCGAATTATACTGCATGCAAACCCATGAGGGGATGGCCAATAAAAATGACATTGAAAACTGTCAGGATTATATTTAGCGGTTTCTTTATAAAGGAAATGTGATTGCAGAGCCCCTGAAAGTTACCCTGGTTTCCTCAGAATATAGTCTGAATACCAGTGTTTAATACAAAATGAAAACAATGCTAGAAGAAGATTATAATGATGGCCATGTTAAATGAATTGCCAGTCATGTAAATGGCACATCCGATGCTTAGTTATTCCAGTATATTTAAATACCAGAGTTTGTTTATTAAATCTGTTACAGAGTATTGTAGCCCATTACAAATACTTCCTGCATGGTTGTGTGAGTGAGTCAGTGACTGAGTATGAGTGTGTGTGTTAACATACTGTTTGTCAGAGAGTATGCATCCTATACTATGGGCAAGATTTGGTATCTTAATGTTTATTTAATACCTGGTATAGAGCATAAAGAGAGGGTCTTCAGCTCCAACCCAAACAGGATAACATGATGTGGAAGCTCCTTCCATTTCCTCATGCCACCAGACGTCTCTGCCCTCTGTCCATGGGATCTAATAATGTAAGAGCAATCTTACTGATTTATTAATGTCTACATAAAGTTGTCACATCCCTTGGGGGATTTCAAGCCTCAGAGTTTTAAGTATATTAAAAATCTTGTCTTGTGTAATCTATAGAAACAAGACTGGAAAGGATGTACTCTGCAATTTAGTACTCAAACTTCTCACTGGTGTTCTTTACAGTCTCATTCAGATTGACTGTGGTCTGTTTTATAAATTTGATCAAGTTCACAGAATACATGAAAAACTCCATTTATGACCTTATGTAAATTGAAGTTTACTGATAGTGTGTATGGCTGGAAATTGGAATTGTTAAACAACTTTTAGTGAAAGCCTTCAAAACATAATTTAAAAAACTGTGCAATAATTTAAGTGCTGATACTAGGTCAAAGACATTGAAATGGATAGTCAGATGACAAACATGGTCTACACATGTGTCCCACTTGACTTCACAAAATTTGCACAATTAACCAAAAGTCAAAGACACTTTGAAAGTGTTCTGAGGTATAAGGAATAAACTCCTGCAAACTGTCACTGCTGTGTATTAATAGTACAGATACTTCTGTCACAGATATTTTAATTTTGAGATTAATTGCCATGTTTGGCCACTTATACTATTTTTTTTTTTAATTACATTTGCTCTAGCTGTTCATCACAATTGTCATACAGTGTAAAGTGTGTCCTCCCTTCCACTGCTTGGACTATGGGATCACGGGTTCAAATCTAACTTAGGGCATTAACAGATCTGTGCCCCAAGTAGAATCTGAACTCCAAATCCCAATGTTCCAGCAATATGACATAGTGCACAGCTTATATGTTGTAGCTACTGTTATCAGCATTGTGTATGTGTGCCCGTGTTATCATACACAGGAAATCCCTATAACACCAAAAACACATGTTTATTTCTTCCTAGTGGCGAAATGTATCACAGTAAATGAAATATATTCTGACTTATAACTCACCTGACAGACAGATATGCCAAGACACAAAACATGTACTTCAAACAAGTATGGGATAAGGGAAATCTATGTTTTTAAGATTATGTTGACAGCGTAATTTACTAGTAACCTTGCGGTCAGATGCCTTCCTCGTTTCTCGTAACGTGTCTCCATTTTCCTCGGCAGTTCCATTTCTACTCTGTGAAGCACTAAGTCGAGGTAAATGTTCAACAACTATGCATGTCTCGACTTCATGTCCAAGTTTTTTGCAGCGTTCCAATGCTGCAATAAAAAATACTCACTGTAGCTGGAAAACGAGAGCTGGAAACTCACCAACAGTGTTAGTCAAAAAAATTTTTTTGGCCGTCTATTTTTTATGAAGTTGTCAAAAGCTTAGATTAAACAAAAGAAAACGGTCAGATAAATTATTAATTGGAAGGGATCTCAAAGAGAGCAGCTGTGACATCATCAATGTAACAGCCTAGCATATGCCTTGAAGGACTGAGTAAAATGTGAAATAAAGCTTAGCTAGGCTGGCCAATCACCTGGCCGAGATAGAAGACAGACATTTCCCAAGTACTCCCATACAGCACTGCCTCTACTACCACTCATTCAGCAGAATCACATTAAGCAATGAATAATAAGATACTTATGTTGTTACTGTGGCAAATATTTAAATTATGTGCTTCTAGGATGTGATGCTGTGCAGTTTGATAGACAGGTACCAAGAAGCTGGAGGACCCTATAGCCTCCATTTTCACTGTAAGCCTTCTGTTCTAGCCTGAAGCAACTCCCTCTGAAACGTTGATATCTATCTACCAGACCACACGGCGTCACACCTCACACAACCACAGTCTAAACAGAGAATAAGATTACTTTAAAAGGTTGTTCACATTTTGTAAACATATTTAATTACCCTTGAAGGTCAACAATGCTGAAGGTGGCCAACACAAACTCTTTAAGTAGCAATGTAGCAATTATATGTACCACCTGATGTAGCACTCAATAACTCAGCACGATGAAAATTTAATTTTTGTTGGAAATGCTGCTGAACCGCTGGGTAAGCGGTAACAAAAATATCCTCTTTTTGGGAATTTCTACCTTTGAAGAAGAGAATATTATACTGCCTCAAAACTCTGGGATCCAGTTACCCACAGATACAACATCATATGACAAAAGAATGGAATCCTCAGCTACACTGCTGCATAAACAGCAAAATTCACAACCCAGCACAATACACACACATCATTACTATGGGGTCCATCAGTTATGTACGATAAATGATGAAACCATTACTAAGTATAATTAAAACACATATTTGCAATGGTGATACTGTACATTTTCTTGAAGGTACAGACCGTATATTTAAGCTATGTTTCAATCAATTTCACTCTTCAAAAGGGCAAACAACCCATTTTGCCATTTGTTATGTTCTGTATTGATGTTCAAAAACTTCTGAGCCCCGGTTTTACATTAACACTTTTGAGAATGTAGACTTTCCCCTCTGTAAACCAAATATGCTTAATGATAATAGGCTACTTCCCCGCTCCCCCCTCCCCCCCCAAAAATTAACTAGCTCTACCTGCATCACAGATTTCCTTCAGACAAAGCAACTTCTGTCCTCTCCATGCTCCATCAGTTGTTACAAGAACTTTACACTTTGAATCCAGCATTCTTTCAGCAAATGAGTCAGCAGAAAATCCTGCAAACTAAAATGAAACAAATATAAGTGCCTGGATCCTGTGAAGTCAAATCCAGCCTCCTCCTCTTTGAACTTCATTTTAATGTTAACCTTTCATATACATCCAGGTCTTCAAAGCGGTATTTGTCTTTCAGATTTTGTGACAAAAATGTTGTATGGCTTTATCATCGATTCCTATGCATGCTGCATGTCCTGTTTATTGCGTTCTCCCTGATTTAATTGCCCTAATGACATCTGGTAACAAGTACAAAGCCTGAAGATCCTCACTACTTAATTTTTGCCAGTTCTCGATTATTTACTACCTCTTGAGATCAAATATTCTCCTAATGCCCACCATCTATAACCTTCCTCAAAAGACAGAGACCAAGTTTACATTCTGCAAAACAACAGATAAAAATATTCACAGTTTTTTTTACTGTTAACCCCCCACCACCACCACCACCATCACCACCATTATTGTGTCATTTTATAAAATTTCAACGTATTGTACAACTGAATCAATGACGAGCAGAAAACACACGAACACAAATTTCCAAAAGAATATAAAAGTTCACACACACTACCAATTTTCGAGAACATATATAAGACATTTGAGACTGAAAGGTCAGTTGGATTATCAATATGTCTGACAAAACGTATGGACATAAATATACATAATATGCATGTACCCAGATATGAAAGAAGTTTTATGTTTGGCATGAAGCATTTGATGCCATGAAGTTACTAAGATTTCTGCATTCCAACACTCCAAATCATGGGCATAGGTACTATGAAATGAACAGTGAGGGGAAGGGAATTTGGCTGCGCCTAGATTCCAAGTCTTAGGACAGCCCCAATCTGCTTGCAGCTCTAACACCACTGCCAATATTTCTGTACTGTGTAATGCTGTCATTAAGTCATGTACCTAACAATACTAACTGAAACTTTCCAATGCCGCATAGTTATAATGTATGTAAGATAAATAATAAAACATTATTTTAGAATGTAAATTACTGATCATCAACATGTGATTGCATTTGAAAAGCTTACAGTTGATATTGAGTGTAATAGGGGCATGTGACAGCATGAGAGTGTAAGAATCCCGCAGGCAGACCAAAATTCATAAGCTGTACCATGACCTCTAGAAACATCAATACACCAGTGTTCAAAAACATTACACTTGCAGGATTACATTACACATACGTAAATAGAATATGCACTGCCTGGCAAACTTATTTATTTAGATCAAAGGGCAAAGATTCCCTGACAAGGCAGGGTCAGAGCTATGACCCTTTGTGGTGACCATAATACACATATGTTATTAACTTTCGCAACAAAATTATCATTATCCAAACACAGTTGTACTATTAAATGATACTATTTAAAATTACATATTGGTGAGTATTATTCTTAAGAATTAACAGAAGGTGTCTTTTAGCAGATTTAAGGTTGCTGGATAGGACAATTATGTGTTTGTTTATTCTATGGTTATTTTATGATTCTTGCAGTATTTCAGACTACATACTATTGAATGATACGATGACTGATGAATGACACAGAGTAAAGGATTTGGAAGGAAGTGATCATGGTGTAATTGAGGTATTTTCCTGGAATCTAGATGGAGGAACTGAGAAACTCCACCAAAAACCCGTCAGGATATCTGGGGTCCTGGCCAATATACAAGCCAGGGGGCAGAAACGTTACCAGTTTAGTCAACCTGCCCAATGGTAACTATAAAGGACAAGAATAAACATATGACCACTGAATGGTATTTGAACCCACAAGAGGGATAGGAGAGCAGTTCAATAAACATACACAGCCTGTGTCAGAAATCCATGCTAGGAAATAAACCTTTCATCTTTGCTCAGCCATATTCTTTACATATTACGTACGACCAGTTTTTTTTTTAATTAACAGAATAAAGTGAATAAGACACATGTAAAATGTGTGCATATCAATAAATAAGACTATGGTAACATACCACAATCGTGTGGACGGCTCCAATTCGAGAACAGGCAAGTACTGCAATTACAACTTCAAGGATCATGGGCATGTAAATGGTTACCCGATCCCCTTTGGAGACTCCTTTTGATTTGAGAACATTGGCAAACCTGCAAACCTCCTCCAGTAGCTTCCTGTATGTAAGTCTGCTATAATCATCAGGATCATTTCCTTCCCTGAAACGATAACACAAACAACGAACACCCATCAGCATCTCCCAAGTGACTCACAGTTAAATAATAATTTGTGGCTGGCACTCTGAAGATACAGTACTTGCCACAAATGTGAGATCTTAGGTTTTTATGGCAGTGCTATGAAGAATATCATCACCTTGCATGTCACACCGTGTAGACTGGTGGAAATTTACCGCTATTTTAGAGGAATACGCTGCCTACACCTTAATCTAACGTCACACTTGGCATACTGACAGAGAGTGGGGGAAAATATGAAAACTTAATTTCTTCAAGTAGCTGATTTAATCAGAATCACGAATGTGTAAATCACGAGGTATTTTCAATAATATCTAACTAGATGATAACAGTGATTACAGAGTCGATGAAAGAAAAATTTAAATACAGATTTCGCATATTTTTTTTGTGATTATTGTGAACAGATTTCGCAGTTTTAAATACATCTTTTACAGCGAAGTTTTTGTAACAGTTTCTATACTAGGACTTGTATTTTGTCACGTAGAAGAGCAATCGCATACAGTAAATGGGGTCTGATACATCATGGTTAATCACATACACAGGGTAGGGAGTGTTAATAAATGGCGATGGAACGGGAACGAAATGTTATTGATAGTACATTTTAACACAAGTCCAGCACCCATCTAAAAAATAAGTGTAAAGGCGAAGGTAAAATTATGCCTGTCCAACCCTTGAAGTCATATAGGGGAAGCGGAGGTAAAACTCCAGTCATTCTTAGTCTCGGCACTAGACGACGGTGAGTGGTCAGTCTCATGCTCCGTTCACTTAACCCTTGGGGTAGAATCCTGGTACCCGCTGACCCACAGTCGGTCTGGGATATGTGAGGAAGAGAAAAAAATATCTTGCCCCGAAAGGCATTTGAACCCCAGATCGTTAAATCCATAGCTAGTCACTATATTTACTACACTATCCCGACAAGGTGTAGAGGAAATTAATGAGAAATCTCATGATCCATATTTGTTTGTAAGACAACATAGTAAAGGCGTGTAGGGTACTGGAAGAACTACCGCGAAACAAGGAGTCGATTCCCCATAGAGGAAAAAACATCTGCTTCGTTTCCAGTGCTTTCACAGTTGCTGTGGGGCCCACCCAACTCCTGTCCAATGTGTACCAGGGGCTCTCTCCTAAGCTATGCCTCTGTTTTAAGCACCTTTGGATCTACACGATCGTGTGTTATTCATTCTACAGACGACTGTACGTACTAAACAAATTGGGGAAACGGCAACGGCAATTGTGTATTTCAAGGATAATTCTGTACACATGAAACTGCGTGTTAGCAAAAGGACTTGTTTGATTTCTGTACACATAAGCTGAAGGTCATTTCCATTTCTACAAGTATGTTCGAAGTATATTTTCTTTCTCTATCTTTGCACCGTGCATTCTGTAGTTTATTTAATTAATAAACCAACAAATGCACATATATTCATTTAATGATCTAAAATTCACATTAAAACACTTAAAACGCTCCTACATGTTTCGATCATACTCAGGGAGCATACATTGTTCCTTGCTAAAGTTATAGTTTAAAAGCACTCAGTGATTTGCATCGTTACGTTGAGTTGGTGTTGTGACAGCATGTCTTGTGTATTGTGAGAGTCGTACACTGTTCAGAATGAGCCTGGCTATGGATGTGCGTTTTGCGACGTATAGCGTGAATTTCACGCTATACGTCGCAGTTTGGTAGATACTTCTGAATATTTCTAACTCTTACTACGAAGACAGAAGCAGCGGAAGTTTCCTTCTACACGTGTTCCGGAAGTATTTTGGAGACGAATGCAAACAGCGGAAGCCCACTGACAACCTCTTTGCGAAGGGATTTTAGGTTGTTACTATGCAATATTCATTTTAATACAAAGGCTTGTAAATCGCCTTACGAGTTCCCACGGTGATTTTTTGTCATCTGAAACATTATTGTTTCACTGCGTAGCATGACAGTCACGGATGTGGGAAGAATTCGGGGCCATATTGCAGAAAGAACTCGCAAGCAATCTCTTGGACGCAAATGACTTTTGATGGTGATTCCTTTAAACAACACAATACAAATAAAGTCCTATGGTAAACCTGCTGCAATTGCAGCACTGAAGAGCAGAAAAAGAAGGCTCTGGAGAAATTTAAAAACGCCTACCAGTAGCAAGGGAACAGTTTTATTCGGTGTCGAGTGGGGATAAACTCTCGAAGAACGAAAACGTTTGAACTCCAGCGACAATATGTAGTCCTTCTTTTGGTATCTATATTATACGATTCCTTGAATCAACAGCAGTTATCTCTCTACACATCGCCAACTACTCTGCGGAAGCGAGATGCAGAGTTTACTGTGACGTAGAAACTGAATTTGTAAACATATTATCTGTTGCATGGAATTCGTCCTTCCAAGAACTGAAACGCTGTATTTCCTCCCAACGTGGTATTAGTGAATTGTCATTAAACTCTCGAGCACTAAAAAAAAAAAAAGGGTGGAAATACTTTTCTAAGCGCAAGATTGGTAATATGTCCTGAGAAAACAGATCACACTCGAAATATATTCCGATGAAAGCCAGGGTACGAGAAAAACAGCGGAAGTGTAACAGAAATTCCACGTATGGATTTCTTGGTTACTTACTTATTTACTCCATGGAGAAGAGTTCTTCTTGAGAAGCTAACCGGTTTTCAGCTAGTGAAGAAATTCCTCGCAATTTTTGGAACCCGAAAGTTCATTACCGCATTCACAAATGACCGCTACCTGTCCCTATCCTGAGCCAGCTCGATCTTAGTCCATACCCTCACATTCCACTTCCTGAAGATCCATCTTAATATTATCCTCCCATATACTCCTGGGTCTCCCAAGTGGTTGCGTTCCTTCAGGTTTCCCCCACCAAAACCCAGTATAAGCCTCTCCTCTCCCCCACACATGCTACATGCCCCGCCCATTTCATTCTCGATTTGATCACCCGAACAATATTGGGGGAGGATTACGGATCATACAGCTCCTCATAATGTAGTTTTCTCCACTCCCCTGTAACCTCGTCCTTCTTAGGCCCAAATATTCTCCTGAACACCCTATTCTCAAACACCCTCAGCCTACGTTCCTCCCTCAATGTGAGCGACCAAGTTTCACACCCATACAAAACAACAGGCAAAATTACAGTTCTGTATATCTTAATCTCTAAATTTTTGGAAAGCATACTGGAAGACAAAAGATTCTGCACCGAATAATAGCAGGCATTCCATGACTTCAGTCTCCTCTTAATTTCTTCCTGAATAGAATTTTGATTTGTTAAGTTCATTCCCAAATATTTGAATTCTTCTATGGATTTCTTGGTTAATTGGTAGAAATATCTTAATGAGGCAAAATATTAACGGGAAAAGGATACATCTACAGCAAACTGAGAACATGGCGGAAATACAGAAATATGAATTTAATTTCACACATAAAATACGTAGGATGCAATATAATACAGTAACCACATTTCTGAGCACAATTTTATAATTATAAACGACAGAAAGGGGCAGGAAAACCCCTGGAGGGGGGGGGGGGAAAGGGAAAGGAGAGTTGGGAAACTCGTGAATATCGGGGTAAAGGACCCGCAGCAAACTCAAGGAAGTCTGTGTAATATATTATGCATCGCCAATACACAACATACATCAAACAAGATGCAATAATTACAATTAGGTGATATTTGGCTACATGTTTCGGCCATGACCGGCCATCTTCAGGCCAACTAAGAACAAAAAATTAAGGTACAGTAAACATATTACTCAATGGAATGTTCTTTGTTGGCTTGAAGTTGGCCTGTCACGGCCGAAACATGTAGTCAAATATCACCTAATTGTAATTATTGCTTCTTGTTTGATATATGTTGTGTATTGACGGTGCATAATATATTATACAGATTTGATAATACACAACGGGATGGCCTCTCTCAAACTTAAGGAAGGGCGAATCAAGGTTACTGTCATCTAAGTAGGAGATTCCGTCTACACTTTTCATGCCTTCCTTCAAGTATGTTAATATATGGTATACGGCGAGGTTAAAGGAATAAAGTAAAGTTTTCAGTGACCACGCCATGAAGGGAAACAGGGACAGAAGAGGCACAGCTCCGTTCATTCTTAACCTCGGCACAAGACGGAGGTGACCGAGCACTTTTCACTCGGGAAAGAACCTCCGGTACCCAGTAAAGAGGAAGCAGGGTGGGTCCCACAGCCAATCAGGAAGATTTGGAGAAAAATATGTTACCCACAACGGGAAGCGAACCTTGGATCAAGCAGCCCTTAGCCTAGTCACACCACTGACTAACGCAAAACTTCTAACTAACCAATAAATGGAGCTGTTTTCTCACGTCATTTAAACTGCTTCCATAACGTTCGAGAAGAAAGAATAATTTGTTTACTTATTTATTTGTGTTTTTTTCAGCGACACTATCAGTACAACAAATTAAGCCAGTCGCACGGCGGAATGATTATTGAATAGCCAATTTTAAAATATGTGGACTAAGACGTTCGTGGCCTAACTTTAAATATTATCCCTTATTTTCCCGGAGGTATTGAGGAAAACCAAGAAATTTAGAGCCAGAACAGCTGGCCTGCGGACTGAAATTTGAACCCAGGATCTCCTGAGCGCGAAGCAGGAGTGAATGATAATTATATCAACAATTAACCGCCTAACAACAATTATTTATTAAAATCCACACTCAGCTACATGTTTTGGCCATGTTACGCTGTGTAATTATAGTCAGCGGCAATAATAGTTTTACATTTTTCTTACATTAGTTGTAAACGTCAAAAACAACAAAATGACATATTCAGATATCAGTACACAGACACATTATAAACGACTACTGAATACACAAGCGGTTAGACCGTGCGACTGAGTTAGAAAATCACAGTGTCATTCTAAAGTCAAGGTCTGACATTTACGCCCTATCCTTCAGCCGACACTCCTTCTGACTGCAATAACGTGGAATGACAACTTGATGCAACAAGGTAATTTTATTGATAAATTCTTAGCTCGACATGTTTCGGGTACATCATCAGGAGCATTAGATGATGAGTTGCAGCATATTGTTTTCTGCACTGTAAAGAATGAGATAATATGAAGTGTGTGTGTAGTGGTTGTATGCCATGTACAGGTGTTTGTCAGTGCGGTCTATGGAGTATTGTACAGGTCTGTTTGTGTGGGGACTAGAGGTTTGTGCTCACCTGGTTGTGGGAGGGCTGTGTATAGCGGAGGTTCGTGGTGGAGCTTTAAAGGTGTCGTGGGTTGTGTGTGTTTGTGATCAAGTGTCTGCCTAGGTTGTGGGTGTTTAGTGTGGTGGTTAGGTTAGATAGTGGCAATGGGTGCGTGGTGTGATTAAAATACTTTTCCGCGCCATTTCTAAATAAGTTTTTACATACCCGAGTTTTTGGATGGGTGGTGGTCTTGATGATGGGCGTATGTACCCGAAACATGTCGAGCTAAGAATTTACTTGTATCAAAAAAATTACCTTGTTGCATCAAGCTGGAATTCCATATTCTTTCATGAGGAAGATGCACGGTCAAACAACCCTCAAAAATCCTTCTGACGAAAAAATTAAGGGATTTAATTTAAGCCCTGCTACCATACACATCACACATCACACATCGACAACTCACAGTGCCAGATTCCCATTTGCTTCGAAGCCAGGCAGAGACACCTTCAGCCAACTGTTCAACCACTTCGCCCTGACGATATAAGCAGGAAAGGGACCATGTGGAAGATCCAGACATAGATGAGAGGCTATCAGAATGGATCTTAAAGAAAAAGGATTGGGTGTGCGTGAGCTTGGTGTATCTGGTTCAAGACAGGACCCTTTGGCGGGCTATGGTGAACACGGTAGTGGAAGTGAGGGGTTCTATAAACAGCATGGAATTTCTTGACTAGCTGGGGACCCCTCAACATCTTAAGAAGGATTCCACTTTGCGGAGTTGAGTTGGCTAGTTTGGAGTAGAGTTAGGTTACTTGTGCAGGCAGGATGCTTATTAACAACGTTTATGACACACTTCTTTGAAGGGAACTGAACAGGGGAAGTGTCACTTTTCTCTCGGTACTCTGTACCGACGTCCTTTATCTTTAAGGGAAGAAAATAGAGTACAACATTTATTGTCGCCTCTTGTCCCACAGGCCTGGACAGGGACTACTTTACCCTTTACATGTGCATATTTGACACCTTTATATGTTGTTCTTAATTTTAGTGTGTGTACATGTTTATATTGGACACCTATACCAGTTGCTCTTAAATTTTGATGTGTGTACATGTGCATATTGGACACATTTATCAGTAGCTCTAAATTCTGGTGTGTGTGTGTTAATGTGCATAATGGATATCTGCATCAGTTTTTTTGAATTTTGGTGTGTGTACATGTGTATGTTGGACAACTTGATATCAGTTGTTCTAAATTCTGGTGTGTGTGAACATGTGTATATTGGACAACTTGATATCAGTTGTTCTAAATTCTGGTGTGTGTGTACATGTGTATATTGGACACCTATATCAGTTGCTCTTAATTTTGGTGTGTGCAAAATTAACGGTTTTATCAGTTTTTCATTTTTGAAGTTTATACGCCTGCATTTTAAAGTTTTAACGATTAATCACATAAGCCAAGATTCGGGGAATGTTACTGAAATAATTCACTTGTATCATTAATGTAAAAGTTACTGCTCCTAGCACAACTTATATAACGACTGATCTGCGGAGAACCCTGTGTACACAAATGTGTCTATTTACTGATCATGGCAAACGCTGTCAAAACAGCTGTCAAAACACAGATGGGCTGCAGTACATCCATAGCCATTGTTATATCACCACTGCCAACAGTAACTGCTACTACCACTATTACTGATCCCTACTTGCAGGGGCACACCAAAGAGGGAGAAATGCCGGTTTGAAGCCCCCCTCCCCCTAGTAAATCGAAATTTAAAGAACACATATTTTGTAGACATCAAACATTTTATTTGAATTACCCTTCAGTCAAAATCAGCCATTGAAATTGGCAGATGAGTGGTATAGTAGAATTTTAAAAAGAAAACAAAACTCAAGATGTCTTAGATAAAATTAAATAGACCAAGAAGATTACACCTTGCGATTTAAATTACGTAAGTGAGTCACAGAACGTGTAGTTATATTTGGTAGGTAGGTTTTCACCCTTTTTATAGACCACGAAGGCCCTTAGGGTGAATAGAGATATAGATCCACTCTTTCTAGGACCTCGGCACTAGATGGGGTGGGGGGGTCATCTCCACGCCCCGGCCGCCTCTACCCCCGGGAAAGACCCTGTATCCTTTGTACAGGATGCTGGGTGGTCTCCAGGGCCGGTCTGGACGGGCGGAAAATCTCGTCCCCACCAGGATTCGATCCCGAACCGTCCAGCCCGTAGCTCTGTCGCTATACCGATAGAGCTATACGGCCCACTAGTTTTATTTGCATGTGTATAAATTCAGTTTCATACAGTGTTATGTTAAAGTTTTATGAATTTATACAATAATTTTTAAAAAATCAGACATAAATTAAACGTAGTCTCTGGGTCAGCCTCCCTCCGCCCCCTTCCCCCGGACGAATTCTTGGTGCGAACCTGCCTACTTCCAAGTTTCAAATACAATTTTACAGTTGTGATGTAACTAATTACTAAAACTGCCTCGGTCAGTGATAAAAATATGACTAAAATTACGCAGTTTATGTCCAATTGGCATACGGGATTTAAATTTACATAATCACTCTACCGCACGAAGCCTCGCGGCAGACCGCTCGATAATAACTCAACCAACGCCATGGAGTACAGCGGAGTATCTTAGTCAATGAAGAAATTCCTCGCATTTCATGGAATCCGGAGCGTCATGACCGTGTTCACAAATGCCTGCCACTAGCATCTAACCTAAGGCGCAGGAATTCAGTCCACACCCTAACATCCTTAATTCCCTCAGCTCCAATATAATGCTATACCCCATCTATATTTATTACTATATAAGTCTTGGACGGAATCGCGGAATCATCCAATCCTTGCGGAATTTGTGGTTGGCCAAAAGGAACTGGGAGAGTTTGATGTTCGTGTACCGTGCATCCTTAATATGAAATGATTTGTTAGACCAACTTGATGCAACAATTGTGATTTATTGATAAACCAATGAATCAACATGTGTCGGGCACCATTGTGCCCATCTTCAGGAGTGCAAGGCTGTACGCTACTGCATATGGTACTCAGCACTTAAAGTGCTGGC
>Ga0123354_10003264_pt1 | contig 22279 bp, 15 predicted proteins | sample TergutLab28metaG_2_FD_97872 | JGI IMG/M metagenome (GOLD analysis project Ga0123354, IMG submission 97872) | Labiotermes labralis P4 segment gut microbial communities from Petit-Saut dam, French Guiana - Lab288 P4 | ecosystem: Host-associated > Arthropoda: Insects > Digestive system > Gut ... | reverse complement strand
TTTTCATTCAAGTAGCTCCTCAGTTGACCTCACGAGGCTGAGTGGACCCCGTTCCAGACCCACTACTACTCAGAAAATCTGGTAGCGCCGGGGATCGAACCCGGGACCTCTGTATCTGTAGATTATTGATCAAATTCACGAGCTAATCTAGGAAGACCGCCGGATTTCGGCTAAATCAATAGCGGAGCAACTGGGCATCTGAAGTGAGCGGATTGGGTCCATCATTCATGAAGATTTGTCCATGAGGAAGCTCTCCGCGAAGTGGGTCCCGAAATGCCTGAACGCGGATCAAAAACATCAACGGTGCCGGTCGTCTGAGCAACTTTTGGAATTTTTTCGGCGCGATCCAAATGATTTCCTGTCGCGATTGGTGACCATGGAAGAAATCTGGTTATATCACTATGACCCGGAGACAAAGCAACAATCAATGGAGTGGCGGCAAAGCGGCTCACCCCGCCCCAAAAACGTTCAGAGTGCAAAAATCCGCTGGAAAAGTTCTCGCCTCGATTTTTTGGGATCAAGACTGCGCCCTCCTCATTGATTATCTCCCAAAAGGACCAAACTATCAACGCGGAGTATTACTCATCTCTGCTGGTGCAATTGAAGGGCTTTTTGAAGGAAAAACGCCGCGGGAAGGTCGCCAAAGGGGTCTTGTTCTTGCATGGCAATGCCCCGGCTCACCGGGTACTTGCAACCCAGAAGAAACTGCCCTACCTGGGCTTCCAGTGTCTTGATCACCCACCCTATTTTCCGGATCTGTCCCTGTTGGACTACTACCTGTTCCCTGGACTGACAAAACAATTGAAAGGTCGCCAATTTTCGTGTGACGCGGAGTTCATTGCTGCTGAGGAGACCTGGTTGGATGGACAACCTTCTGAATTTTTTATTTGAGTGGCTTTCAAAAGTTAGAGGAACAGGCTACGAAGTGTATTGAGCTTCATGGGGAGTATGTTGAATAAATCCGAAGTTTGGTCGCTGTAGCTCGTTCCCTTCCTGGTCGGGCTAAGGACTTATCAGCACCCCCTCGTAGACAGTTGTGGAGGAAGGTGGGAGTTTAAAGGTTAATCTCTGTGTCCTCTTAAATTACAAACTCTGTCGAACATTGGTCACAGATTTTATGACTAAATTCTAAATTTCCATTACCTACATGTTTATAACAATAGAGGCAAAACAATTGTTTTAAAGACTAATAAATTTTTAGTGGAACTTAATTTGTAACATACACAACTGAGTAAGAAACAATTACTTTGCTTTCCTTCGATTTAATACTGTAATAGATTTAGTGAGGTAGATTATGTATATTTATTAGCAAATTGGACGATTATTTAGATTGCACCACATTGTCCTCGAGATCCTGGTGGTGAATTTATATTGAATGAAATGGAAGGAGTTATCAGATATCTGTGAGTAATTCAAATCCGATTGGTGGCAGTGAAAATCCAAGATCATTAAGGCCAAGGCAAGGATAGTAGGGCCATCATGAACTCAGAATACATAGTACTTGTCCGGTTAAGGAGTAGTGAAACCTACTGTATCCGGGAGGCACTACAATTTCTCTTCTCAGTGGTGCATTTCATTTCTGCTTGCTATTTATTTTTTGTTGAAATAATTTTTTGAGACCATGCAGATCAGATCTTTCCTATTCACACACACATAATGTTAGGCAAATTGGTCCAACTTTGAAAGCAAATTGAAATCTGCATGTATGTTCCTTTAGCAACTGTTCTGTTTGCTGTACTGGGTCAGTTTTATAGGTTTTGTTTGAAAATGTGTACTTCTGTGAAATTCATCTGTATTTTATGATTACAGGGAGAAGTTTGTTCAGAATTCCACCATATACTAGTTAACATAACGTGGCTGTCAGTGAAGGTAAACGTGTATATATCCCCCCCCCCAACAATATAAATTGTGTATAACTGGCATTGTGCTTTGTATATGGTATTACAAGCAAAATGAAAATCACAAAAAACTGAGCAATGGGGAACACAAACTAGGTGGACGGTAGTTACAGGACATGTGCTTGAGGAAGCTTTCAGAGGAGTGACGATGCTTGGTCAGAGGTCAAGCCACTTGCATGAAGTGACACTACACTACAAGCAACCTCTTTCAGTCATCTTGTGGGTTAAGTTTTTTACAGTTGTAATCAAATGAAGTCAGCTTCAGATAATGTCTAGGATGTAAATACTTTACATTTACTGCTCTAATTCCATAAATTTCAGTGTTTCAATGTGGAATAGCCCTGTTATGCAGTACAAATGAATATGTCATGGATAGTGAGTTATAGCATTGACTGATGTTGGTAGAAAAGATAGTTGTACACATGTGTTATAGTGGGAGAGGTTCATGGTAGTATGCAAATGCCTGATCACAATTGTCAGCACATCTGTTGCAAAGCAGTTTGCTTTCCTTATAAGCAGAAGGTTCCTGTAAGTTTGTTAACCCCTTAAAGCCCTAGTAACTTTATATATATCGCCTGTTTTAATATTCAAGAACTTTGTATTTTGCCCACATAATTTGTGTGTGTGTGTGTGTATATATATGATTTGGAGTGTAAGTGGCATTTATTTCTCCCAAGTGCTGTTTATAGACTTATCTTTGAAGATTAAAGTCTTCTGGGATGTTATGCTTTGTTGATTAGTAGAGGGCTAAGCATTCTGATCTGCTACATTGTTACAATGAGCAGCAGGGTTATTGGTTCCTGACATTTCGAAGGAGCATATCACCTTCATCTTTAAAGAGTTGAGAAGTCCTAGAAGTTACGAATATTTTGCAGGACCATAGTGCCTTCAAAACACCGGTCACTGTTTACAGCAAATATAGAATATCTTGGAGTGCTTGAATCTTCAGCAATGCTCATGTGAGACCTCCAAATCTCAGGCTGATCATTGTTAGATTTGATGAGCTTTTAAATATTATTTACATGAACTAAGGGCTTCAAAGAGTTAATAACCTGGAGTATGGAATGTAACTGTTACATGTGCAGTATATGACTTTGGTTTCAGAGTCTGCTGCTGCTGCTGTCAGGGAAATGTACAACATAGATGACTTCATGCAAAACCTTATTTCAGCAGTGGAGAAAGCACAGACAATAAACAGTGCAGCCCCTCATTGCAATATAGAACATAAACCTATTGTCCTTGAAAACTATGTAGGTATTGGATCTGTTATTCATAATCGAAATGGCCTTGGTTTTTTCAAAGTACGAGGTAGATTTAGTTTTTAGTCCAGGCTATTGGCAGTCTAATGTTTATTTCATGAAGGCTTGTGTATGTGGGTGTGAAAATGACAGTAAAAATACTATGTGATATGAAAAAAGTACCTAGATTGCTATGACAGGCCAAGCTACTGTTACTGGGAAGTGTAACACTGTTTTGTGTAGTGTTTTTGTCAAGGTTTTCAATCTGCTTAAGCCATAGCATCACTGAAAACAAATGCTTGATATTCATCAGGATATTGAGCAGTATTGCTACAAGTAACTATGTTATCCAGGATGTTGGATTGAATAGTTCCCAGTATGTTGGTGTTTGCAGTCAGATTTTAACTTTGGAGTTAACTGCATACTTCTGGGAACATTGTTTTAAATTTTCCAATTATACAGGGTTGGATGCTAGTTTTTTATTTATGGTAGCATTATTGGTATTAAAAAACACAACACTTTGTGTAGTCAGACAACACACTTGTACCATTGCAGCTGTCACACATAATCACTAACCAATAACAATCTGACAATGTATTAGGTAATTCCCAGGTAAGAGGTGCAGCAAGAATTTGCTGTCATTTTATGGATTTTCTGGTGTGCTGAGACAAAGTAAGTGCTCAGTATATGTGTTTCTTTTTGATTTTGTAGTATTCACCCTACCTGCTTGTTTTGTTTGAATTGAGTCAATTCCAGCTGTTTTTACATTTGTAATTTACATAGCAGTTGGTTGCATATGTTCAGGCTCATACATTTACCTATAATTCTTAATCATGTGTGTCTTCACTGTGGAAGGCTACATATAGTCACCCAAAAAGGTTTGATATGATTTGTATCTTACCTCCATAAGAGTTGTATGAAGTGAAGATAGGAGTTAGCTTGGTTTAATCTGTCATGCTACTGACATACGTACATATATTTGACATACGGAAGTGTAAATGCATATGTGTTAGTCCTTGTTGAAGTTGCACAGCTTCAGTATTTTATTTATAGTGTTTTGATGTGCCTCTCATCTCAGTGATAAGTATTCATTGTTCTTGTGCATTTGTTTATTTTTATTATTACTTGAATAAGTAATAGCAGTTGATCTGTGTTCTTCTTGCTTGTGTTTAAAACCTGAATTAATTTCCTTAAACTGTGATATATTAACATATGGGTACTTTTATCTTGAAGGCATGAACAGTAGCTTGTCCAGTCTGTAATTTGAACGAATCAAAATGCAATAGGAAAAACCACCTCTAGCAACTTACTGAACATCGATGCCAAGTATACATCAACCATTATTTGTCAGATGGCAAGTTTGTTATGTTTCTTGATGCACTGTAGTTATATTTCCTGTGTGACAGAATATTATGTTAAGGAAAAAAAATATGCAGAAGTTTTGTGATAGGCCTACATATTCACATATTTTATGTTTTTGTTTTATTATACATGTTCATATAAATAGTTTTTGTGTTGATACAAGTTCACCAATTTTGCAAGTTTTTAAGCTTTCACTGTGGAGCATTTGAGCTCGCTGTTCTTCTGGGATGTTGTACGACACCACTGACCAGCATTGTGGGACATCTTGGTAGTCCCATCTTCAAGGGTTGAAAGTCCAGTGAAGAATACCACAAGGGGTAGCTGGTCCAGAGATATCTACTTGATACACACCCATCCACTTCAGCCTCTACTTGAATGCTGGATCACATCACCATCCTTCCAGCAGACATGCTGTGCTCGTCACCTTGGTACATGGGTCTAGAGCCTAGTGTGATGGGGAGAGCCACATGATGTGCTGGAGTTAAGATGATGGGTACAGCCAGAAGCAGATTTGATGGGTGCTTAAATCCACCTGTGAGAACCACCAAGCCCAGTGAGAAGTCCATCTCAGTGGCCTTCCACCTTATGTCCAGAAAACTGACAGCCTCATCTGCAGGTAGCTGTACAGGTGGAACATAAAAAGGGTTGGCATGCCACCCAGCAACATCTCCACCTTCCTCCATCCTGTGGAGGATGACCTGAGACTGAAGACACTGAGTGTGGCAATATGCACATGGGCCTGACTGGCCAGTCTATTGAGATAAAGATGAAATAGCACCACTGGCATATGTGGCTCAGACACCAGGAAAAATCTGCAGTGACAAAGCAAAATTGTAGCCTTTATCATCACATCCAACTCAGTACACCAGACTCCTGTCCTGCATACCTAGCTACATGGACCAGTTCATCCAGGCGGCAAATGAGTTTGAGCTTAATCCTATCAACATGAACAGGAAGGATGGCCTAATTGTGAGCATGTCATGGAAACCTCTCATTCGCTCACAAAATGTAGAAGCCTGTGTCACCTCCCCATAGGATGGTATTCCCTTCTTGTCATGTTACTTTTTTCTCCTCCTGTGCTCTCACAGCTGCTGTATGCTGCCTACCAGCCCATCATTCCTTACCCTGTACACTCTACCTCACCTCACTGCTCCTGAATCTAAGAACAGCCCCTTGCAGGGCGACTATATTTGTATATTTGGGTGTTGTCACTGGTCAGCATGGCATGGGGCAGGCGGTGGTAATGCTGCCTAGTAAGCAACATAAGCATGTACTTGGCTGGGCTCAGGCTAGTGGTGAAAAGTGCTGCCTGTCACCTCCCATTGTTTCTCTGCATTACTGTGAGCCTGTGGCCTAACAACTGCCATTGTCCTCCATCTCACCCCACTTGCACTTCACAAATGCACACCCGGGCCCGTTCTTACTTTTCTGGTCTCACACACACACACACCTTTCTCTCTGGGCTTAGGCAAGATGGACCCAGTGGTTATTAGGAAACCTCCATCCAAGATCAATCTTGGCCTTTATTTAGGCTTTAGGATGTGGGTAAGGATTATTTTTTTCTAGACAGAAAAGGTCAGAGATGATGGGGGCACAGTGGGCCTGTTTATTAAAGGCCTACTTGTATTGTGTCCTTAAGGGCTCAAACCCATAATATATTATATTCTTCACACTCACACCCTTATCCACCTGTTATGGCATTCATCATTGGACACTGGATTTGGAACCAAGATGCTGTGCTGAAACATTGGCCAGTGATGGGGCAAAGTACCCCAAAAGAACTGTCACCTCAAATTTTGTCCTGTGGCACATATTTATATATATTATGTGCACTGTGTGATACAAATTATATTTTTTAAATATTTTTTGTTGTGTGATGCATGTGCACATATTATGTTTTTTTTTTTTGGTCTTGTTGTGTGATGCTTGTATGTTTATGTTATGTTTTTATTTTGTGATACATATTCACAGATTTTATGCTGTTGATTGAGATGTTAAATTTTACTGTCACATTGATTTACACAAAATAGTCGTGGTCTTTATTGTTTGTAAAAAAACAGTTCCTGATAGTGAATGTAAGTTTTAATCCTTCCCAGTAAGAATAACCATTTCATAAATAAGATGTGCTTTGCCACTCAATTCAAATTCATGCTGGCATATGAGGTTTGAGGGTCTCACGTCAGTATTATGATTGCACTCTTCTGGAATTTGACCCTCATATGGTCTGATAGATAAGCAAATGTGTTGACTCCATGTTCAGGATAGAAAAGGTGAGCCAAATAGGAAAGTGGTACATGATGTATAGAGAAGGGCATGTTAGGACGAGGGCTGTGAGCAACAAAATGTGACCCAGCACCCTGAAAGTTGGGGAAGAAGTGTAAAGAGGAGGTTGCAGGAGAGACTTCATGATGCTTTGTTCATATTTCATCCAGTGCAGCGATTCTTATTACAAACAAACATTCTGAATATTCTAACACAGCAGTACCCTCCAGACATGCACATGTTCTGAATGTGATCTGTACAGGGTAGCAAATTGTTAAACTATGCTTATGTTCCAAATCTGTGATTGCACCAGGGCTTGAGCAGAGCCAACCCAAGACTTGGATGTCATGAGCACACTATTAATTTGGCACTGCTTCAAACTAATATTCTTTAAAGTTTTTCAGCCTGGAACAGGACTGGCAAACGTTTTTGAAGACGTGTTCCCAAACTGTGGATAATTTTTGGAGAAATCCTATGGCTTGTAGAAAACCTGACTTCCCTAGCACCATATTTCCAAATATTCCAGTGACGTCTTACCATCTCTTATAGGGTGGTGTCCTGGGGAAGTGCTCAGCTGACCCACCCCTTAGAGTGGCCCTCATTTTGAGGTTCAAATCAAGAAAGAAATAAAGCTTTTTTTCAACATCATGGTCTTGGAGTGACACTGCACTCATTTACCATCAGCAATGAGGTCTGTGTACCAACTTTTCTACTCACTGACTGAGAAATGACTGCAGGAATGCCATGACCAGTGGCCCATGTTAGGCTGTAGGTCTCCTCAGCCAATCATTATTGGCATATGGTTACTGCCACCTTAGAAATAGATTCTGTATATACCCTTGTGTAGGTGGATGAATGTCAGCACTGATCATGTCTGGAGACATCATGAACCAGTGAACAGATAGACCGTGCTTTTTGTCTTTACATGTGTAACAATGGAGGGTTGTTGAATTACTGCTTCCTTAGTGCTAACACTGATGTAATGTCATACCCCTCACTTCTTATATCTGAATAATGTGCAATTTGCATCATACAATTCATGCAGCCTTGGCAAAGTAACTGTCAGATGCCAACCAAGAATTAAATAACAGATTCATTATGGGCATTTATAATGCTGTATTGGTTGTATAGCTATAGAAGACATCAAGTGAATACAACATGATGATGTCACCCAAATTTATAGACACTAACCTTGTTAACAGATTAGCCCTTTCAAGATGAACCCCAAACATACCCATGTCCAGCTCTACTGTTTCTTCTCACTGTCTCTGAATATAGTCATGTTAGCTGTTGTGTTCACATTTACATTTTCATATGTTTAAGGAATGCAAGTTGAAGAGTTGGTAAAGCTTCTTTTCAGGCAAAACTGAGGGTATAACAAGACACATAGCAAGCCTTAAATTCTCACAGAAGGAATGTGGTCTGGGGCTTGCTTAAAATATGGGCAGCAGGGGAAAGGGTTTAAGTCAGATATTTAAATGCCAGTATGTTGACTGCCTATATTTAAAGTGTGAAAATGAGAGAAGTCTTATAATGTGGAAATACAAACCCCCATGTTTCCAGATGTTATGTTCTTAAAAAATCCTGTGAATGGTGTATCCAGGATGCCTGAAATTAAATGGGGTCTGAGGAATCGATAACACAAAATATGTTACTATGTAAATGATAAACATGAAAGCATTTGTGTCAGTGTTTGTTGGAATGATTGTGGTGTTCCTGGCTGTAAGTTGTCAGGGTGATTGAACAGTGCATAATGAATGATAGATGGGAGGCAGAAGACTTGCTGAAGAAATGGGTAGGTCTAATCTTTGATTGCTTTGCCTTCTGCATCTCCTTGTATGTATCCACATATGATGCTGTGGTGGCTTTCATCTCCATCATTGTCTTCCCACATTTTCAAGGATGGGTCACGACAACTTGCAAAGAATTTTTTCCATTCAATAGAGCCCTAGCCATCTTCATTTTCTTTGATGAAACAAATCTTCAAATAATTTACATCAAAACGGCTTCTGGTTGCAGCTCTTCTGTATCTTTCTTTGACCACACTGTTTTCATTACTAACATACAACAAAGGAGATAAAAAAAAAGATAGCAGTACTACAGCTGGGATTTTCTGCCATTTAAATGTCAGGATAGTCACGCTGCTGTCTTCCAGGGTTTTGCATTTAAAATAAAAATGTAATGCCAGCATTACAAAGTTTTGAACCCCATGGGCCACGTGAGCAACTCTTCCCAACACTCTGGGTCATCTCATTTAGTTCACCTACCGACTTATGTTACATTTGCTGGGACATCCCATGAGAGCTGCCCTACTCAGGAAAGTGATAAAAGAAATGCATTGTAATGTTGATTAGTGAGCTGCAGTGCAACAAACAAACATGCGATATGGTGCAATAGAAACCACCATCACTAAAAACCTCTGCAGATCAACAACAAGATGTGTAAAACTTGTGAGCCACAGACCACAGTTTGGAAAACGCCATTCTGAACATATGCAATGTTACATGTGATTGATAATTATACTAATAAATGCCAGTATGTCTCTGAAGATTTTCTGTAAAAAAACATAATATTTTACTGAACTGTTTTATACTCCTCAGCCACAAGTGATGATAACACATATGTAAAAGGCTGTGCCACAACATGTCCAGCAGACCCAGAGGGGAGGCTGAGTGGTATAAAATATGTACCATACCTAATACTGTATATTTTGTGCCTAGAGATTGATGTATATAATAGGTTTATGTGACTGGAACATATCATTAATTGAGTTAAGAATCTCTTTATAATTACATGTACCAGTTGATGCAGAACTGAAAAATTGTTTCTGTGTAGTAAGAGTTATTATGCGATCAGGATTGTGAAGTCCCAAAAGATGGAGTCAAGTGTACTTGTAGGGCACATCCGTGAGCTCAACAGATGCTGATCATGTTGGAACACACCTACAGATGTGACCCACAGACAGCAGCTGCTCAAGAAGAAGCAAATAAAAATTATGAAACATTAACTGAAGATAGGCTTATTTTTTCACAGAAGGAAGAAATTTTACCCTTCTTGGCAGTTGGCCTCATATACAGCTACATTTTGGGAGATTTAAGGGCATGTTGGTAGTTTGTTTTAGGCAGAACCTTATTATGTGCATTACAGCCAACACTCACTGAGGGTGGTGTATCACTGAATCTGGTGGCCACTAAATTCTGACCAGTGTTATCCAGGCACGCAGGCTCAGAGATCCATACTCCACCATTTAGTACTCTGCTATAACATTTTCAGATGCATCCACAGTACCACATTGTAGAACGTATTGAGTGCTGTTGTTTCTGATAGTCTCATTGAAGTTTGTGAAATGAGGGTTAGAAAATAGATATCAGGCCATTTAAACTTCTCTTGAAATTATCAGATATGTTTACGTGGCACAGTTGGTTGAGGCACTGTGCTATGAGCTGGAAGGTCGTGGGTTTTATTGCACATGGTTTTGACTTTTTCATTGACATAATCCTTCCAGCCACATTGGGGTCGACTCACCCCCTAACAGAAGTGAGTAACAGGAATATTTGCGGAGGGGAAATGCAGTGCCTTGGGCTATCAGTGTTTTCACCTTTATATAACAGTTGTCTCAAAATCTGTGAGCCTCAACATCCTGGAACCCTCTGGCCCTGTAGCAGGCCTGTACAGGAATTGCTTTGCCTTTATGTCGTATTTAGATAGGTACATAACTGTTAAGCATAGGTTGTGTCTTTTTGATCATAATTACTGTGTCATGTTTATCTTCAATGATCTGCATTAAGTGATGTCCATAGCAGCATATCAGGGGAAAACTACCCAACAATTCCTGTATCAGTCCAGGTTGTTTAGTAGCAGGATGTATTGGCCACATGAATCTACAGTAGATATGCAGCTTGATTAGAATGGAAAATTATGCAGTTAAATGATAAGGGCTATGAAACACAACAGATCACTTTTTCACAAAACTAGTTTTAGTTACTTCATGCTTTCTTCCAATGTTACACAGTTAACTTTTTAAGGGGCAGATTTCATTGTGAATTTCATCTTTGGATGGCCTGAGTTTTTCTGGCAGAATGTGAATTTTAAATTGCTACCAGGCAAACATACAGAGACCAGCATTTTGCGTCATAGTGTGATAAAGGTTAAAAAATAAAGTATCCTGATAGTGGCATGTTCTTACAAATTTGTTCCTGAATGCAACATGACTTTCTGCTATGTAACAATATGTATACACCAGAATTCCACCTACTTATTCGGCTGTAAGCAAGGTGACGAAGACTCTCGTGTTTACAGACTTTGAACAGAGCATAATTACATAATCATGAACAGTAATGAGTTTGTCATAAAATTGTAATAATTTTAATAATATATTTGACCAACTGATGATGGCAGTCCTTTGATATAATTGCAAAGTTAGGTCTGAATTATTAATGTAATGTAATGTATGGTTGTGCTATGTGTGTAACTCTTACTGCAGCCTGATGATGGTGTAATGACAGTCAAGCCATACTTATGAAAACAAAGTAATTTGTTCAATAAATAGAATTGTCTGATAGTCCTTAACCACATAATTTTGTACATAAAGGAAAATGGGATGACCAACATTTAGACACTACATTCTGACTCCTCTTTTCACCTTCATTGAATCCCGTTCAGCACATGTTATTCTTTTTGTCTTTTTCTTCTTCTTTTTGTTTGTTTGTTGCTTGATACATGCATAACACATGTTGCTTTTCAAGCTTCAGACCAGTCAATGAGTAGTTTTTATATTAATTTTGGAAATGGGTGTGTCATGAAGTTTATGCTTGAAGAATATTTTAAAGTTGACGTGCTAATATGACACTGGGCATGATGTATTATGAATACAGTTTGCTAACCAAAGATCCTCAATTAGATGTACTTCAATATTAGTATTTTTGCCCCCTTCAGAAATGCCTTTTCAACGTTCTGAAAGTTTAGCACAATCTTCTATACCTTTTTACAATTTGCACTTTTGTGACTGTAGTAACCAATGACAAATATCTCTAAAATTCTTGCATATCTATGTGTTCTCTTGCTCTTACATTGTGTATTGAAATAAAACAGTTTAGTAAGTACAGGTCCTGTGAATCAAAATGAACTTGTTACAGTGTTTGTTAAATTCATTTTAGAACTTCTGTGTTTAATATGTTACCCAAAATAAGAACTAAATTAACTCCTGGAAGATGCGTCAAATTAAATTAGTCTTATTCTGTATTTGTATATTTGAGAAAATGTAATTCTTGTAACAGCCAGCAGGTTGCATGTGAATGTTTTTGCATAATATGGACTTTCATGTGTAAGCCTCATTGCATGTTTTATCATTCTTAATATTATGCAGATTATACATATATTATTTATGAATATTAGAAATATACGGAACGTACACATTGTTGATTGTCACTTCACCAAGATGGCCTATTGCTAGTGTTGGACAAATCACTTAAGGGGGGTGTACTGCTGAAATAAGGACCAAAAATGCTAATGTTCTTATTCTTGTCTAAGCAGAATGGGAGAACATTCGTCTTTCTTATTAAGAACTATATGTGATATGGATTCCATTTATGGAACTTTTTATAAATATGTTTATAATGGAAATGTGGTGTAATCTTTGAACTGTTCAAAAGTGCATTGATTTGTCAGCTACAAGTCTGTAAAGCCTGAGTGTTTATGAAAATTATATCATATGTGCAGCACTTTGAAAAGTCTATTGCTCTTCTATTGTATAGTAACTCTTTATCATAAGCTGAATTCCTTAGGTTTCTGATGACTGCGTATGACATTGGAACTCACATAATTTTTTAATCGTATGTATTGAAATATAATACACTGTGTTTTGGGGGCATGTTTGGTCCTCGTCTTCAGGCTTGCTTCTTCCACAATCACCATATAATGACAGTTGTGCTGACAGAGGCAAGCCTGAAAGTGGGGACCGAACCTGTCCCCAAAATGTAGTGTATTACAATTTAATATATACAGTGGAGAAAAGTTTGTGAGTTCCAATGAAACTGTATGGGTGAAGACATTGCAGGTGGACCCTGTAATACATCAGGTGGCATCTTGCAAACTGCAATGTGTACTGAAAATGTATAATGGCATGTACATCACATGAAATTGGAGGTATGATACTGAACATGCAAATTAACCTGTCAGGGTTAAATTAATAATTAAAATGCCTAATTTTCACATATTGTCTGTACATTACAACATAGGGAAATTACATGGAACATACAAAAATATTAAAATATGTACTTCAAATTCAAGATTAACCTTTTGGTGCTGGAATTATTTTTTTAATTTTAGCACACCTGTATATAAAATGTGAATAATATAGGAACCAAATACGTTAGAATTATGAAACAAACTGCGTTTTGAAGGAAAAAAAAAGGAGAGTATACACCATGTTTAAAATATTCGGTACCTATACTTGTTGAATAAGTATATAAAATGCAACTTTGGAGGTTAGCGGTGCGGTACGTCAACTATAGTTGACGTTAGGCATCTAAAGGTTAATAAGGAGATTCTGCACACATGGCAGGTGCTGCACCTGAAGCTGAAGGTTCAGATAAAGTGGATACTGAAGTGCAGGCTGAAGGCTGCTTTTTCAAGAATGTCTTCAGTTTCACTCTCCAGCAAGAATGTAATTTTCGTGTGCCTTTCAGGGCATGTTCTGTCTCCTTTCACACCTTTGAAATTCAAATGTCACCTGTGTCGTGTTTTTCAAAGAGGGTTGTAACACTGTCAGTTCGAAAGCATAAGACATGACCATTATGATGGCTCTCAAGGACTCAGCTTCATCACAACTTGACTGTGATTCTTTGGTGGGATCCTGCAGAACTAAATCACTATTGCTTAGGTCATCCCAGTGCAATTCTAGTAATGTACCCACATATTATTTGTTGATCCGCTTAAATCCAACTTGCTGGGCCATTTCAATAGTGGCCTTCTTTATAGATGATAACATTCTGCATACATTGAAGAATGACTGTCTCAGGCACCCTGAATAATATCAGTTGCCTTCATAATGTTAGACTGGCACTATTAAATCATTTATATTATTCTTATTGCCTGAATGGCATTTCCTGGAAAGGCTGAGGAAGGTTTTTCATTGGTAGTTGGCTTTAAAATTTGTCACAACTCCTTGATTATTTGGTGAGTGACCACAATTTTGAAGGGAATCTGTCTTTCACAGTAAGCCTTCAATTCCTCCCACAGCTCCCATTAAAACATTCCCTGAGCTCACTGCTGCTACCCAGCCCTTCTTTTTTGTCCTCCATACAACAGGCAGTCATGAGATATTTGAATATACTGGAGAAATGAGTTAATGAAGGTTAAAAAGGAGACACAGTAGTTAGATTGTGTTGTGTGTGGTCAGTATCAAGCCACCTGGGCTTACAGAGACAAGGACTTGAAGAAGGCCCAAGTGGAACTGCGATTTATGGGCAGAGGGGAGGGAAAATGCTGCAGGAGTACATTGTGCTAGTGTCATGACATTAAAGTGGAACAACTCAGCAGAACTGTAAAAAGTATCTTCTACAGAAGCTTTACTATAAGAAACAGATGTTCCTAGCAGGATACGTCATTGCTGATTAAGAAATATAAACTGGATTTGAAATATTGGTAACAAGGCCTTCACCATTCTACAGGTTAAGGGGAAGCAGAACATTAACAGCACCAAATGAATAATCAGTAAGTTACTACCTATCCACCTACATAACAAACAAACTCCATGGAGCAGAGTCTTTCCTAAGAAGCCAACAGGTCCTCGGATTGTCAAAAAATTCCCCGCATTTTATAGAAACCGCAAGGTTCATTATCACATTCACAACAGCCTGCCACCTTCCCATGTCCTGAGCCAGAGCAATCCATTCCATGCCTCCCCATCCCACTTTTTGAAGATTAATTTTAATACTCTCCTCCCATCTAAGCCCGAGTTTTCCAAGTGGTTTCTTTCCCTCAGGTTTCCCCACCAAATCCCTGCTGGGCAACTAGCCTCTCCCCCATACATGCTGCATGCCCAGTCCACATCATACTTCTTGATTTCATCACCCGAATAATGGTCGGTGAAGAACTTATTGACTTAAAGTGTTACTACTACTACCACTAATAGTAATAATAACCGACAAACAAAACAACAAGAACTGGTGAACAAAATATGTGTTATGTGGAAGCAAAAGGCAGCATAAGTGATCCTGGAAGTAATATCATCTATGGGAGTAGAAATGCCTTCAGGGGTTCACAATGATAGCACTGGATGCCTTTTTAAAAAGGGCAGAAACCATTTCTTCCCAGCTGCTGATTTTTCTTGGTTAAATGGATGTTTCAAACCATTTCTTATTGCCAACTGAAAAGCCATGCGTTTTATGTCCTGATGTCGCAGTCCACAGTATCTTTGGTCCAAGGTTACGCAGTACTCCACAAGTTTATTCTCATGCTCACTAGGTAAACGAGTTATTCTTCTAAAGGCATATTTACTAGCTCCACTGAAGAACGGGATGTATCCTTCACAGACCTCTCCAGAGTTCCTCTCGTCAGAGAAAAGTATTTTTAAGCTCTTAAGTATTCCATTTCTCCACTTCTTACAACTTTTACAGCAAGACACATTGCCTCCTTACACCAATTCTCTCGTTTTGTGCTAGGCGGCATCTAAATCAAAAGTATTAGAACGCTTGTAAAAAAAATTGTTGATGGTAAAAATGTCTGAAGCAAAGCAATTCAAAACGTTGTATGACAGTGGTCTCCTAATGAGATACTGGTAACTAAATATGAGATACTCTCTCATATTAAGTGCAAGACACCGTCTCATATTAGGGACTCGCCATCTTGAGATGCAAATAATTTTTCAGGGTTAGGAACACCCTTGAAAAGACAAATAACTAGCGTATACTATAGCTAACAATATGAACGTAAATGTGTGCAAATAATTTAAAGCTCTGGATTTACCTTGAGGTAGAAAAATTGATGTACATGGAGCCCCGTAAAAAACTTGAGAACTGAAAACTGATACACTCGTCTGTGAACTCTCTCCTGCAACACACAGCTTCCTGCTGCTCACTGATAACGTTCCAGGTCTGAATGAAGCAGTTCACGTTGTTACCACGACATTTCGGCACTTACTTTGGCCACATCTGGGATGTCTCATATTAGGAAACTATCTCATAATCGGTTCCTTTAGTCTACCAGGCATCCCTCAAATCAGCATTTGGAAGCATGAACACAAAGGTACGTTCTTTCTACAAAGCTAGCCTCGCATTTAGAAGATTCAGTTAAGAATCCTGACTAACGCAGTAGCTGCCTTGACGCTATAATGTACGTCATTTCCCTCCAACCCACTGGCTGAATACTGAAACAGCAGCAATGAATGACGGCAGACAGCAGCACTCTAGTTGTTCTGATTCGTCACACACACACACAGTTCAACAGTGACTAATCCCAGTAGTTGCTATGGCACAATTAATAACACATAGGAAAGTTATAACGGGAAAACAAGTATACAGAATTTTGTTGGAGGAACAGCCGAACCGCTTACACCTACCTGCAAGACAGAAACAAGTGCCAGCAATATTCAGATGGATTGTAAGAGCAAGAGGCGGGACTGAACTGATTGGAAGAGTTTTAGATTGCTGGGTTTTGTTGGTAGCGCATGAGTCGCAGAAAAATCAGGGAATAAGGAAAGTGAATTACATCCCTTCAGAATACAGAAAATGTGACCGTCTTATCGAGAGGGCTGTATAATCGCCCACATTATCAAATTTCACACAGCTGGAACTGCAGACATTTAACATCCTTCTGAACCTCGAGCTATATACTGCCTTCTTATCAACGATAAATATCTAATTATCCGATTAGAGCACTCAGTTAAATATAAAAACCCATTTCCCACATTCCTTCTTACTGATAGCAGACTTACCTGTGAGGCATCAGGTCGTAACAGTGGCGGTCCAGACGTTTCGCCAGTGTTGTGCCTTCACCTTCAGCGGGCAAGCAGTTCAACAAGCACCGTTAGGCCGACACAGCGCCACATCCCCGAAGACCTTCCGAACTTTACTTCTTACTAGTGAGCAGCACATTACGTGGTGCAGCGGCCACCCACACCTCGGTAGCAGCCATTCCACTGTTGCTGTTCTCTCCAATCAAAGTGCCCTCAAAAGTTTTCTGTATGTCGAGGGCATCAGAAGAAACTAACAGCTGAAATAAATGCTGTTCATTTGGATGCACTGGATGACCAGAAAGTTGCAACAAGACTGCAAATGGTATAGGCCGTATGACGGCGTTCTTTACTTTCAAAATGTCGTGCGTTTAAGTACAGTCTTGCCTTCGACGATTTTCACGGAACTCGCAGAAGCTCACAAACATTAGGTCTAAATCTCCTATGCAGAATTTCACCCAAATCGCAAATTCAGGTGGAGAGAATGGATAGAAATTTCTTTATACCCCTTAGTAAAGCACAGCGCTCATATAAAACCCACAATTACCAAACTTTTTTTTGCGGACATCCGCATTATTTTACTGACATTGGACACAGAAAATCGGGACTCATTTACATCCTTAAATAAAGAAGGCTTTGACAGCACACATTATACGAAAGTCACAATCGTTGAGTGGCTTCAAGAGGAGACCTTCTACAACATTCTTAAAACTATGGGACGAAAAATTAAACTATGGACACAATTTCATTTACACCCATAAGTAATGTACGCCCTTTTCTGCACCAATTTTTACGAAACTCACAGCTGATCGACGACGATACGTGAAGACCGTCTGCACCGAATTTCATCAGAAACGGCCAAAAAAATACAGAAAATAAGGTAAACATTCAATTTTGCACAGCAAGTATTATGACTCATACTGCACCGATTTTCACGAAACTCACACTCGCCCTCACACTTTTTGTAAAGAATTTCTATATCGAATTTCATGAAAATCCGGCAAACTGTACTGTAGAGTCGCCGACACGAGGTCATGGAAGAACGTGGTATCCAAAAAGGCTTTTTTTTTGCTACTTCTTAAAAGAAATCGCGGTAATGCTATCAGACGAGCCTACTTCGAAGAACAATGAAACTTTGCTATTCCATGGTCACCTGTTCTCACGGCATCAACCTGCGAAAGTTGCTTTTTCACAGTTTAGTAACCCCTGTCTTGCCACCAACAGTGTCAGCAGAAATAGTGCTTTAATGAACAATAGAATGTAACAGGATGGAAACTAAACGTACAATAACTCCTCTTCGGTGACTGTATACTGAATACTGTATTTCATGAACTGACATAAATCATTTTACAATCACTTACCACAAACTACAATTACACTGGGCCCACTCTGTAGGTAATGAAATTACAAGTTGCATTTTAGGTAAGCTAGGTTTCACTTTAGTGCGTAATTTACAAACAATGATATACATATATATATATATATATATATATATATATATATATGTGTGTGTGTGTGTGTGTGTGTGTATACACACACACACACACACACACACGCTATATACACTTATGTACAAAATGCCCTTCAAACTAAGGGACCTCATATGGCACAGTTACTGTATACGAATACAGTACACAATATTTTACACGTCTTTAAGCAATGCAGTTTTACTCGTTAGTACAGCCAAAGCTGGGACTTGACATGGTTTTTTATTGAACCTGAGGGATCATGGTTTATCTATTACTTTTGTTGTTCCAAAAGCTTGTTCAGTGCTTCCAGGCAGGGCACTGGACGGCACTGCATCACGTGACTCTCTTATCCACCAACAGCAAAACCAGTGTTACTACAGCAGTGCTTAGCAACACACGTGTTCTTGGCAGAACACTGATAAGTTGGTACGTACCAAGGCAAAGGTTAACAGAACGTACAGTCCAGCACTTGGCTCCATACTGTGCACTGATTAACACTCAACAGTTCATTCTGCACGACCTGCCGTCGCAAGACCTACGTTATGGGCAAAACGTGAAATTCGATCTCAGATTTGGCCAAAAACCTTTTTCCAATTTCACAGGCCTGTTATTGTGTTACTACGTATTAGCCAGCAAACCCTCTGTAATGCTAGAAAACTGGACACAGCAGCACGCGACACGGTGAGGTATCACGTGAACCTGATAATACACAACCTGAACCACAAAATCACACCACTGAATCAGGAACTGACTGTGAAAAACTGTGTTTATCGCAGTTAACAGTCTGCATACCTGTACAGAATAGGAAGCGAATACAATTCTAATATTTACTGGGAAATTCAGGGGGCGCTTATACAAGGAAACAATAAAAAAAGTTTGCTGGTCTACCGTGTATAACACCTGTGCAGTAACCATTTTCAATAAATTAACCAATCATTAATGGTGTTTATGAAGTCCAGGCTACACTTATAATGGGAGCCCAGATACTGCAGTGGATATAACGTCCACTAAATTTTCAGGTAACTCAACAGACACACACTGTCCACGAGTACTGTACCTGTAAGTTATGCAGACAATTTCCCAAACTGATCACCAGTCAGTTTAACAATTATATAAGACGCTGTATATCACCTACTGCGTTTCTGCTGCTAATTTTTGTTCTTATTAATATAATCTGTGACAAGTGTCCATTTTAGATCAAATTGATACACTGTCCCTTCCAAACTTTGTCACATTTCAGACACACAAGCACGCACGCACACGCACACACACACAGTATGAAATAAATTACAGTATTTATACACACAAGTGACATACAAGTTAAGTTACTTCACTTTTAAAAACAACTCAAAATTACGTACAGTCTACAAACAATAATTCAAGACAAGTTTCTGGGCATTCCTGTAACAGCATGCTATATATACGTACATTTTGTCACACTATTGACAAAAGAAACAGTACCATTATGCTTCAGGGTACTGGCCCGACACAGACTGCCTTGGCAGCCTGTAAGAGTGTGCAGTACCAATAGGCACAGTGGCTTCGAGCTTAATTAGCAATGATAACGATGTAAAGGGAAATGCCATTTGACACAAAAGAGAATGCAAAATATTTACTCCAATACTCAAAAGTAAGTTCCACATTTTTCTAAGTAACTTCTGTGCATGTGTTCTGACCCACTGGCGGTCATAAAAAAGAAGCTGCACCTGTCCCTCTGTGACTTTTGTTGTCCGCGTACGTGGCGATAATCAGCTGATACAAATATAAATGTTTGTCACATCTCGGTTGGATTGCGCTACCAAAAATCACAAATGACTTGGCGTTTTTGAACATGTGTTGGAAAGGCGTTCAATTCGGACACACAGCAATGGCTGACTTCACTGCTCTTGCCCATACTGTATCACAAAACTTTCTGTTCGGCCGAGAAGTGGTATGTGTAACACTCCTGGCTTACCCATCACTGGCCGTTAACTTCAGCGTTTCCAGACGTGTGTCATATAGGAACCTCGATATATTCTGGCGTGTGCTGCTCCAGCACTTTAACAACAATTCTGAATATCCAGAAGCAGGAAGTTTATAGCCGAGAATGTCTTACTGATCAGAGTTAGAGTCTAGTGTTTGTTCATAGAGATAAAAGTTCACTCCAGAACTGGCCACGAAGGCTCAGAGGAGGAGTAAATGTATAGCTTTACTCATTCTTTAGCCACGGCGATAGTTGCTAGTGGGTGGTTAACGCCACGCCCCGGCCGCTTTACCCCCCTGGAAAGATTGTATAGGAGACTGGGTGGGACCCAGGAAAAGACTCACACCACTGGGATTCGATCACCGGACCGTCCAAGTCGTAGTAAGTCCCTCCACCGACTGAGCCAGGCTGGCCCATGTTGATACAGAGCAAATATGGAATCTCCAAGAGCAAAATACATACGCTACTAGTCATCAGCCAGATGTGGTTAGAGACGGTGTGTCCACCGCCAGTGTTCGTTGTGGGTACTCACAGCACGGCAGGAACGTGTCAGTCAGTACGTGAGCAGTCATTTAGCACTGTAAAATCGCTGAAGGAAACATCCGAAGGTACCCAGAGAAGCCAATCTACTGTTCCACGTATTGTCCACAGATACAAAAAGGGAAAACAAGCTCAATTGTCAAGTAAGGGAGAGTGCCATGATAAGTTTTACACCACGTGAAGAATGATGAATTCTCTCAAACTTGGTTGTGGTTTTTGTGTCTTACCAGTCTGGGAACAGAACGAAACACACTTAAAAAATGTGAACTAATTTCATTCATTTATCACTACTTATGCACAAAGCTTCTATATATTTTATTTTCGTTTCATCTGGACATACGGTATACCCCTCTGGGGTGCAGCTAATAATTCAAACATTGAAATACTACAGATATATCAAAATAAAGTCCTCCGAGCAACAGTAAATGCTCCGTGGTATATATCTAAAAAAAATCATACATGCATACTTGAAAGTACCAACAATTATAGAAGAAATTACAAAATTCAGTGTCAAGTACAGAGACAAAAAAATTACACACCCAAACGAATTTGCATCCACACTACTCGAAAAGAGCCTAGAAGACTGAAAAGATTCAAACCAACAGATTTAACAACCAGATCTTCGTAAATATCATTTCACAGATATGTGAACATATGATTTGAGAATATTCACTGGCATATTACTCTGCAAGACATGTACTAAATAGTGTAGGATTTTAGGTTGGACTACATTAAGTTGTACTTATAGTCTTGTAATGGACTGATGGTATAATAAACGGAGGAAAAAAAATCGTTTAATTTCCGGCTAAAATGAATTATTTAACTTCACATTTTAATTATGACGTTTTTCAATGGAAAAAATTGTGTTCTGAATTACGTATTTTAATAACTTGACTATTTCATTTTCAATAATGTTATGTTTGAAAGTAATAATTGGTGTGTTAAATTTCAAATAAGCTAAAAAGGAAGAAAAAGGCCAATTAATTTCTAACAAAGATCAATACCTATGCAGCAGATACATAAATTGTGAAAAAAAAGAATCAAATTTTGTAACTTAAATTTTTTGGGGTGCAAAACTGTTGTGAACGCCTTGCTATTGAACGTATTGCTATTCCATGTACTGTACTATCTCCTTTAATTACCTATACTGATTAATTAGTCAAACCATATGTATGTATTACGATTCTTTATTCAAGTATTGCTCATACAAGTGGAGATGAAGTTGTGGTGAGGATGTTTGTTGAGTAACTTGAGCACACTGGGGCTTGGTAGGCCACAGAGGAATTTCGCAAGCCTTTTCACCACATCTCGCTGCATCACATTTCCTGTGCACACGAGCCTGAACCGCCTGAACGGTTGAACAGGGCGTTTGTCCGGGATATGATGACAATTGAGAAGCGCCAATCGGTTGCTCCGTTATTAAAGATGACTTGTTAGACGTGGGTGTGATCCACCAATGGATGATTGGAATGGAGGAATTTCAAAGCAACTATCTGCTATAGTAACTAAATTAACTGTAAATGAAGTAATTATGCCAATAGCGTTAGATTGGTATGTAAATCATGAGTCTGAGAAGACAGAGGATGTTATATTAG
>Ga0123354_10003263_pt1 | contig 22281 bp, 19 predicted proteins | sample TergutLab28metaG_2_FD_97872 | JGI IMG/M metagenome (GOLD analysis project Ga0123354, IMG submission 97872) | Labiotermes labralis P4 segment gut microbial communities from Petit-Saut dam, French Guiana - Lab288 P4 | ecosystem: Host-associated > Arthropoda: Insects > Digestive system > Gut ... | reverse complement strand
TGTCCGATTTTGGACGGTTACGGAGTTATGACCGTTTTTTAATTCCCGTACACGTCCTCGTGTGAACCGCGTCTATCAGCTGGCGGGTCGCTATTTTTAGCCAGCTACAGACAAGGCGTACCCATCATCTCGACACTTGTTGGTACCTAAGACGCGCGGGGAAAGGCGGGGTGCTACGTGCTACCCGCGTGGTTCACAACCAAACGGCAGCCTGTGTTGCAGCCGGCGGTGGCATTTTCGAAAATCGGCTTTAAGCACCGATAAATTCAAATTAAAGGTAATTTCACGAAGTTAACTTTACATTCGTACTTTAAATGTATCATGTATTATGTTGTTTTATTATTTTGTTCCGTTTATTGTCAGTAATCGTTACCTTCTATTCTGAGTTTCAAATGGTCAAAACTCCGTAACCGTCCAAAATCGGACACATGTTTATATGAACTTTTTTGATCACAAAGACCTAGGAAATCACCTCCTGCAGTTATGCCCTAAAGTCGTGAAACATCCTGTATATAAAACAAAGAAAGGAAAAGGAGAAATCTTGTTTAAATGTGCTTCTAATAACACAACAGGGGAAACTGGGTATTCTTAATCATTTCTGGAAACAAGTAACATCACAAGATTAGAAAACGGCTAAAATAATGTTATCGCTCTTTTTGATAGTGCCTATAAAAAATAATTATTAGAGGACTATAAAATACAACACAGCATATCCTGATGGATGATAAATTGTTTATTGGAAAGATTGTGCTAACAGTAACAGTGTAGTTATTATGAAATAAAATTGCTGAAAAAAAGAACAAAAATTAGGGATTGTGTAATAGTGTCTGAAAGATTAGAGACGAGAAACTGGAGATAACTTGCATTTTGCTACATTTATCAAATTTAAAATAAATATGTAAAAAAGGTAAAGCTATCCTTATACAGGCTCCTAGGATTCCAGGAGGATGAGGCTCCCAGATGCACCAGCCAACTTTACCCTCCAGGAAATATTCCTGGTACTCATTTCTGTTAGAGACTGAGTCGACACCAGGTCCATAGTGCAGCAGGAAGGATAAAGTCAATGAAAAATTCGAAAGACTCCCACAAGGTATCGAACCTGTGTCCTTCCAGCTTGTAGCACAGTTCCTCAACCAACTGTGCCACCATGTGCCCCTAATAAACATGTACAAGAATATAAACACACAAATTCAATGGACTATGAAAAATACCAAGCGACATGCACCTAGTTGCATTACTAATAAAACAGATACTGGCAACAATTCCCTGTTCAACAATTCTTGGTCATGACTTGCCTGTATTGATGCCCCAAGCATTAAAAATAACATTTCCTTTTTCAGACATCAGGTACCTGAAACTGTTAAATCTTTAACAGTAGAAACAGAATGCAAGAACTTCCTATGCTGTGACACTTTGTAAATATCTGGTTCAAATTTTTCATTAAACGACTTACTGTAAGGACACCCTTTTCGACATATTCATTAAGCTCTTCTTCATAAATGAAGTCTTCAGCCTTCTTACGGCAGCCAAAATAGAGTATTGTGTCTCCAATCACTTTACCTACAATTCACAAAAAAAGAGAAAAGTGATGCTCATTGTTACACCAGTTACCTTTGGCAGTATATGACCTATTCTATACTACATTCACTGGCCTCTCTGTGTATAAGTAATAAGTCTGTATTGTGGACTGTTCAACACAACTTTCTATCATGCCTGCAATAAGCACCTCATCAAAACAATACATTTCTTCTAAGATAGGAAGTTTCTATAGTCTTTTTTTGGGAATATGTAAGAAAAAGTCTTGAAATCAGTACTTGGTGTGGTGAGGTATTCATAAAATATTTGGACAAACTATAAAACAAAGTTCTTTCCTTGAATTATTGTCCAAAAACTGAGTACCTTAAATACAAATGTTAAAAATTGTCTTTCAAAACAAATGTTAAAAATTATCTCCAGTGTGGATCATTTTTCTAAAATATGGTGGTAGAACAGAAATACAAATTGTACTTATTTTGAAAAGACAATCCAGCCAACAACAGTCTCTTACTGTGAACTTCAGTGATGTATGTCTTCACAGACAACTACTGGCATACAAATATGTAGGGCACTTTATGAAGTCTCAGCCCCAACCACCACCACTTACTCATTCACATTTCAGATTCCACAGCAATCCCCCCTCCCTATCTCCTTGCCCCCCCCCTCTCTCTCTCTCTCTATACACACACACACACACACACATACGTGGTGTGTGTCAGGGAGAGACTATATGTGATCATGAGAGTAAAGATTGACATCCATTCTTAACTAAGCGATTACGTGGATGTGGCTGGTTGTGTATACAGTACTTACCCTCCTCTTTCAACTGACTCCGTTCCTGAATGAAACCACGGAAAGGGGCCAAGCCTGTTCCTGGACCAATCATAATTATGGGTGTTTGTGCCCTTGTTGGTAATCTGTTATTAAAGTAAATATAACGCATATGTTTATGACCATACAATCAAGTTCTGTAACTTGCACATGTGGTAGTGGCAAATCAGTCTGAACCTCCACTTATTGCAAATGAATATCATATTACTTGCAGGCTTCTATAATTTAAAAATGTTACAGTACTGAACTGTGGTATGTGTAGCTGGATATTCACAGATAGTACCACTGCTTGGCAGAAGTATGTTCTCTGCTCTTTCCAAACAAATAAGCTAACTAGAATTCATGTCAGTACAAGGCATCCTGAACAAAAAAATTGTGCACTTCTTCTATGGTGTTTGATAAAGATCAAAGAGTATTCCTGTTTTCTTACAGCAACTTCAGTACTCTGACACTGAAAATGAATGAGCATTAACTGCTTTGCATAGTGTTCTGGGAAGTTTAGGAGTACAGGCACAACAAACACCTTTTATTTTAAACAATATGTGATCTCATTTCATGTAAATATATTGTACCTGAGTCCTGTGCAAACCAATGGAATCAAAGAAGACAGAAAATTGAGTTTTTCATCTTTCCTACCGTTGGTCTTATTAGGTTTTTCTGAAGCTACTCAAAACTGTTGTCTCCATCTTATCCTAGGTCTTTGCAATGGACAACAGGTCCATCATCTTATCCCAGTTACTCCTTTATGTTGCCTATTTAGTAATTTGTCTTCATTTGGAGGTGGGTTACCAGCCCATCATACAACCCTAACCTGGAGGCCACTAAACTTGTCAAGCCTTGTCTGCCCACTCACAAAACAGCACATCTAATATGGGGTATGGGTGCCACTGTTCATTTGATAATAATTCCGCCCCTGCCACTCCTGAAGTATCATTCCTGCTGCTGGGTAACACCATTATAACAGGCTTTATGTCATGTTACCTCCAAGCAGCTCTATCATGAATCCTATCGCTTGTCAGCCCATCAACTCATTCCAATGAAGGGGTTGGTTACCACAACCTTGGATTTGGGTTACTAGACTTAACAGCTCACCTCAAGTAGATGAGGGCAGAGTTAGGTTGAGAGAGGCTAGAAGGTCTCTCTTGCAGAAGACCTTACCTCACACTTCTCAAGAGTTGTGAGCATTAATCTGAAGGTTCATTACTTTCACTAAGACAACACTATCAGTACTTATCCCACACAGTCCTATTGATCCAGACCACGCTTTACTTAGACACTTTTCATTTTTTCAGAAATCATAATTTGTATAAAAATTTTAAGACCTCATTCTTGTGCCTAAATTTGTAAGCAGTATAGTAAACAGCTAAGTTAACTCCTAATGAAAAGCTGCTTCTTGTACCTGAACTGTGACCTTCGAATATAAATTGGTGCAGTGACAGGCACTTCGGACTGTGATGGTCGCTTTGTTGCAAGCCAGCTTGTGGCAACTCCTTTGTTTGTTCGGTGTGTTGGGGTCTCATATTGGACCAACACAGCTGTGACATGTACTGTTGTAGAAAATACCTGTGAAAATTACACATGACTGATGTGACTGGAAAGAAAATTATGTTGCTGTACACCACAGAAGCTACATTTCTGAAACTTACAACCTTTAAAACTTATTTCCAAGAACTGTAAACAGGGTCAGATGAATCTGCAAAGTGTGATATTCTTACTATGTAATATCATAGGTGGTTACCATGTAAGAGTAATCTGCTGCCTCCATCTTGTACCTGAAGATGAAGACAACAGTTTCCTCCAAAATGTTTACAAGAGTATGTGCTATCATGATCCTGAAGGCCAGAATCTAAATTTGCACTAGTGGTAACCTCAAATCTTGTACCTTAGGTGAAGATGAAATGGAATAGTAGCGAGCTTGTAGTCTGGGCAGTAGTTCACACAGATGATCCAGTGCAGGTTTGCATGATGGAAGGTCCTCAAGAATGTGCACAATATTCCTGTTGTCCTGGATAATCCAGTGGTTATATAATTGCTTTCCCTCAGGGGTTGTGCTAGCCATTGAACGGAGTTTCTCTTGTTCCTGAAATTAATGAGTTCAAGCAATCCACAATCAAGACTCTGCAAACCACATGTCAAGTCAAAGTTTTTTAAAGCTTCTGTCCATAAGCTATATTTCAGATTGATCCAGCCAACCATAATTTAGCACTGGAACTTTCACTTTAATTCACGAAGTTTAACCATATTTCCACACTTTAAGAAGTTCAAGTTAATATAATTTCAAGGCCAGCAGCATCACAGGGAGAACTATCTGCACTATCACGAGTATGGAAGTAGCAAATTTAAAGGGGCTGAACACCACATTCCCACTTCTCAAGATCAGATTTAAAACAGAAGAGTTGCTAAACTCACAGCTTTTTGTGGTTTTCATCAGGCCTCACAGGTAAGTGCTGGGGCATTACCTTCAAACAGGCCATAACCACTTCCTTGTACATACTTCCGCTATGCCATTCACAGTCATCCTATGATTCAATGCTTATAAAAAATGTTATTAAATAGAATGGAAATCGCCAGTCACATTCAAATGGCATATATTGGGCTGCTCAGATAGCAGGATAGTTATGCTATTTCACTGCAAGTCAGGCATCAATATTATGTTGATGTGCATACCTGAGGATCCTTGGTGTATTCAATCAGTTCTTTCAGGATGTGTGTGCGTGGGTTCGACGTAATATCCAGGTAGTGAGTCAGAGCTGTACGATATGAACATGGGCATGGGAATGGATGCTTCTTGCTAGATTCCTCTGAAACAATACAGTAAAGTCAAACCTTCCCACACACAAATATCTCACATAAGGGTTTTCCAACTTCTGAGTTCACTTTTTCAGAATGTTACAAAAAATTTTGCATTTAATACAATTCAAAGGCTTTACAACAATTTTCCATTTCCTGATGGTTGTATTGTAGCATGGTTGATGACTGCAGACTCCTTTGTTGCTTGTGTGTGGCCTGTTGACCCTTAATTTCTGATTCCATGGTTCAGTATATATTTTTTACTAAAAAAGGCATATCATTCAGATGTTGCTACAAGATTTGAACTTCTTAAGTATAGTTTTGAAGATTTTGTTGCAGTGGATGATAGGAAAGGGTGCTAAATATAATGCCTCCTAATTTTTTTAGTGAATACAAACACACAGTGGCACAAACTGGACTGCCCTCAATTTGTTACATCTTCCCATAGGGCTGACTTTTAAACTCCTGCCAATAGAGGACTCTAAACTGTGCTTGAAAACCTGGCGAAGTATAACACAAATATATCAGTGCAAATGACCGAGCTCCTGACTACAGAAACATGCCTCCAATTAACAATCGGCAAATGAAACTTGTTCCAGGAGAGGAATGTACAGCCATTAGTAATGCTGACCTGCATCATCTGCTGGCAAAATCATTCTCACAGTTTTCTCGGACACTGAAGGAATGGTGCATTCATAATTGGTGCCTACTGGCATAGCCATTAACTCTGAGAAGTAACGTGGAACAATGGGAAAGATAAAAGTATGACTTTCACAAATTTGTCCTCACATGGAACTGTCCCTCCTTTGGCAACATAACAGTGATAGCAAGTGCCAGAGCAAATGCAAAGATTCAATGCCATAGTTTCACCACCTTGGATCACCCACCATATGGTCCTGACTTGGCACCATCAGATTTTCATCTTGCCTTGGACAGCTAAGTCAAGATGGCAAATAATTTGTGGATGCATAATCAAGATGCACGTTTCCTTTGTGCCGCACTTATGATCCTACTTGAACATTAGTGATAGTGTTTACAGCACAAAGGTGACTATCTGGAGAAATAACTGTACAGAGGTCAACAGTAAAGTTCAAGAAAGTTACCTGTTTTCATTCAGTTCAAATATATATAATCATTTCCATATTATAAATTATGACACACTACTATACAGCATAACCCTCACAACACACTGTGATTTGACAAACATTGAAGATTGGTGTAACAAGAAAGAGGGAAGTAAATGAATGAAGCACACTGCCTTCAGACATGTAATGTTTAGGTGCATGATGATGATGTTTGGTTTATCAATTCTTCTTTACCACTAAACTACCTGTTATCCAATTTGCCCTGATAACATACATTTCTGATCGTTATAACTGAAGTATTGTGAAATAACTGCTTGGAATCAAAATAAAAAAGTGAGTTTTAAATCTTGCAAAACATGTTGAGTTGTATAGAACCTAGGAAGAAACAGTAAGAACTTGCAGACAAACAGAAGTAATTTCTAGTGAAGAAATTCTGCTAATCTACAATTCAAACATTGGTGTGACAGACACACATGAGCTAATTTCAGAACAAGAGCCTACATGCCGTGTACAAGTAGAAATGGAAGTTTCTTATCTAGCATTACATATGCAAACAAAAGTACCATTACTAATGATGACCATACAGATTCTGAAGTGTCAGAAACCTTCACAGGGCAAAGGATATGACTTGACCACCAACAATTATTTGTCTACACAGCTTGCTATATGCTCTGTTCTTACTCAGCATACAATGACAATGGCAAGAAAAAAAACTTCTACTGTGAAAAGCAACACACCTGAATAAAAGGATTACAGTTACTTTCGAGAAGGGTTTTGAACATGCACTTGAAGGACACAAACATGTAATGTTGTTTGGCACTCTGCAAAAGCATTGATGATTTTTGTCAACCAACTGGTTGTGGCCATTTGGGACCAACAAAGTTCATAAACATAAACAACACAAAGCAGTAACACTGCCTCACACAAACAAAACAACTATGTTTCTTATTAAAAATTACTTTATCACAAAATGGTCACAGATGTGTCCTCCTGAAGCTGGGAATAAAAGAAGTGGCTGACAAAACACGATACTGTTCTATCTACCTATGGAGGAAATAAAGTTCTAATTTTACTAAGTCTTCATACCATCTGTGTTCGTGAGTGTGATAACTGTGTCCAAATCTACAGTAAGCAGCTCTCCTAACTTATTCACCAGCTCTTCATTATTTATAGGGTATACGGCCAGATGGTCACCTGTAAATAAAAATATTGTTTCACATTCACACAAATATCATATGGTGACATCCAAACAACCCAAATTTCTTAAATCTGTTATATTTGAATTAATTTTATGTAAATGGTATAGAGCAGTTTTGAAAACAGAGGTTTTACTGTATGTTTTAATTATCATGACTAGCATTCATTACCTGTTTCATATCTCATCTTGGACCCTTCAATGTCAAATTCAATATGCATACATGATCGATCTCCACTTTTGTGCAGTTCCCGGTTTACCGTGATTGGTGCCAGGAATGGGTTTTTGGCATCAAATGGCCTAGGACAAGAAATTCACAATATAAGCTGTATGGAAAATAACATGCATTCATTTTTAAATCTCTCAAATAAAGCAGTGTGCAACATATTTTCTCCTTTATTGAACTGGGAGCTGACTCATGAAGGTGCTTTGCTCTGTTATGTATTCTTTTGCTGTCAATCTTACAAGCCAAAAGAGGGTGGAAATTTATATTTTTGTGTAATAGGCGCATATATTTCAACAGCAGAAGCCAGCTGTGGCAGAACACAGGACTGACTCGGGCCACTGTATACTGCTTAATCAAAACTGGCATCCAGTGTGATCCTGATAGAAAAATTGGTCTGTCCAGTGTACTGCTTCATTTGGGCCTAAGAAAACCAGATATGTTTCTAGGTAGGATGCCTGTAATTTTGATATTGTGGTTAGCTTTCTGTGGATTAGGGCAAATGGCAGAAACACCACTGATGTGGCCTCCTCTGTATGTAGTCTGAGTTTCTCTTAAGGTGAGATGAAAGCACAATAGATCTGTCTCACACTGTAGCTGTGTTTTCATTTGATGTTCTACCATATAGGTCCAAGGCAGACTCCTACTCACAGCCATCTCTGGCTTTGTGTGTGAAGATGGCCAAACAACGTGCTTGTTCAATGTGTGATATTCCAACTTGGCATTCACACAGACATATGTGTGCTTACCTTCCTGTGCACTGTGTGATCCAAGGTGTCACCTGATTTTCTGCATATATAAATGTCCAGAAAACTAACATGAACATTTCAGTTCCATAAAATATGGGGAATTTATTGAAAAGCTGATGAACTATTTATTAGCTTCTCAATAAGAACTCTGTTCCATGCAGTTAGTTAGTTAGTTAGGTAGGTAGTGTCATATATGACAATATGTGAGGTTATTTGGTAGAGTATGTACTCAACCCTCCCTGTGTTTTACACCTGCAGGATGCAGGTGTTTTTTTTAAGAAGCTTACTGACTGAGTCAAGAGACACATGCCTCTCACCCCAAGGAACTAGTACACCTCTTAATTAATGGATAAGAGAGGGTGCATGACAATTGCCGACTTACCGCCCTCTCGTTACTTGAGACAGCCACTTGCTGGTCTAGGAGAGTTAATTAAGGGAAACCAATAGAGTATCAGAACACGCCCTCTCCTAGGAATATTAGAGTAGACTCAGCCAATGATGTATTGATCGCGCCCCCGTGTTTCTGTATCTGTGCTTTAATGCACAAGTGTAATTGATATAAAATCTAATGTAACAAGGTCTAGGGGGAATATTCCAATCTTACACTCTGCTGTAGCTTGAGGCTAGCCATCATCTTGTACCAACCATCTCTGCTAGAATAAATATACAGTTAAACTTCGCCTCCAAGAGTTGACTTTGAATTTCATTCTTAAGTGTCCAACGGATCCTCATTATCACTAGCCGCTCAGTGAATTAAGAGATCCATCCAGCTCCCATAGGATACAACACGCCGTTAGGAAAATCTGGCGTCAGATGTTGGGGTTGGACACGGCCAAATTCGGAGGTTACAACTGACCATCTCCAAAACCTCTACGTCTCCTGATTATCACTCATCTTCGGCGACGCTAGTGGTTGCCTAGCGTGCCCTGACGTGAAGGTAGAGCCCTGCGTCATGTATCGGACTTCGTTGCCTGCTGTAAGATACATTGTTCGACTGATCAAGCCCGGGACGAATACTGACTTGTTACAACGGAAGCTCCATCCATCTTCACTCAATCAGCGAGGCAAGAATATGTATTTTAAGAGGCCACCGAAAAGCCTAGCTAAGAAGAAGAAGGTTCCACAGTTAGCCTGAGGTACCGTGGCCGATTCCAGAATTGCGAGGGCCGACCAAGTCCTACCTCCTGTCAACTCCGCTGCCCGAGAACCATCCACAACACTACCAGAACTTCGTGGGCCCTCTGTGACTTCCACAGCCATGAAGAAGGAAGACATCACTGGTGAGTTGTACTCAGTTTACATATTCACTGGAATTTCAGCTACCCTGTAATAGTGCCTACTAGTGTTGCTAGGAATTAGAATAGCTATCAGAAGATTTACCTCCCGACCTAAGAGTACTGTGTTAGTATTGCTGCGGGCACGTGGATACATACAGTTGATTGTTGACTGTGAAGCACTATGGAGGCCAACAATGGCAGTGAATTAGCTGACGATGCAGTAAGCTACTGTAGTATTGCGGAGGCTATGAAGTTAATCATGCATCCTTTTGATGGTGATAAAAGATAGCTACGCGAATTTGTCGAAAACGTAGATGTGGGTTTTGAGCTAGCAAACCCCTCAAAACACGATGTTTTGTTAAAGTTTGTTAAGGCTAAGATTACTGGCGACACCCGATCTAAGTTGATGGTTAGGGACCTTACACACAGTTGGGAACTGGTGAAGGCCATTTTAGAAGAAAACTACGCGACTAGGCGTACATTAGATTTTTATGCGTGCAGGATGTTTAGTGCGAGGCAAGGCAAGAACGAGAGTGTAGCCTCGTGGGGGAATAAGATCGATGAATTACAGACCGACCTGAGGGAGGCGGCGTGAAGAGTTTGTAAGCCTGAGGAAATTTTATGAGCCATAGGCTTGATTAATCATCTAGGGAAAGCCTGCTTCATTCAAGGCTTGGCTAACGAACTCATTCAAACTATAGTTCAAAGCAGAGGAGAATCGATCCTCCTGTCCCAGGCTATTGAGCTGTCGCTGGAGAAAGAATGCGCAATTTTTCGGCGAAGGAGAAATCGCCCTCTACAGCTAATGGGCCCCCCCTAAGATGCGGTAGATGTAACCAGCTGGGACACGTAGCGAGTAGGTACACTGATTTCAACAAGTTCTCCCCCAGCAGTGTGAAGACAGTTTTAAGCTGTTTTAATTGTGGGCGTGAAGGTCATCTTGCGCGGAATTGCCGGCAGAGACCTGCGCATAAGGTAGGTGTCGGCAGAGACACCCGTTTCAAGGCAGGTACCGGTGGAGACACCGGTGATTTTAGTAGAACCCAGAATAAGGGTTGGTTCAGATCAGGAAACGACAGAAGGGAGTTATCGAGCAACCCGATGACTGCCCGTCGTTCAAAGTAAATGGTTGTCGCCAGAGTTTAATTAATGCTTGTGATAAGTGTAGGAAACACTGCAAGTTAAATGATGAAGTAAATGGTTGTCCACAAATATTAGTTAATGAATGTAAGGTGCACTGCAAGTCTAAACTGGATACTGTGACAGTTGGAGTAGACCTGGGCAAGAGAGAAAAGTTAAAATTTTTAGTAGATACTGGAGCTAAGATTTCTATTGTAAGCGATACCAGTTTGAAGCTTGGAACTAATTTTGAACTTACTAATGGTATTAATGTGAAGGGTATTTCCGATGTACTGTTGAGAACTGAAGGTGCTGTGTTATTGAAATTGTTTATTTTAACTCACGAGACTACCCACTTGTTTTATGTTATGCGAGAAGATTTTGGTTGTAGGTATGACAGAATATTAGGACAAGATTTTTGGAAGGATAGAGAGGCCACCATTGATTAATGTAATCGTGTGATTACTATGGGTGAAGTAGTGATTAATTTTGATAACAAGCCTGACGAGATGACTGATCTGACCCGTTTGTTAACTGTACTTTCAAGGACCGAAGGCATTGTGCGACTGCCCACTAGATCTAATGGACTTAGTATTATTTCAAAGGAAGAATTAGCCCCTGGGGTATATTTAGCAGAAACGCTAACTGAAGGGATTGATGGTTATTGTGTTGCAAGTATTGTAAACACATATGAAGTAGACGTTACTATTGAGCCTCCTGTTGTGGAATTGGAAGAGACTTGTATTAGTTGTGATAGTTCGTTTTTGTTTTTTTCAGCCTTAGTAAGTGAGGATGTTAGTAGACGGTCTAAATTACGTGACGCCTTACGCACCGATCACCTAAGTGGTGAGGAGAAGGCGTCTATTGTTAGAATTTGTGAGGAGTATAATGATGTGTTTTGGTTGACGGGGGATAAACTGACATTTACCACCGCCGCAGAGCATACCATACCTACTCCTGCTATAGATTCTACACGTGGAATAAATACTAAACCCTACCGGATTCCTGAAGTGCATAGAGAGGAAGTCCAAAGGCAAACAGAGCAGATGTTGCGAGACGGAATAATAGAGCCAAGCACTAGTCCGTGGAATTCACCAATTTTGGTTCCAAAGAAGGAAGACACCTCCGGTGGAAAGAAATGTAGGATAGTCATTGATTTTCGAAAGCTTAATGAGGTTACTGTGGGTGATAGCTTTCCCCTGCCCGTTATATCAGAGATTTTAGATGCTTTGGGAAATTCAAAGTACCTTTCGACAATAGATTGCGTGAGTGGATTTTATCAGGTTCCTGTACGAACTGAGGATCAGGCAAAGACCGCGTTTAGTACCCGTGAAGGGCACTTCCACTACAAAAAAATGCCTTTTGGATTAAAGGGAGCCCCGGCTACTTTCCAGAGGCTAATGACGGCTGTTCTTAGTGGAATTCAAGGAATTAAGTGCCTAGTGTACTTGGACGACGTTGCTGTTTTTGGAAAGGATTTAGAAACCCATAATGATAGACTGCGTGAAGTGTTTAGTAGAATGAGGAAACACAATTTGAAACTACAGCCGGATAAGTGTGAGTTTTTGCGGAAGGAAGTTTCTTATCTTGGTCATGTTATTGGACCGACGGGTGTTAGGCCTGATGAGAAGCAAGTAAAAACTGTAAGGGATTACCCCGAACCTAAGACCAACCGTGAGCTAAAAGGATTTTTGGGCCTAGCTGAATATTATAGAAGATTTGTTCCAAATTTTAGTAAGAAAGCCAAGCCTTTAACAGAACTGTTGAAAAGGAATGTTCCTTATAATTGGAATGACAAGACCGAAGCAGCTTTTAGTACTTTGAAGTCAATACTGACAACCGAACCTTTGTTGCAATACCCTGACTTTACTCGACCTTTTGTGTTGACCACAGACACAAGTAATGACGCTATAGGAGCTGTTTTGAGCCAAGGATTGGTAGGGAAGGACTTGCCAATAGCATATGCCTCTCGTAAATTGCTTAATGCCGAGAAGAATTATCCCACTATAGAGAAAGAGTTGTTAGCTATAGTTTGGGCATGTAAACATTTCAGACCGTATTTGTATGGAAGAAAATTTACTATAGTGACGGACCATCACCCACTCACTTGGATTTTCAGCGTTAAGGATCCAAGCTCGAGATTGTTGAGGTGGCGATTAAAGTTAGAAGAATATGAATATGAGGTTAAGTACAAGAAGGGATCCAGTAATACTAACGCTGATGCGTTAAGTAGGATACATGTGACAGAGAATTGCACCGACAGACAGGACATAAAGACAGAACTAACTAGGGAATTGAAACTAGCCCTTTTTCGAGAAATGCATGATAAACCATTAGGAGGATATCTCGGTATGAATAGAACGTATGATAGGATGAAACTGTTTACTACCTGGCCTGGCATGAAGCATGAATTAGAAGAGTATATAAAACAATGTGAAATTTGTCAAAGGAATAAGATTACTCAGAATAAGACTAAGTTACCTATGAAGATTACTACTACCCCTGGTTTTGTTTGGGACAAATGTGCCCTCGACATTGTAGGACCCTTGAACCGGACTGCAGATGGACACAAGTATGTTTTGACTTTTCAGGATGAGCTTTCTAAATTTACTTTGGCTATACCTATAATTCAGCAGGATGCTATGACTGTAGCTAGAGCATTTGTTGAAGAAATTGTTTTGAAATTTGGAATCCCTCAGTCGATACTGACAGATCAAGGATCAAATTTTATGAGTGAGATTTTTGGAAATATGTGTAAAATTTTGAAGATTAAAAAGATAAAGTGTACTGCTTACCATCCACAGACGAACAGTGCTCTTGAGAGGACGCATAGAGTACTCATGGAGTATCTTAGGTGTTTTATTTTGGAGGACCAGAGTAACTGGGACAAGAGGTTGCCTTACGCCACTTTTGTGTTTAACACAACTCCCCACACATCTACTGGTTTTACGCCGCACGAACTGTTATTTGGACGGAAACCTAACATACTGGGACTATTGCAGAGGGACCCCCCTGACGCACTATATGCATACGGGGACTATGTTAAGGAATTGCGATCTCGTTTACAATCTAGTTATCAGGTAGTGAGGAACAACCTTGTTCGACACAAGGAACGCAGTAAGGAATATCATGATCGTAATGTTAATACCCCCTTGTTTACTATTGGCGACAAGGTTTTGCTATATGATGAAAAGGTTAGGAGAGGAAAGGTCAGCTAAGCTATGTCACCCTTGGATAAGGCCGTATGATATCATTGACATTGACAACGTTAATGTGACATTAAAGCTTCCCCAAAACAGAACTTTGAAAGTCCACGCCAACCGACTGAAGCCATTCTTTTAATTGCTTACAGGACCATGAATTCTGTGTGCAGACCAGAGACAATCGTCGCATTAATCGTACTGTTGACTGCAACTGCCGCTCTTGATGCAACACTGCAGAGATATGAAAAATCCCCTGGACTGTACTACGATCACATAGGTGAAGCACAACTGTATAATACTGAATGGAGATTATTGACCTATGTTGACCTACAGGAAGCTGACAGAAACTTAGAGAATGTTGTAAAATATGCCAGATTGTCTAAGGATTTTTGCAAGAAACATGAGCACACATTTTGGGTTAATTTTACTGATTGTTTACGTATAGCCCGCTACACGGAGAGGAAGGTTAGAGAAGTGCAGGAGCTTAAGGAGCTTGTTCGGCAATTAACAAGAATTGAAGATAATGCACAGCTTAGATTTAAGAGAGGTGTTTTTAATTTTGTAGGAGGAATTAGTAAGATTTTGTTTGGCACTATGGACAGTAATGATGCGTTTTATTACGCTGAAAAGGTTTCGAACTTAGAAAAGGAACAACTAGAATTTTTGAGTCTTTCTAAAGAGCAAGTAACTGTTGTTAAGTCTACCCTGAGGTCTCTGAACTCCACCCTGTTGGCCGTATCTGAGAATGAGAGAGTTTTATCTAAAGGTTTAGATGAAATGGCGAAGCATATTAGTGAGCACGATGGTGAAATTAAAAACATGTTTACTGGCACGTCCATGTTGCTTACGATCAACGACCATAATATGCAGTTGGAAAGAGCCTTGGGAGAGTGTATGAGGGAATATGATATTTTGATAGACGCTATTCTGAACTCTCAGAAAGGAATTTTGCCACCCCACATTATAACACCTGCCCAGATTGTGAGGCAGATAAGGGCTAGCCAGGCTGATATTCCAGCTGAACTCACCTTACCAATACCACTGAGTGCAACACATCAGAACCTTGTTGTAAATATAATTGATTTGGATGTTTTTATCCAGAGTAATTTTCTTGTGCATGTGATTCGCTTACCCCTAACCAACCATGTTAAATACAATGTGTACCATGTTCTACCTCTACCCATCCAGATAGAGGATGACAGTAACAAGTTTATTTTTATATTACCGGAACATGAGTACTTGCTGATTGATACCGCTAAACGGTATTATGCAAGGTTAGGGATGAGCGAATTTAAAGAGTGTAAGCTGATAACATCACGACACAGAGTGTGCAAACAAGGTGGACCCGTGCAACTGACACATTTGCACGAGGAGTGCAAGGTGGAATTGCTCCAATCGCTTAGAGCCATTCCGAGCAGTTGTTCACAAAGGATTGCTGAGATTAACCAAACCGCCTGGACCCAGTTAGATGACAATGAGTAGTTGTATGTCGCACCACGACCTGACATCCTCACTATTTTATGCCCCAAGCAAGAGCCTACAGTCATTGTAATTGAAGGTACTGGTAGACTAGGACTTCACAGTAACTGTAAGGCCTATGGAACCAGAGTTTTTATCCAAGCACAAGTTGTTTTGAGTACAAATAACTCTGAGAAGGACATTATCCCTCCTCTTTCATTAGACTACGACTGTTGTGAATTCATGGGGAAGGATTTCAAGTTGAAGAATATTAATTTAGAATTACCACTGAAAAATGTAGTAAATCGCCTGGACGACCTAAGATTAGCCAGTCACAAGGCAGATGAAGTGAACAAGCTTATTCAGGAGCAAGAATGGAAAATCAAGCACTCCGCTTCTTATTCTCATTCGTCACTTTTATCGTATGTAAGTTTATCACGGGAATTGTTATGTTTGTTTTTTGTTACTGCTGTTGTTGCAGGTGTTGCAAAAGAGCATGTCCTAAATTTTTTAGATGGTGGAAGGATAATAACCCGTGTACCACTATTATAATAAAGCCAAAGATAGTGAACTCTGTAACTTCATCCAGGGAAAGCCTGAGACCTTCTACATTGAGATCTAGTCGTTTATGGAAATCCATGCAGGAAGATGCAGTGGATGAAACTGAACTTGTAACTTTGAAAACGTGTAGTAGGCAAATGGTACCTTCCGACAAACGATAGTAGTTTTGGGTGGTTTGGAAACAATTTAAGGACATGAAGCAGTTTACTATGTACTTTTGTATGCATGTAATGTAATATTGTTATGAATCAGCTTACTCTCTATCCTGTAAATACAAGAAATGTAACAATACCATGTGCTTAATTACCTTACGTTTTGTGCACCTGCAATGAATTATGAGGTTGTTTTGAATTTCTGATATGTTGAGTGCTAGTTATCTTGTTTTCTGTGTAAGAGATATATGTACACATGTTGTAATCTTGTACTGTTCGTTTTGTTATGAAAGTTGAGATGAGCTGAACTACAGATTTTGAAATCTGTTTACCCAAGGTTGCTACTATGGTTCTGTAATATGTTTAATAACAGGTTTAAAGACGTCTTTGTTTCAGGGTTGTTACAAGGTAATCGAACTGCCTTATTTTCAGATTCCGCGATGGAATGTTTTGAGTGTGTTGTTTTACTATGTACTAGAGTAGTTTAGTTGAAACCTTGGCAATTGTACGACTTATCAGAGGTCACGCCGAATGAATGTTGTAATACGTATTAGTAGCTTTAGATTACTAGTTTTAGAAAATTTTGGGTAACAAAATTTAAAAAAAAAAAAGAGGGGAGGTGTCATATATGACAATATGTAAGGTTATTTGGTAGAGTATGTACTCAACCCTCCCTGTGTTCTACACCTGCAGGATGCAGGTGTTTTTTTTCAAGAAGCTTACTGACTGAGTCAAGGGACACACGCCTCTCACCCCAAGGAACTAGTACACCTGTTAATTAATGGATAAGAGAGGGTGCATGACAATTGCCGACTTACCGCCCTCTCGTTACTTGAGATGGCCACTTGCTGGTCTAGGAGAGTTAATTAAGGGAAACCAATAGAGTATCAGAACACGCCCTCTCCTAGAAATATTAGAGTAGACTCAGCCAATGATGTATTGATCGCGCCCCTGCATTTCTGTATCTGTGCTTTAATGTGTAATTGATATAAAATCTAATGTAACAAGGTCTTGGGGGAATATTCCGATCTTACACTCTGCTGTAGCTTGAGGCTAGCCATCATCTTGTACCAACCATCTCTGCTAGAATAAATATACAGTTAAACTTCGCCTCCAAGAGTTGACTTCGAATTTCATTCTTAAGTGTCCAACAGATCCTCATTATCACTAGCCACTCGGTGAATTAAGAGATCCATCCAGCTCCCATAGGATACAACAGTAGGTAGGTAGGTAGGTAGGTAGGTGGTTGGTCAGTCGGCCAGTCAGCCAATAAGTTCCTCATTCATTAAGTTAGTCAGCGTGTCTTCTATTATGGACATGTACATCACTATAGGCAACCAGCAACTATTTCCTCTCCAATGCAAATGCACAGTTGGCAACATGACCATTCCATTACAACAATGGAACTTGCTATGTGTACCTAGCCAAAGTATAATCAATCTTCATCAGACTACTACATCAGAAGCTCCATTGCATCAAAAACCTGCGTGCTGATGAAGAGGTAATGATAATGAAGCTGAGCCCCCAGAATGAATAAATTCCTCCAAGTTTTTCACTGTGTGGTGAGTTTTGAAGGCATGGTCCCAACAGGCCTGCTAGATGCTTCATGTGACCACAGGTCAGAGTCCCAGTCACTCTGATAATGGGACTGAAGGTACTCCTGTCCTGCGTATTCCTGGGAGGCCATACAGTATGGACAGTGCCAAATCATGTTGCAGCAGTAAGTACGCTTCATCAAACAAGTGGCTGCCTACTCCAGAGACTACATGAGGTCTTCACCAGTGTCTTATATGCTGGGTCTGCCAGCATGGCTGTAATCATCAATTTGAAGGATGACTATGACAATGTCAGTGTCCACTGGTAGGACTGTAAGACTGATGTTCTTCCACAGCATGTGGAACATCTGCGTCTGTGCTGTGGTTAAGTTATTCTGGTGCAGTATCCCACACTATTTAAATGTTCTTATAATTTCCTGTCAAACTCTACAGCACGGTTGTCCACAAAAGCACTGGCGGCATTCTCTTACCCACTGATGATGTCTTCAGTCAGCAGTAACAGCAGAAACATTGCAGAGTTTAGTGTGTGATGTTATCCATTGGTGAAGATGTGTACACGCAGAGAGACATAGTACGTAGGTTATTCGGAAAGTAAGAACCGTCTGCGCATATCTCTCATGCATCCTCGAGACTGTCAATCTGCACATGTGCAGTGACTTCCTCTATCAATTGAAAAGCCACAGAGACCATTTCGTGAAATTCGTGTTATGTTTATGTTTGTTACTGTGCGTTAAACATGTTTAAGACAATTGAAAGGGTCGCCAACTGTGAAATATGGTCTGTAATTCATTTTTTGAATGCTAGGAATATGCTACCAAGTGAGATTCATCACCAGATCTGTCAAGTTTATGGTGACAATGCGATGAGTGATGGCACGGTTAGGAAATGGGTTCGTATGTTCAATGAAGGACAAGAGAATGTACACGATGAGGCGTGAAGTGGACATCCATCTTTGGTGAATGATGATTTGGTGCGTAAGGTCAACGAAAGAGTGCGTGACGACAGACATTTCACAATTTCTGATCTGTCCCTGCACTTTCCTCAGATTTCAAGGACTCTACTCTACGACATTGTCAGTAGCCATTTGGGTCGCAAGTGGCCGCATTCTGTGAGGAGGGTATACAAAAACTTGTGCCCCACTACGATAAGTGCCTCAATAATGACGGCGAATATGTGGAAAAATAGTTTGAAGAATGTAAAATCTGATAACAATAAAATTTTATACGAAACCTTGCACGGTTTTTTTACAGCGAAACGGTACTTAATTTCTGAAAAAGTCTCGTAGTTTAAATAGGTGTTCCACAGGGATGCAAACGCACTTAAAACCTACTGAGAAGAACCTAAGATGCCTCAAATCCTTTAAATTCTTGTTGTGTACAGAAATCAACAAAACATTCAAATTAAAAGTCATACATACTTTGATGTGCTTGACAACCTTTCTACTAATGTAAATGTCCATTTCATACAGACAAATGTCAGTTCTACGCAAGACTAATTACATAAATGCAATACGTACGCCCTCTGGTTTCGCAGTGAGTGCAGACGTGCTACTTCACCAGTGTATATACGATCATTAGCAACTTCAGGATGTTCTGTCAGTCTGTACTGCCTCACACTCACATCCTCACCTGTTGATTCAATGCCAAAGAATTCACAAACTGCTGGCCAAAATTTATCTTTCCATGTGATGAAATCATCTTCAATACTGTAACATGAAGATTATTAAAGATAGCACTTGCATATCAGTAAATATTTTGATTAAATTAGTGTTCATTAAGGAGTGATTTATGTATTTACATTGTAAATAATTTCATATACATTAAAGAGTTCTTGAAAATCTTTCAGCATTTGTTTATACTGAACTACTCACACTCTCCTCTTGCACTATACTTGAAGGCACTGGAAGGTAACAGCTTCAATTACCATGTTAATGATCTTTGAAGGTACAAAAAAGTACATTTCAAAAGGATGTCTATATCCTTGTTGCATGGCAAGATTTTCAGGCTAGACCTTTTCTATGGTCTGATCACTGTCACTGTGAAATGCTACCAAGATCAGAGTGTTTTAATCGCTGATGTGTGCACTTGCTTAACTGAGGACTTACTTTGCATCATCATCTCCCAAGCCAAGTTCATAAACTCGTGTTGCACCCAGCTCATCCAATCGCTTGTCTACATATTTTGCCACTTCATTGTAATGTTCATAAGTCTTGTTTCCAAGTCCAAATACCTGGAATAATATGTCAGCATTAATCGTATGGTTTCAGTTTTTCTTCCAAAAATTTATGTAACTTTTTAAAACTGAAAAGAAAGTGAATGACTAAGACAGAAATGTATTATTCATCAATATTTACAGATGAGTTTTGTACAAAATGTTTTATACATAATGTTATTTTTAATGCACTTCTTACCATGAATTCCCAAATGGTAGCCTTCGGCAATCTTACTGTTATGGAATTCTAGCTGAGGTTTTACTCACTGAATGCTACTTTCATTATGCACCTGTTAACTCTGAGTCCAATGAAGTGCCAGATCAGAAGTAAAATTCCAGTTATTAAAACAGTTAAATGTTGGGAGGTCAAACTACACAAACTTAAAGGTCAGTGACTAAAGAATGAAAGAGGCAAAACTTAAACCGCACTCTTTCAGTAGCATTATCTTATCACAGTCTCCATTACCCTCAATGTTATTTAACAAATTCCATCCAAATTTATGTGTACTAACCAGTGTAAGAGTGATTTTGAGTGTGCACATGTAACGGAGCTAGTGGTACCTAATAGAGTATCCCATGAATTGAGATTTGTTTGCACCTATGGGCACTCTGTCCTCACCTAGAATAAAATTTTGAACATCACACCACAATATGAGTCTGTGACAGCCAATGATACACAACATTCATCAAATGTTCACTGTTAAACTGAGAATACATATATGCTAATATGGCTTTTGGTACCCCTTACCCCCCCAGTACCCTGTGCACAGACACAGCTTGCCCACCCTTAACGCCAGCCCTAAATGTACAGTTTTTCCCCGGTAAGATCCTCAACACAAAGTTTTCCCATGTAAGAAGTTAAGATTTTTAAAATCATTCCAGAACTCCCTCAAGAATTAAAATTAAGGGTTCTCACATAGCAAGTTCTAATGTTTTCCTCCTGCAGAAGTTCTTTTTTTTTTTTAGAATTTCATACAAACATTCCACATCTAATATGTTTAGAAGTCTTTACAACCACTAATAATTTCTTGATGGTAAAACTGTACCACAGTTGATAACTGAGTGCAGACCACTTCAATGCCTGCACACAACCTATCAACTGTTTGTTTCTGGTTCCAAAGTTATAGTTATTCATTCTTTACTAACTGAAGCATATCACAGAGACACTGCAGTAAGGTTTCAACTTGAAGCTGGGGACTCCAAAAATAAAGCAGGACCAGTGATCACTGAGATATGATAAGCAGTTTGGGGGTTAAATTTTTTCACCATATATTCCCATGTGAGTACGTACAGCATAATGAAGACCACCAAAATCTGGGTCACCATTCTGAAGCCATTCATAGAACTCCATGGCATTATCAGTTGGATCTCCTTCACCATATGTAGCTAAGCAAAAAATGGCCAAAGAATTTGGTATATCCTTCAGGTTTGTTAACTCTTCCTGTAAGAACAAAGCAAAAATTCCAGAAATAATTAGAATTACAAGTGTAATTTACTTTGATGCCATAGAACGTTTATACACGTAGCTTTTCAAATGCACAGCCAAGTGCTGGAGAACAGTATCATGGCAACAAGCGACATCATCTGCTCTACTGCATGCAGTGCTGTGTTAACATGGGACTCAAAGAACTGAGTATTGCAGAGTAAGAAGTGTCATTGATCACTATGCAGCAATACAATTACAGGCACAATTGTACATTCTATGTTGTGTTCCACTTTTAAGTTGTACACCCTGCACATAGTACAAGGATGTAGAACATGTCATTGTATGAAATACAACAAAATTCCGTTAACCTGATGTCTAACAATTTAAAAAATTCTGGTAATCTAGCAGTTAAGGACAGCAGTACTAAGATTGGAAATTTTGCTTTTCACCATAAAACAGCTTCATCAATGAAACAGGCAGATCACAGGGACATGTTCAAAAAGGCCTCCAAGTGTGTCTGTACATCAACTGTTGTATATTTCCTAACCCCCTGTCTCCAGCAGACACAGAAGAGGACCCTGACAACCCTGAATGAGCAGATGAAGGAGATATCCAAATAAAATACTCCTCTGATTAGTTTCGCAGCCTAAGTAAAGGAGCAGTACCAAAAATTATGTGTGAGGAATGAGGTCAGTATAGGTACGGTCAGATAATCAAAAATATTCTATAATTTGGTACCTGTTCATTCCTGTGCAAGTTCAATTAACAGACTTTTGCTGTAATTACACAAATTTGCCCCCCCCCCCCAAAAAAAAAAAAAAAAAGGGAGACGAAGGAAAAATTTGAAACAAAAATAAAAATAAAAAAAAAAACTATATAATTGTGGAGTAAAAAATAAAAAAAAAAAGG
>Ga0123354_10003262_pt1 | contig 22281 bp, 17 predicted proteins | sample TergutLab28metaG_2_FD_97872 | JGI IMG/M metagenome (GOLD analysis project Ga0123354, IMG submission 97872) | Labiotermes labralis P4 segment gut microbial communities from Petit-Saut dam, French Guiana - Lab288 P4 | ecosystem: Host-associated > Arthropoda: Insects > Digestive system > Gut ... | reverse complement strand
GACAAACGAAAACCGGCGGACCAACAACGAAAAAAGGGGGGGGTGAAGCGAACAGAAAAAGTGAAACAGGGGCAGACCCCGCGGGTTAAAGGGGGCCCCCCCCCCCCCGCTATGTACTGAATACTAAAAATTGTTTGCGAGTTCTTTCAAACTGGTTTCCATGTATCTGTCAGAAGGCAATATTGTGAATCCCTTTCTTGCAAACTGGGAGTAACTGCGCTCATGATTATAGAAGGGAGAGAGGACACCAATCATCGAGTCGCAGGGGGAAACCGACCTGTTTTCTGTGCTTCTGTGCAGAAGTCTAAACTTTATCGGACTGTCGCAGTTCTTTCATGGAGAAATTAGAAAATTCACGACAGTTGTCCCAATTTTCCGTTTCCAGGCCACATTCTGACCTTGCACTTCCATTTTATAAAGCATCTTATATGAAAACGAACACATCTGCTTAAGTAAGACACATACTGTCATCCTGAACACCAAGAAACCTATTACAGGCAGGATTGTAACAGAAAGTAAAAATTCAGAGCAGAGGGATGGAGCTCACCCCATAAATACAATAAACATACAGGGTGCAATTTATTTCACTACTTAAATGTGTTACATTTTCTCAACAAAAACATATCTGAAGATTCAAACCTTTCGCCGAGTCGACAGGCGAATACTTACCGACATTTCCAAGTACTGCAGTGCCCTAACGTTCAGGGTGAAGTGTCCGAAATCTTTGGGTTACCCAGTTCAAGAATTTTGGATTACAAGACCCTGACCAAAAGTACACTACGATCCTATGCAATGTGGGTACCTACAGAACAACTGACGGCGTAACATGCCAGAAGACAAATCTTTAACAACAACACTCTGAATGTCTAAAATCTCTCAAATATACATATCTAGCATTATGAGTCTCGTTTTCGCTTTGCCCGAATCCACCCTACGCATTACCTCCAACTCTGCTAAATTAATAGCTTATAAAAGAGCGAAAGAGACCCATAAACTCCCCGTGACATGTCAATAAAGAAAACGTTTCAGTTCACATTTAGAATTTATAGGAATTTCAAAATCAATAGAATAACGGCGTGAAATTAATAGCATACTAAAATCAGAAATCGCCAATCTTAGAAAATGTTTCAGTGGTTAATTTATTCCCGTAAGGTCCACTTAAGAATCAAGGGAGTGCGAAGTGCCAGAAAGTGCAGGAGAAAACTCCGCGCTGATGAATTCGAAACTAAATCCGAGTAAAGGTAAAAGAAATAACCATTTTTTTTTAGAATGGCGCACGAGTAGAGGTGCCATTTAAGACTGTCGCCTTATTATGAAGGTTAAGCTACACCTGTACAGGCCCTGAGGGTTCCAGAAGATTAAGACTCCCAGATTTCAAGACAAGTGGCACATGAAGGTGGTAAGGTTGTCAGTCTTTACTCCCCAGGAAGTATTCCTGGTACTCATTTCTGTTAGAGGCTTAATCATCTCCAGGGGAATAGTGCGGCCGGATGGATTATGTCAATGAAAAATTCCAATGACACCATCTGTAGTCGAACCCGCGAACTTCCGGGGTTGTAGCTCAGTGTCTCAAACAACTGCGCCACCGCGTGTCCCGTCAAACTGGTGAACATCATATGGCTTGTAGATGGAAATTGGGCTGTAAAAGGAGACAGCATACCAAGCAAGACAATTGAAGAAGCCATGGCCCGATGCGGGCTGTCGCGCCACTGAAGAAGAAGAAGTTGAAGAAGAAGAAGAAGGAGGAGAAGGAGAGAAGGAGGAGGAGGAGAAGAAGAAGGAGGAGGAGGAAGAGAAGGAGAAGGGGAAGGAGAAGAAGAAAACGGAGAAGGAGGAGAAGAAATCATGCAAGGCACTACCTGACTTCAAACTGCCGTATTATTTTTGCGCCACCTAGTGTATATTTTCAGAAATGTACAAAAGGAATTGACGTTTAGAACGGGGGCAAACAAGAACCAGAAGTTCTGTAGAAAACTTACGAAGCCCACTAATTCAATTTATGTTTCAGTCAACACACAACATATAATCTCAATTATGCTTTAATGCAACATGTTTCGACTCGCAGGAGTCATCATCAGGCTACTTTAAAACCATACTGAGGTGTACAATGTAATTGTGCACATTTGGGATCCCAAAGGGCTTACGAAGCCCACGGTGTTTAAATACTTCCCAACTATACAGAGCGGCTAGCACGACTTATACATCAATAACGACAAAATTCAATGGCTTATTTATGTCCACAATTCCAACTGGTATGGATTCCCGCCACCTGAATGTTCCCAGACATGCCCCAAAGCTCCGAACAGTTACATATTTCACTTAATAACCCAGTCTTTTCACACAATAAAACCAAGAAATACACGAATGTTAAAAGTCTATTTCTACACGCAATTTGTCATAACTTCGACATGTTTCGATAACATGGATAGATTATTAAATACATTACATTTTGTCCTAAAATGGCTGTAGATATCACGAAATTCGTTGTAGCAGCGCAGCTAGTTCGCAAAATGTGGAGGGTGTAGTATTATAGGTATCATATCATATGATCACATAGGGCGGATTGCAAGTTTATGTTTTGGTAGCCTGAACTTAATTCAGTCTAGTGTCATGGTTAAGAATAAGTGAATCTGTACCTCCACTCCCGCACACTTCTTCATTGCATCGTGCGTAAGGAAGCGCAAGCTGAATTTTACGTTTACATATTTTACATTTTTTACATATACCTTCACTTGCAATTCATACTTTAATGCTTTTCTTGGCACATCGAGTACGGACGCGCTATCTCTACATTCGACACGCCATCTCCAAGAAAATATGTCGCTGCGTGTGCAATGCACGTATATGTCGGAGTGGAGGTACATCTCCACTCCTCCACTCTCAATACTGTCTGTAACAGAAACACTCTACCCTTAGATGACTGAGCTAAACTGGTTCACAACCCGTTCAATACGATCTGAAGCAGAAACGCGAATTCACAATGTCTGGTCCAAAACGTACTTCTCATATGTATTATACAAAGTCCTTGTAGACATGTCTAGCATTACCTGGACTTGTCTGCCAGCTGAGTCCTCCGATGAACATCTTCCTGTAAGAGAAGAAACACGTTTTATTAGTCAGCGTCACAGCTACTCTGTATACTTAGCGAAGTGCTGCAACTCAAATAAGAAGAATGCCTCTAACACGACAGACATGGCCATGGCAAGTGATGTAGGTAACAAAGAGAGAAAGGAGAAAACCATTACGTAAATTATGTTCCTAATGTCACAGGCAGAAAGATACAACTTGAAACTACAATTGAAATTACTGTAACTGTCTACCTGTCTTTCTCTTCATCCAGGCCATTCATCTATCCATCCTATCCATCTATCCCTCTTTATCTCTCCAACCACCAAAGAGTATCTATCTATCCAGCAATCTGTTCATCCATGCAACCATCTCTGTCTGCCTCTCTGCCATTTATTCACCTCTATATCTACTCGTTCAACCTCCAATCTAACAATTTTATCGAACAGACTTACTGAGAAATATCCACAAACATGTGCACTTTCGATCGGTTCGCAAATATGCACTAGCATGTTATGTGAATATCAGCAGTCACACAACACTACACTGAGTTGATACATTCGGCCTAGGCAGTACGAAGTATTTAACGTATGGTCTATTATCATAAAGCATACATATTATGTAATTTACTATTTCAGAAAATAAGCCTTTCTTTTAAACATTTATCAATTTAAGGTTTATGTAAAATATGAACAAATTTGGACCAATACGAAACCAAAAAAATATAGACAATTTTCGTAAGTCGCAACACTGTGGAGCATTCTTGTAGAAATTTTTTGATGTTTTGTTGACCGTGCATCTCAGTATAATCTTAGTAATTGACCAACTTAATGCACAAATTCTTGTTTTATAACAAGTTTATTATATTTCTCTACATGTTTCGAGCACTGTTATAAAACAAGAATTTGTGCATTAAATTGGTCAATTACTAAGATTACGTGTAATCATTGTTGCCATGGACACGCAACAATGAGTTCAGTTTGTACAGCTAAGCTATATATGTCGCCATTAACAATACATAGTGTTCATAGCCTTACATATAAAGTTCCGATACTTTTGTCCGATTTTAAAGAAATATGAAGTTTCTAGTTCTCCAATACCAAATTGCACGCAAATCCGTCCAGTAGCAGCAGAGCTGATACATGCGGACAGACGGACAAACGTGACAAAGTTGATGGACCCTTTTCGTGACTATATGCAAACGCACCTGAAAGTAATTAGCTGAACACCAACTGCGGACACCGCACATCAAACGTCATCAAACTATCGTTAAATCCTGGATAAGACACGATTAACAGGAGACTATAACACTGATATTAATAGCTGTGATAAACGGAAGACAGGTTCCTCAGACACCATCTACAAAACTATATGGGGTTATATCTCAGAAGACCATAAACTTACTTCAGCCCCTGCTTCTAATCACAGTACGTCGAACTGTAACCCACTTTGTACGACCAGTTCCCCCACATGCGCAGGGCCTGCCTATAGCATTGCAGTACCCACTATCAGCACCAAGATTTCAAGTAGGGGTTACACACAGCGGCTATGTCAGTAGATAACAATGTCCGTCGAACACAACTATTCATTACATGATGCTGAATTACAGGTATCACGGCAACATGTTTCGGCTCCTCGGTATTGTGCCATCTTCAGGCTGTGTTACAACGTATGTAAAGAGGATAAGTGCATTTCATTGAATATACTTTATATTAAATGCCAAACTGAGTTCCAAATTTTATACAGCTTGGTCAAATTTGTCATTTTTAAAGTTAATGAGAAAAATGATAAAACAGTTAAAATTCTAGGTATTAAAATTACAAAGTCAGTGTTATATATTGGGGACTTGGGGTCCCCCCCCCCCCCCAATTCCGAGGTATTTTCATCTCGGGCTTGTTACAATTTGTTTGTGGGCTGGAACTATTTTTAAATTTCGTACCAATCAGTTTTTTTTCCAACATTTACAAAACAAAGGACTTGTATTCGCGTTTTTATGCAAGATGGCAGCACGGCTACTCCTTGCATTAATCGATTTCCGGTTTGGGATTCTCTTCGGTCTACAGTTGCCTATGTTGTCACTAATTCGTAGAAAGATAACTGATAATCTACTTATGCCGTATCAAATATCAGGTCCCATTTTGTAAGTACAAGATTCGAACAAACATCGGTCAATTCCATGTTCTTATAGCATAGCTGTGTGTCACTCGATCATTTATTTATTCAAGAAGTTCTGCGAATACAGCGGGACGCCTACTTCTCTGCGAACAACGCAGAATACATGACCTATTGCGTCACATGGAGGATTAGTGAATAGTGAAGTGGAAAGGGTGCGGAAGGTAAAGGCCGTGGCTTCATATCAGGCATCATGCCGGCAATTACCTGGAACGACTGAAGAAACCCGCGAAAATCCCCAGTCATGACAACCGATCTCGGAGCAGGATTTGAATCCGAAGAAGCAGAATGGTCATCCACTCCCCTGTCTGAAGACCGCGAGGGACATGATCTTATCATTATCCATTAAATGTATGCCACAAGGACAGAAATCTCGGACGCCAGGTCGTCTGAGCGACTAAATTTTGTACGGTGGCGACCAACATTTGTAGGTCCTCAGCATCGAACTCACTAAATTTCACCCTGCTGGTACCTAGAATTTTTAGGGTTGCTTCCAGATTTCTAAAAAATCTGTCCACCCCTGATGCACTTCGTTCCAATAATGTACAGGAAAGGGTGTATCTACATGCCTGGACAGAGAAGTGTCCTGTATATGTTGCAGTGGTTCTAACCTAAAGAAATGTCGCTGGAACTGGAAGACTCATTACTATGTTAAGTGTATTCCGCCATTACAAAACACTGACGCAGTGTCTACTATTCTCAAGTACGTTATCTAGGTCAAAGGTCGGCAATTACTCTCATACCGCAGACCGTCTTGACCTCTTCTGTGACCACTACGGGCTATGAAGGAAGTGAAGAGAAGTAGGGGTTCGTGGCGAAATAAAACGTCAAGTTGCTCTTGCTTACGCGGACCCAATTGTAGACAGACTTACAGGATACACACAGAACCCCAAAACGAGTGGGCTTAATTGGAGATTTTTACAGTTCAGGGAGTACGATCACTGGTAAACACAGGCCGAATAATGCAGGGAACCTTGTTACACTTGTACTAATCATGAAAACAACAGTTATCAAGTACTATTACTGATTGAAACCGCACTCTACACCAAAACAGAATAAAATTGTGTTAATAATTTAATCGGCCACGATATCCCGAACTAAAAATGATGTCCACAAGTGTTAAAGGTAAGGATAAATGGGATCTGGAATTTACCCCACTCGGCCTTCTCACACCCGAATGCAGGGACAATAAATTAAAAATGTAAACATCATTTTCGCCCCCAGGAAAATCTAGATTTTTAGGCGCGTTCGAAAAATTTGCGAAAAGCGACTATAAGCTTCGTCATGTCTGTCTGTATGACCGTCGCTATGGAACTCGGCTCCCACTGGGCGGATTTTCAAGAAATTTGATATATGAGTATTTTTAAAAAATCTGTCTCGATAATTCTAGTTCCATTAAAATCCGACAGGAATAACGGGTACTTTACACGACGACCTATGCGCATTTATGACAATATCTAGCTGAATAATTCTTAGAATGTGAAATATTCCAGACAAAAGTTGTAGAAAAAATCAAAACACACATTTTATGTTCAATAACTGTTTTCGAAAACTCGTGCCGTTTATGAGATAACGTGGAAAAATATGGCAGAGCGGGGCAGGCCACAGATTACAACGTAATACGGCGCACGCGAATTGCGTGGGCACCTAAGGCTAAACATACACACTCAGAATATGTAATAATAATTCCTTTTCCACAGCAATAATGGTTCGCAAAGAGCCTCGACGTTTACAACCATTTCTTGGTACCGTGTATGATAATAAAAAATTGGGAAGGTCCCATATTAATATATTAAGCATCGCGTCGGAAGGTACTGAGTTTCAGAAACCGCTGCGTTTGCTTTAAAATTGGGGTCAGTATAAAGAAGTGCTCTCCCACAATTTTGCTCACTTTAGAACAATTATTAAATATTTACAAAGGGGACAGACAAAGATTTTGATTCAATTTAAAGCTTCGAAAATTTATCGTTCCAAGCAGCGATAGTACCTTAAGGTATGGCACGACCGCTTCATTCAACCTTCTTTCAAATTCAGCAATCAAACAGCCAACACTGCACAATACATGCTGTCAAAAAAAATGTTAAGTAAACCAAGAATCAGTCATTCATACACGCACAGATCCAGTCCTTTAAAAATCCCACTCTATATATGTAAGGTAAAGGTAAAGCGCACCCTTGTACAGGCACTGGGGGCTCCGTACAGATAGTACGGCCCATAGGGGGAGTAGAGGTATAGCGTTACTCTTTCTTGACCACGGCACTAGAAGGGGGTGAGAAGCCAGCGTCACTCCCCTGCCGCTCTTTACCCCCGGGAAAGACCCGGTACCCATTGTACAAGAGGCTGGGTGGGCCCCACGGCCGGCCTGGACAGGTGCGGAAAATCTCGCCCCCCACCGAGATTCGATCCCCGGACCGTCCAGCCCGTAGCCAGTCGCTATACCGACTGAGCTACTCGGCACACTGTACGTATGTACCACAACCTAAAGTACCTCGCTCTCAACTGTACCAGACGCTCACTACACCTCGCTTATTGCTATACGATATTCAGAAATCGCGAAAGAGACGAAAGCTCCTGTAGGCAATACCCGAGGTGCTCTGAGCGGTGCTGCTGAAGAGGCCGGTGTCCGGGAATATTACATCATGGCGTTTGGTAAGTAGTTACCGGCGTTTCGAAGGTGCGTACAGTTTAAAAAGTTTCTTTTTAGTATTTTGCTCTGAAGATAAAGGCACTATTATCCTTCCAAATTTCAGAAACTAATAACCAGTCAGCACAGCGGGGGAAAAAAAAAGGAAATAAAAGAAACCTGCCAGAATGAAATATGCAAAAGCTGGCATACCTGAACATCTGGACTATGCAACCGGAAGAGACAACAAAAAAACACTCCATAGTACACGTAAACATGTCGGCAACACGCATATAATCAGGTGTCAACAAATGTTGACTCAGTTCACCAGTGGAATAAAACTTCTACTCGCGAGACATTTGCTCACACACCGTGTCTAACCATACTAATGTAATTTCTCTGCACGAGTCCACTTACAATTACATAACACGTAAGAAGTCTATACATGGAATATCTAAACCGACTGTTTGGCGTCTGAAGGGAAAGAAAAGGGCAGGAGAAAAAAATTAACTAATAAATTCAAAAAAATTTCCTGACGTCGGCCTTGAGTTTTCATATGTCACGGACAAACAGACGAGTAAGTTTACTGAACCCCAATACATGCAGCTTTTGTGAACTTACCTTTAAAATAACACTGGCACAAAACTATAAGAAGTTTCCAATAATAAGTTAGCAAATACTCTGGTGCTAAGACCTTTTACTGCGACATGCACATGGCACAAGGGCAGTACTGGTATACACCAGACCACCACGCAGTCACCGCTTACAATGAAGCATTTCCACGACCGTGGCACAAATATGTGTTCGTAGCCGACGGGTGACAGATTACTTCACGTCGGCATCTGTTGCCTATCGCTTACCAGTCAGGTGCCTCTTAAGAGAACCGAAAAAAAAATCACTAGGCTCCACATTGTCAACAGTAATTGTGACGTGTCACGACGCTACGGCTGGGATGTAACAAATCACTCTCCGTACAGTACCGATCTCGCACCAAGTGATTCCCGCAATTTGCTACAGACACCGATACGAAGCAAGCCGCCAATTACTGGTTACAGACACGTGACATAAATTTCTTCTACGTCAGGATAAACACCACTGTGCCACGGTGGGACAAATGCTTAAATGTCAGTGGCGAATGGGTGGAGGTCTAATGTGTACCTTCTGCTACCCATACGCCATATACATTGCGATGTCAGAATAAAGTTCATGACATCCAAGTGTTTGATACTTCATTTTGTTACACTCCTCTGTATTTATATGCACATTTCTCTCACGAATCCAGTGAAACCTCACGCGTACCTAAAAAAGATCCGCCAAACACTGTTCGGGAACAACAATCATCCCAATCTATTTACTTCTTCCACAATGAATTACGATTTTGTCGAATAGACCCAAAATAAAATTTCCAGCCCAACAAACCTACGCGTTTTCAACCGTGATAATATACAACTACTAGCATAGGATTTAAATTTGACTGTTCTGCTATAAACAAAACTAATTTAACCCCCTGAAGCCTGAAATGTTGCATACAAAATTAGAATTTCAACTCTTGCCACAGAGAAAACAAACTACCTGCAACTTACAAAAACCAACGGATTACCATTATTTGGAAAAATAATGGCCATTGTTTTAAGGGTCAAACAAAACATAAATACACTGTACGTAAAAAAAATTCAGATTTTTCATGTTAAAGCATGTGGCAAGCCTGATTAAAACAGCGCTTCAAACCAGAAATACACAAAATTTTCAAAATCTAGAAGCCACACCAAAATTCTAGACGCCAAAGGTATGAAATAAAGTACGTTCCATAATGAGGGCCCACAAACTATACGCGCCACCGTAAAAAATTTAGCCCAGGATTTGTGCAACCCTTCTTTAAAGGTACACTATGTAGAAACACGTTAACGACTACAAAATTTATACATTCTAAATACAGTTATCAGCATTGCTAGCAGCTAATTTCTGCCAGATTATCAAGTTCATCATCCTAGATATTAAAATAAAATGCTGAACCCATACACACCGCTCTTCCCTCTCAGCCATCCAGCAAAAAAGTGCAGTATGACTTACAGAAAACTTAAAATACGTAAGAGGTATACGTCACGCACAGGTCGCTTTACATTAGGGGGAAAAGTCCCCGGTAGCTGTGCAAAGGAAGCTATGTTGGACCCAGAGACGGTCTGAGAGCTGTGGAGAAGAGAACAAGATATGCCATGTGCGTATAACGTAATACTGTGGCGCGTTCGCCTAATATTTACACCTACTCGGCTACCCTAACAGCCCCACACTATTTCACAAGAAAAGGGTGCTTTTATAGCGACTTAATGTCGCCGGCAACAATACGGCGCACTTACGCCTTCATATAAAGGGCCCGATTTCAACCAAATTTGGAATTTCTCGACAGATTTTCATGAGAGGTTCCAGTATCAAATTTCAAGGAAATCCTTTCATTGTCAGCCGTGCTGATACATACAGAAAGAGGGACAAACAGATGGACGGACATGATAAAGATAATGGGGGCTCTTAGCGACCATGCAAACGCGCATAAAAACCTCTCGCCCCTTCCAGAAACCGAACACCGTGTCCTCGATCGTCCAATCCGTAGCATCGTCACAACACGCACTGAAATATCCCGGCTGCTGTAAAAGATTGGAGGCTGACCAAAGAAAGGACTACATGCTGGGTACGCTCAACATGTTATCCTGTTATAATCATGTTCTTTTTCTCTCTTCCAAGTGAGTTTCCTCGCCAGAATTCTGCTTCTATTTCTTGATTCAAAGTCCAAGTTAATCAAAATTACATGTCGATTTCGTAGTCAAATTTGTATTCCTAGCAAGAAATGTTAACTATACAAACCACAGTTCTGCCACGTTGATACCCAAAACTTCTTACAGAACGAAATTCAGGTGAATTGGGTCCAGACATTTCCCTTACCACTTGGTTTGCAGGTCATGTCATTCCTACAACCAAGGGACATCTTGTACAAAGAGTGTATCATTGCTGGGCGCCAAGTCGCACGAGCAACTGAATTTTGCAGCATGGCGTCTAATATTTGTGGGCCCTCAGTATGGAACTTGCTGCATGTCACACTTCTGGCGCCCAGAATTTTGAAGCGGCTACTATATTTTTCTAAGTCTGCCTACCACTGTCTGACGCGAATATCAAAACTGAAAAATTAATTTATATGTCCACACATATATTAATTCGTGCTTGATTTAGAAATAAAAGTAGTTATGCCTTTCATGAACACCATCCAGCACACTGAAACGAAACATTAAACTATTTCATCCAATAAAAAAGAAACTCTCTTCAAGCACAAACGCACAGAGGTAAAAATGACAAAATTAAGGGGTTTACAACATCTGGGGAATCATTAAGGACCTTGCGAATAAGGTAATGAAGAACACATAAGAAAATGAATGGATTCATACTGAAAAACAATACAACCCGTTACAAGAAACTTCAAACAATCTACTATGCTAACTATATTCCGTACGACTTTTTAAAGTATAATGGAAATAGGCACTTTCGCAAAAATATTACATGATCTCAACGACAAACACTCATAAACTGATGGAATTCTGAACCTACTTTGCTTTATCGTTTACTGAAAGCAGTATACAAACACATCTTCACCAAAGATAATTTTAGCGATAAAAGACGTAGTAGTGGTAGGCATTTTCATTTCCATTCGTACGTCTCCTAATGACGCTGCCCGATAATCCTTTATAACGGATAACCAAATATGCCAAAACTTTAGCAAAACCAAATGATACTAGAATTTTTATTTTTATCTCTTGACAACACTAATCCACCAGTATAACTTACAAATATAGAACATTCTGCAAGTGCTGTGAATATGGACTACTGTCGTCAAAACTCGTTCAGTCAGAGCAAAACCGTTCCGTGTGGACAGGACACACGCGCCGTTAGACAATCTCTTGTGATTGCGCCTACCGAGAACCACAACACGAGTCCTCCTCCCCAGACCCCATTCAACCGCACTGTGGAACTCATAACTCAATTAACCTAACACAGAATTCGGGTTCGTCCTTTCTGAACCCCAGAAATGTAACCATTCATAGAAAGACAGGCCATCCCAACCACATTCTTCACGGGGTTTCTTATGCGACAGCCTCTACTTCCAAAATTCCTAATGATAATGAATGCGACTTGAAATTACAAGCAACACAAAAATTTGAAACCACGTCATTAAATACATCAAGAAACACGGTGATCTCACGCAGAAAAGCACACCCAGGAATTGTCATTCAGTGTTATGAATAACCTCAAAATATGAAATTAGGTAACGCCCCAAACAATCGCAATGGCGTTTAATCCTCTGATGCCTGAAATTCGTCTAAGTACACTAAATACAATGCGTCTGGTTTTAAAAAACGATCAGTTGATGCTGAAGAGGGACATGATGACCTCTATTCAGGGAATCATACAACCCCAATGACACTGTGAGGGCAAATTTTTTGTTTCGTTTACATAAACCAAGTAGTGGATGATTAAAAAACAGAACCGTTTTCTTCTTAAAGCACATTACGTTTACCAAATATAACATTCCGTGTTGTGCATTTCAGCACAGTAATTTTTCCCCCTCCCTTTGCACGGGTGGGAGGAAAATGGCCCGACCACTTTCACACTTTGCGACGGCCTGTACTACAGAGAAAACAAAATGTAACAACCTTTTCCACATCACCACCAATTCGGTACATATACCTTTCCTTCAACATGTTAAATTTTTATGAAGTTATTTTCAAGTGCTCACACCCTCACCATATTACGCACTACAACAATTTTAAACCATCTACGGTGCGACAGTAAAAGAATGCAGTTATACACACAACGCATGGATTCAATTCACAAAGACACTTCGAGTATGAAGTATGAACATTGGATTATGTGAAATATCTAGACTCAAAGTCCATAATACTGTGTATGTTATGCGGCGCTGTTTTCAGATATGGATAGAAGCACAAGTCAACACGGCGTCCATTAGTGGCTACTGTTTCACGATACAGACCTTCAGGAAGGCAAACAAAATAAATTATTTCCATTAGCCTGCGTGTGTACGTTTGTAATTGATCGATTTCAGCAAACAGTCTGATATGTAATTTTAGTCACCAATACCTCTTTAAGAATTAATCGGGATACGCTGAAAACTAGGGGTAGAACTGGGACTTTTTTAAAGTCTGGATACAATTATAACCGTATCACACGCCATTACCACAGAGATAATTCAGATAGCAATTAAACAAGAGATGTGATCACACGTTTTATCCCATGTAGCACACCATTCACAGACAGGCAATTAATAATAACACTTCAAACGTGGTGTACGGTAAACAAATGAAATCTGATTCGTTAACAGCAATAAAATTCCTCTAGATTCAGGACTCGGTTGTCACCTGTGTTACAGGTTCATACACAAGCATTGTTTTTGTATTTTAGTACACTGCAACACTGAGAATATTGTGCAGAAATAATTATTGAGTTCACCCAGACAAACACGATTAACAGGGTTGAGAATATACACGAAACGTCTGGCAATGGCCATGACTTTTTTAGGGATGAAGCTACCGCCACCCCCGCTCACTCCGGGCCGGCCTACACAAAGAGGCTCGCAACCAGCCGGCACCTTGCTTACCGTCCATAGTCCAAAATGCACAGTCACATCACATCCATTGCCGTTATTCACATTAGACGACGCAGAAAACTTAAACACGCACATAAATAGACACGTAATTCACCAAAAATAATCGTACACAGAAGAGATACAAAGACACACAAAACCTAAAAAATGACAACGTACCCTGGATCGTTAGGTACTTCCGCCGGTGAGCCTCCAGCCACACTCTCCTGGGTTTGAGACTCCATTATGAACTGTATTTTGATCGTTTACTTCAAAACTACGACTAAAACTAAAGGAGAATAGTGAACCCGGTTAGGAACAGCGCCTCCCCCTGTCTAATCGCACGATCGTACACACTACCAACACGATACTGAAGGTTTCTGGTCTTAGCGGAGTGCGACAACGCCAGCTTGATAGGCAGGGGGCAGAGGAGGGACTACGAGCGCACTTACACGCTGCGCGCGCTGCCATGTTGATAGATGACCAAAACATCGGCTGTGATTGGATGCAATCCGTGCACCTTTCGGTGCGGCGGTGACGTAACAAGTCTACATATTGCTCATGCGCGGAAACATACAAAACGCCCTTGTCGACATTTACGTAAGTGCATGGCATAGTAGAACGGAAACAAACATCGGGCCGTGGCAACTTCAGTGAAAAGTATAGGACACGAGTGACATCTGCGAACACATCTTGAAAGCGATTGAGGTCTTACACTCAACAAGAGATCTGGATGCACCAGTTTTAGACCACTATATTATTTTTATTTGTCTCTTTTACATAATGTGCTTTAAGAATACTTACGTTACACAACCCTGTAACCCATCTAGTTGGTACGTGTTTCGAATACGACAGTAGTTCTAACGCACTCTCTTCCGCAAAGATGGCGTTAATAACCACGCGCTTCTCTGCATCTGCAGTATTTCTACATATAGTTATGCAGTCTGCTATAGGTGGCAGAACAAACCACAGTCAAGGTGCCATCTTACAACCCATGGCAATGATAGATGAGAAGAGAATCACGTAAACACGCACATTTTAAGAGTGCCATCTGGTACGGTCTTTCGGTACCATTATTGCTGACGAACAGCGACAGATCCCACACCTGATGAATCTACGGCACAAGTAAAAAACCGGTTTTCCGCAAGGCTTTAAATGTACAAGTAAGCATATATAATGAAAGTAATTAAAAACTTTTAAGTGAAACACTGATAAAGGTTACATGTACTTCGTACATCCTATTGTGAAAGTACATGAATTATAATAATTTTTTATTGTCAATACATTTTTATGACAACTTGATTTGGCCAGAATAGGCCATCAGCAGCTAGTACAAAATACAAAAACAAAAAGTACAATTGCAAACAGTAGGTTCTAGATATAGGAGTCAGAACTCAATGCAGGTAGGTTTTCATGCACGTTTATGTTTTTATGTATTCATATAATTACATATACATACATAGAAGGTATATGAGAACAGTGTCTTGAAGTCATAGTCAGTAAACTTTTTTTTGTCACTAATTAAATAAAATAAATAATATTTGCAAGTGTAACAAAAGTATACAGATTATTCTTCCAAGATCTGAAATTCTCACGATGGATCCTGTGAAGGTAACCATCTTCTGGGAACGCAAAGCATGTAGTCTACTGGACATACTTGTATACTGAGGTATCTAAAATATAAACTATGGCCTCCAAGTTCCTCACATATTTGTAAACACTGGTAAATATCTACCCATATGTTAGACACCACCCACCTTCTAACATACCCAATTTTCCCCAATATACCTGCATATGTAAGAAAACCCCTCTTCCCCACTTCACACTCTTCAATTTTCAGGAAAATACCTACACAGAATATGTTTACCTTTGTTGCCCACATGAAAATGTTGCAAAGAGAAACTACAACTCATACACACGCCTACTAGAATGGAAGAAAAGAAGCAGAATTAATCTGTAAGAGTAAAAAGAAGCAATATGAAGAGCACAAATTAGAGCAGTTAGAAGAAAGGTTCTAACATCATGACTCGTACAGATTTGACGAAGGAATGCATGAAGTTTGGGTTTTCAACTAAGAAAATATTTTTGTAAAAAATAAGCATGGAGTCATAGAACATGAGAAAGGTATACTTGAAATATGGGCAGATTACTTCAAGGAAGTGCTTAATCCTCTCTATAAGGGAATTATACGAGAAGAAAAGGTCTATTTTGGACCACAGCATGACATTAGAGATCCCTTTGTACAAGAATTCTCAGCATCAGAGGAAAGTTGAAGAATTACAAGGCACCAAGTGAAGACTCAACAACAGGAGAGTTAATTAAAGGTGGAGGCAGGATGCTGTGCAGAAAAATCCATACACTGATGGAGAGTGTGTGGAAGGAAGAATAAAAGGCCTGAGGAGTGGAATATTGCCATCATATGTCCAATACATAAAAAGGGAAACAAGATGGAATGTAATAACTGCTGAGGAATTTCACTCCTGAATTTGACTTTAAAATTTTTACCCAGGTAGTAGGTCAATATCTAGAACCTTATGTGAAGATATACTGGGCGAATGTCGATGTGGCTTTCATAGAGTTCTATTCATAGCATATCACATTTTCAGCCTGAGAATAATCTGAGAGAAATCCTATGAATATAATGTGGATACTCATGAGTTATACATACTTTATAAACAAACACATGCTAGTACTAATAGAACTCAGTTGATGAATTATGAAAAATTTGGAATACAAAGTAAGTTTGTTAGATGAAAATGGAAAAGACAAACAATAAGGTGAAAATCCAAGGAAATATGTTACCTAGTTTTGAGGCAAGGTGATGCATTATTCACACTCTTATTCAATCTGTGTATGGAGGTTATATGAAATGTGAAAACAAACCCAGGGGGAACATAATTCAATACAAAAGGCAATGCCTCACATACGCAGATGATGGGGTAGTTTTGGGACTTGCAGTCAGATACATTGCAGAAACAGCAGAAGATATGACACAGCATCACAGATTAGTTTGACCGTAAGTGCATCCAGTATCATATACCAGATTAACAGAAAGAAAAATAATGATGTAGCAGAAGGAACTGAAATAAACGGACAGAAATATGCAAATGTAGAAATTTTTAAGTACCTAAGTTCCTTGGTAACAAATGCAAAGAGGCTGAAGCAGAGATAAAAGCAAAAATTATTGCTGATGATAAATGTTACCATGCACTAGGCCATTTACAGAAGAAATGATGTGTATCCCAGTCATTAAAAGTACATCTTTATAAAACAATATATAATGCTGATTGTAACCAATGGTGCTGAATCTTGGACCCCGACAAATAAAATGGAAGGTGTCTCAATGATTATGTGAAAAATGAAAATGCTGAGAAAAATACATACACCAACATATGAAAATGGTTACTGCAGAAAAAAATTAATCAAGAAATTTATATTAAATTTCAGTCTCCAACTACCGTATCGATCATTAACCCTTCAGCACAGAGTTATTTAAATGCCTGTTAATACTGGGCTATTGGATATTTTCTGCATGGTATTTAAATTTTGAGCTAAACTGTGGAGACTTTATTCAAAAATTGTGTCGTTATGTCAGTAATTGTTGGATTTCGATAAAACTTGAGGCAAAATATTTCAGAACCTCTGAGCTTTTTGAATGTGCATTGACATCTTGCCTTCAACAGTTAACTTGGTCTGCAATGTCTTGAAACAGCCTTCAACACAAAGTGCAGCCTAAAAATCAGGGCATCACAACATTGTCTTGTTTGTAACATTACAAATCTCTTTGTTGGCCTGGCCTTTTTCTCTGTTGGTTGGATTCGTTCTGGGAAATGTCTGTCAAGAAGTCACAGCACATTTTTCAATGGAATCACAGCCTTGTGTTTTCCTTTGAATTTCACTCCCATGTTCAATACTTACAGCTTGTACCAGATTGTTGTGTTAAACTGAATATGTGTGGTATGGGATGGACTCCATAAAGGTTGTCTATTTTTGTCTGGCCTGAATTTGCACAGCACATTCATACAACTCTGAATGGTAACACTGAGTAATATCCTAACCATTTTGAAGTACCATAGTCATTTTCTTTCCTTCCAAAAGATGCAGTTGATGCGGTTGATCTTTCAGATCAACTCTTCCCATGGGTTGGTTGTAATCTATAACTGATACAGGATTTTCATTTCCCTGTCCATGTGTTATTAGCCTTTTTCTTGCCCCCCCCCCCATGTAATTTGAAATCATCCACAACCTGTGGCCCTTTTTCAGCAAAGGATCCACATGTAACAACACAACTGCTGCTGTTTTGTTTGTATCACCTGAAATAAGTGCTATTTGGAACAGTGGTTTTGCCCATATAAATTGTAAAAGACCACAAGTACCCTGAACTGGACTCACAAAGTTCCTGTGACTTGATCCCAAATTTGGAAGCCTTTAGGGGAATATATTGTCTCAAAGTCCCTCCCTCCATAGCATTAGTGATTCATCTATTTCAATATTCTGCCCGGGTAAGTACAAATTCGGAACGATTTTGTTGAGATGGCTCAGGATAGACAGATTTTGAAAAGGTTCCTGGTCCATTCCTATATTCTCACTAGTACTGAAATGCATGAAATGGCAGATTGATTAAAACCAGACCATAGAAATAACAGCTAAAGATAAGAGTTGTCAAAATAGATTTTTTTGTTAATATTAATGTACTCTAGGCTTCTGTATCATTCTCATCAGCAAGAAAAGTGCTATCAAAACACACATTTCATCTTTGGTGACAAGTTTCCATTCCTGCATCCTGGAATGAAATGGAACCAGACTTCAAGCTCATATTTCTTGTTCTGCGTTAAGCGATTGTTTCATGCACTATTAGTTCTGCCAGTTCATCAGTAGAAAACATTTTGAGCACTTTAGCACAGTGAGTTTCATTTTGAGCTTCATTTTGAGGACAGCAATTACCAATAAACTATTCTCTTTGCCCTACGTAGATTGTAATATCCTCCCATGTAAATGTTGTACTTGAAGCGTTAGGTGGGCCGGGTGCTGTAAAACCTTGCACAATGTCACCTTCGTTAACCCTACATTCCAATGTAATTACTTTGCCTACAGCCAAATTATTGATTCCACTTGATTCATCCATTTGAACTAGAATTATTTGGATCAGAATCTGGAAGTTCTTCTAACAAAGCTTGTTCAGTTTCTTCCTTAAATAAACCTTCGATACTTGTATCATCATTGTACCACACTGCAGCCTCAAATAAAACTGAAACACAGAATCAGCTGTGTAGAAACAAAGAAGCTGTTGACATATAAGGGTGATGTCACACACCATTCAAAAACCCCAGACCTTGGCTTCATGACAACAGTAACAACATTCATTTTAGTTTTCATTTGATCATTAGAAGGAGGCACAAGGCAGCTCGTGCAATTAAAGAATGCAAAAAATTGACCCACATTTTGAGAAGAGAGAAAAAAATAAAGAATTGATTTTTCAGAACGGTCTCCCTCAGCGTATGACAGTCAGCTCATTTATGAACAAGAATAATGAAGCCAGATTACATGTTATTCCCAAGTTTTCAACAGACAGTCGAATGAATCTGATAGTACAGTTTGCGAGCAGAGTGCAGCACTGAACGGCAAGTGACGTTTATGTTTCATGAGCAGCACTCAACACTCCACACTGAGGGGTTGAAGTATGAGAATTAGAATGGCTTGGGCATGCTGTAAGAATGGATGATACAAGGACAGTTACGAGGTTACTGGAAGGCAAACCAGGAAGATGGGGGGGGGACTACCTATAAGAAGGTGGATAGATTATGTTGGATCAAACCTGAAGAATACGGGCATAAAAATATGGAGAATAAGAGTTTTGGACAGAACAAAATGGGAACCTGTCAACATTGAAGCCAAGGCCAAAGTTAAAGGGTCATACTGCTAAAGAATGAGAATGACAACAAAAAGAAAATATGTCATTAAAATAACAAGTCACTGAAGACAACCACTGCAATCTGTGCATTTAAAACAAAATGGATAATTTTCAATATAAATGTGGTGTAAAGAAAAGGTGGATGATATAGCACTGTGCACATTTACCAGAAAATTTCTGTTCATAGCATATATCACTCATTTCACATGATGAGACTGATACATCAGTAACATGAATGGGTCACTTTCTATCACTCTCTTCAACATACATCTGCACTTTGAGCAAGCCTGTGTCCAATGTTTTGATAGGTGTAATGTTTGCATTCAGCACTTCATTTTCTTGCTCATCAGTTTCAATCCATGGGAAGTCCTGAAATAAAATCAAGAAGTTCTGGGAACAAATTACAACTCCTATTTTCCTTTACGTACTTCAAGCTATGCTATATGGTAAGCCCATCAAAAACTATACATTAATAATAACTCAATTTAGTGATTAATTTCTGTCCACAATTTTAACTCCAAAGATGTTAAATTTTCTAAGTTACAACCTGAAAGATTCTCATCACTGTGGTGTTTTGTTATCCTGCAGAATTAAAAATACAGTTCATCCAAACTCAATACATATACTGATGACCCACCTGCACACAACATTCACACTGTGTTAAATTTCACCAGCCAATTTAGAATATGGTTATCTTGGGTGTGATACTGCAGAAGATAACTTCTGTGTGCGACATGCTTCATTCTTAGATGCATAAAATTCTTAATTCCATTTGAAATAAGGAAAAACTGCCCAACATTACAAGAAGTCTATACAGTACCTTTTGACAAATATGGGTAATTAAAGTGACTGTAGTAATTTTTGCAGCATATCACTGTTTCAAACTGCATACAAAATTGTATCCAACATTCTTCTCTTATGGTTAACTACACATATAGATAAAATTACTGGAAATTATCTGTGTGGGTTTTTAAGTGACAGATACAATACTTATCACATATTCTGCATCATCAGATACTTGCAATAAAATGAGAATAAAATATGACACTACATCAGCTCTTTTTAGACTTTCAAAAAAGTTCAGCATTCAGTTAGAAGTATGGTTATGTAGTACAAACTGTCTTTGAAACTCCTCTGCAACAAGAGGGCATTTTGCATGATTTCAAGCTTCTGCCTCGATGTAGATGAGAACTGCGCTCATCTGGGCTATTAAGCAGCGAGCAGTGGTAACTGCTTACCGACGTTTTGGGACAACATATCAGTCCCATCTTCTTGGATTTTTGACCCTTCAAGATGGGAACAATATTTGCTGTGTAACAGCCTAGAAGAGCGCAGTTCTTGAGGAGACATTTTATTGCCATTGCTTTTCAACTCAGCTTTGGAATATCATTAGGAAGGTCACAGAAAACAAGGAGTGTTTTTAAATCCGATGGAACACATCAGATTCTGACCTGTGCTGATCATGTTAATATACTGAGCAAAGACATCAACATTTACAAAAAGGAGCACAGAAGCTTTATTAGTTGCTAGTATGGGGACTGGAATAGAAGGAATGCTGAGAAACCAAAGTACATGTTCATGTCTCACCAAATGCATGTGTGATGCAATTCAATTTGGTGAACACCTGCTACCATTCACTTCAGAAACCTTTGTCTTTCCCATTTGCATTCTACAGACATAAGGTTAATATGTGAAGAATTATAGTTTTGTTTGGAATTTTGTATGGGTATGTAATTTTCAGGTCAGTCGGTATAGTGACTGACTATGGGCTGGATGGTCCTGGATCGAGTCCTGTTGAGGATGAGATTTTCCACCTGTCCAGACCGGCCCTGGGGCCTACCCAGGCTCCCGTACAATGGGTACCAGGTAAAGTGTGGCCGGGGCATGCTGCTGACCACTAACCCCCCTCCAGTGCCATGGTCATGGAAGAGTAGAGCTATACTTCTACCCACCCCCTGGGCCACACCGGGCCTGTAACGGGAAAACTCTAACTTTTTATGTAACTTTCTTTCTCACATTAAGGGAAGAACATATGCAGAGAATGTTCAAGAGCAGTATGCTGCATAATATACTTAGGCCTTACAGGAAGGAAGCAAAAGGAGATTCAGGAAACTGTATGATGAGGAGCCCCATAATTTGTACCCCTCATCAAATGTTATTAGGCTGATCACATAAAAAATTCAGATTGGTGAGACACAAGGTACACATGGGGAAGAAGAGAAATTCATCAGAATTCTGGTGGGTAATCCCCAGGGAAGGAGAGCACTTAGAAGACCCAGATAAAGATTTGATTTTATTGTATTTTAAAAATGGGATAGGAGGGCACGGACTGGATTATCTGGCTCAGGACAGAGATAAGTGATGGGCTTGTGTGAATATGGTAAGATGCAGGGAAATTCTTGACCAGCTGAGGAACTATCATTGTCTCAAAAAAAAATTCTGCTGAGTAGAGTTGGTTTGTTACATTAGGTATGAATCAAGTGTACCTGATATCTAGGGTCCTCTGCAAGGGAAACCGATACTGTTTCTGAGGTATGAATTTGCACTCTGAAAGTACTCTTTTCTGGGAGAGGTCTCAAGTAGCTTGCAGTTACTGCAAGCTTCAGACAAAATCCCCGAAAAGCTTCTTCACCTTTAATGAAATATGGATCATCTCTGTAACACAGAACATGTACATGAATTCCATGCAAAGAAATTAACAGCCCAAATATATCCACCATCAATCATTACATATATATAGTTAAAGTAAATTTTACATTCATTGTTCCGTGCATCATTGTAATTGTTTAAAAAATAACCAACACGATGTCACTTGTGGACTATCCTTTATTTTCATGGGTAGTCGTCATTCATTCTCTACATGTTTCG
>Ga0123354_10003261_pt1 | contig 22282 bp, 24 predicted proteins | sample TergutLab28metaG_2_FD_97872 | JGI IMG/M metagenome (GOLD analysis project Ga0123354, IMG submission 97872) | Labiotermes labralis P4 segment gut microbial communities from Petit-Saut dam, French Guiana - Lab288 P4 | ecosystem: Host-associated > Arthropoda: Insects > Digestive system > Gut ... | reverse complement strand
TCCTGGTGTGTTTTTTTGGATTAAACTGCCATCTCCCTCCCCCCCCCCCCCTCCCACCTTGAAGTTTGCCCACAGACATTCTACTTGACTTAGCCTTCTTGTATTTCCTGTTTGTATCTCCCATTTCATTGTAACATCACAAGTTAAGCTGAGCCATGATTAATGCATTGAGCGCTCTTCCCATTGCATTTACTCATAATTGCCATGTTACTTGGTGCTTTAGCTTGTGCAGTTGAAGAAGCATCATTATGTGACTTGAGAAGCACACAAGCAACAAAATATCTCTATGTCTTGTATCACCAGGCAATCGCTTCCGCTGCATGATTGATGACTGTTGGTGGACGGGTCAGATTGAGTCCCAGAGCACCTTGGATCCTGAGGAATTCCCTGGTTCATTATTCATGTGCTACAGAGTCCGATGGGATAATGGAGAGTACGAGCGGATGAGTCCCTGGGACCTGGAACCTGTGGATGAACACCGATTGCCACGCGAGGTAAGATCAACTGCTTGGTGTTACTATTTGTAGCACATGGTTCACATCTGTTGCATTGTTTGAAGTATGTATCATTATACATTAAACTTGGGGGCATTTGAACCCCAGTCCATAGAAAGTTGCGGAAGCAGTATTTAATGCTTTTTAAATTGTGCTCAGATGAGCTGCAAATGGCTTGCATTTTGATTTAAAATAGCTTTCATATTTTTGTCCTATATGCATGAAACTTAGAATGTTAGTATTGTGCCGACTGTAGGTAATAAGCAGCAACTCACATTACTGCAGTAAGTTGTCCTTGTACAGTTGGCTGCAAAACATGTCAAGGTTGTGACCGTAATATTCCCACTTTGTTTTTTTGTCATGCTTGCTGCATACTGCACACCATGCCATGGGCTAATGTTTCTTATTTTATGGGAGGCATTCTTATTGGGACATGGCATTCTGTTAGCCTCCTTATGGTGTTGTCACCCCCCCATGGTGACCAGATACTTTACACTGCTGTGAGTATTGTCCTGATAAATCCTCCACCAAGTGTATCCTGAATTTTAGGTGGTCGTATTACCATCCAGAGTTTTTCCGATACTAATCGGGGAACTGGAAGCTCTGGCATTGAGTAGCCTTCTGAACAAATTCCTGTACCACTTATTGATTCCTTTCCTCAATGCAGCAGCTGGTCTTTCTTATCAACACAACCCACATATTGGTCATAATGAATGATGTGTGCATGCACACACACACACACGCACACACGCGTGCTCTCTCTCTCTCTCTTGGGGTTTCTTCTTCTTTTTTAATGCTGTCTATACTTCAGCTGTAATATAAGGTGAGATGTCACCATTTGCTCATTGTTATACCACCTCTTGATGCAAACAGGTCCTCTATGCTGTGCTGTTGCCTTTGGTGCAGTTTAAAATTATCCAGAATGGCTTTGGGTTCAATCCAGGCTTTAATGGCTACCAGGGTCTTTTCAACAAGGGTAAAGTGACTGGGTTGTGAATGTGACCACATATCTGTATAGTGCTGCAGTTATGTGTGAGTACAGCCACAACTTCACCCTCCCATTATGCCTTCCTGGCATAGATAGGGATAACTTGATCTATACCATGCAAGGCAGGAAATTTTGAAAATTGATGTACACCAAATTTGAGCTGTTTTGATTATTTATGGGGGTTGGAGAGGGGTGGAATTTGGGGCAAAGTTTTTTGAGTGACTGTGTAGCTGTAGGAGGCAGGTTGCCATTTTTAGAAGTGTTCAATACATTAATGTCCTATCTTAATGGAGCCATTAGCATGGGTGGCTTGCTTAGAAACCAGAATGTACGTGTATGAGGAGGGCATCATAGCACAGTCAGATGTAGAGCACAGGTGTGCCTGTAGCAGTGATATCTTTCTAAAAACATGGGTTTGTGTTCTTTCTGAGTACATCAGTTTTACAGAATTTAATGTCCCTCTTGACACGTACTTGCATACATTGTTTGCTTTTTCACATCCTTGAGCAGTTTCCTAATTTAGGCACTGCCACAGTACTGTAGCAGTTCTCTGTTAATATGGGGCAGCACAACAGTCTGCACCTGTAAACAACTAACCCAACATGCATTTCTATACATTGTGTGCTTTTTCATGTCCTTGAGCAGTTTCCTAACTTGGACACTGCCACAGTACTGTAGCAGTACAGCACAACAATCTGTGCCCTGTAGCTGTCTTTTAACAACTAACCCAACTTGCACTTCCATACATTGTTTGCTTTTTCATATCCTTGGGCAGTTTCCCAACTTGGACACAGCCACTGTACTGTAACAGTACAGCATAACAATCTGTGCTTTATAACTGCCTGTAAGCAACTAACCCAACTTGGACTTCCATACATTGCTTGCTTTTTCATATCCTTGAGCAGTTTCCTAACTTAGACACTGCCACAAGTACTGTAGCAATACTCTGTTAATATTGGGCAGCCCAACAGTCTGTGCCCTATAACTGCAGGTAGGCAACTAACCCAACACTCCTGCAGTGCAATCTTTTCATAAATTCAAGTCATGTGACTGACAGTCGTTTCTTTGCCCAGTATCATATGATTGCAAATGAACTCCTGTTAATTTCGTTCTTTCAGATTGGAGGTGCTGTGCCTGTCCTTCCTGAGGAGCTCCAAGCCACACTGTACCGGCCAACATCACAAGAGTGGCCACACGGAGGTCGCAATGCCACATGCACGCGCATTCTTCGGGGTCTGGACCAAATTATGAGCCTGGCCATTGCAGAGTCATTCATAGCGCCTGTTGACTTGAACCGCTACCCCAGTTACGCCCTCATTGTGGAGTACCCAATCGACCTATCCACCATCAAGGTGAGCACCCTTGGGATGTAACTGGCTGTATGTAGAGTACCCAATCGACCTATCCACCATCAAGGTGAGCACCCTTGGGATGTAACTGGCTGTATGTAGAGTACCCAGTCGACCTATCCACCATCAAGGTGAGCACCCTTGGAACATAACTGGCTGTATGTAGAGTACCCAGTCGACCTATCCACCATCAAGGTGAGCACCCATGGAACGTAACTGGCTGTATGTAGAGTGCCCAATTGACCTATCCACTATCACGGTGAGCACCCGTGGAACATAACTGGCTGTATGTAGAGTGCCCAATCGACGTGTCCACCATCAAGGTGAGCACCCGTGGAACATAACTGGCTGCATGTGGAAGCATAGACTACTCTGAGCCAGCTTGTTCCTTCCATTTAAAGTATGTTTTCAGGCTTCCTGTGACTGACGAACTTGCTTGTGACCTTTCTTGTTTGCTGAATTTGGTCATTTGCAGCAGTACTGCATTTGATGCATAACATTTTAGTTCATACGTCACAGTAAATGCACTCCATTTTGGAGAATTTGTGTCTTCTGGAATGAAGTACTGTGTCCTTGGGTGAGTGGTTTCTGATGTTTCACAGCAATGTAGTGCCTTTGCTTACCCTCATGGTGCAGGCACTACAATCATGCAAAACATCAAGAATGAGTTACCAACAGAACAGCTTCACATCACAGTTGTGTCTGTAGCAGCACCACAGTAGTAACGGCCAGTCACAGCAACTGATTGTAGCAGCACCACTGTAGCAACCGCCAGTCAAAGCAACCAACCACTTACTGCTGTTTAGGAATAACATTCAATTGTGATAATCATACAAAGCACAAATACATTATATGCGCAGAGTACAGAATTCTTGTATATTAGAGCAGATGGTGGATTTGGTAACAACTGTGCTTGAATAAAGGGTTGATTGTAACATACAGACATCTGATTGTTACTGTTTTTAATTTTATATGCCCAAAACATACCCTGTTAGGTTAAGTAACCTTTAACAATAGATGTGTTAGAAGCATAATAAAGAGAATAAATAAATAAATGAATAACATATATTTGTGCTGCCATTGTAAACACAGTAAATATTTTACTCATCATATTTTGTGTAATGTTTCCCCATTGTAAGCAAGAGAAGAAGGATAGAATTCATAGTTAAAAGTAATTATTTTAATATGTGGCACTTGAGAACTTATTGTGTAGTTCAAACAAATCTTATGAATGGAAATGCTGTGCCCTTACATTTGCAATATATTCCACGTAAACCTTAGCAGACAGAAATGGTTTGCACCTAACATGTGCATGTTGCAGTTTTGTCCATTTGCTTTATAGTGTGCTGTTGTTACTCTCGGCAGTGTTAACATCTTGACTGATTCCAACGCGTCGTTGTGTGTGCCATAATTTCTGTGTGGAAGAATATTTCAAGACTGGTCTGTCTGCAAGATAATCAGAAACTCATCCCGGTTATGATTTTACAGGGGCGTTTTGAGAATCATTTTTATCGTCGTGTGACATCTGCACAGTTTGATGTGCGATACATTGCTACCAATGCAGAGAAATTCAATGAGCCAGGCAGTCAAATTGTGAAGAAAGCTCGCATTGTTACAGATCTGTGCCTGCGTGTGATCAGGTAAGTAGCAACCCCTTGGATTGTGCCCATACAAACCCACTTATTGCCCCTCTGTCATCACTTCCCTCCCCTTCCCCCATATTTATAATACAGTGGAACTTATATGTCATTCTCATGCATTGTTTTCCTGAATCACTGATCACTTTTTTTGATCCTGAGAAATTGCCCATATAAACATCATGTGACTGTGTTGTTTTCCCGAGTCCAGCATTCAGAATTCCCAACCCTGACCTGCAGTATTTCTGAAATGATTGTTTCAGAGAAAAATGTTGTGGAAGTAACATGATGTTTTTGGAACATACATTAGTACCACATGTCTACCAGGTGTGGAATAAAACTAACAAAATGTTTTTGGAATGCACAGTGATGCCAACCTGTCTATACTGATGATTACCATTACAGTCATATCTGTTGCCACACACCAGTCAAGTGTGAAATGTTCCTTAGGTGGTTGACGTGAGGGTGAGGCATATTGTTCAATATGATTGTCTGTCAGAGAAAACACCACCACTCTCAGTCCACACTTGCCACTGAGTGAAAAATGCCAGAGAGAGGATAGCAGTTCTACTCTCTGGGAACGGTAATTGGAATCAACAAATGGGTGCCAAATGTGGTTGGAAAATCATTGGACCACTTGCTTTAAAGACACACACACACAAACCCACTTCCTGTGAAATACTACACAGATTAAAAGGCAGTGATAACCTTACCCATTTCCGGAGAGTTTTAGAGTGTTTGATTCCCCACATGGGTGTGCAAGGTAGAGACTTCTGTGATCTCTGGCTTGTGGACAGTCGTGTCGCTCATTCACAAGGTGTGTCATTGCTGAGGAAATCTAAAAGTTGTGCATTAGCCACCAAACTGCACAAGCATATTCAGCCTCTTGATTTTGACATCATATGAGGCTTCCAGCAGTTCTACTGGAAACACTGTTACTGCAGGCTCACTCTGCTGTGTACACAGCACTAGTGATTGTGTCAAACATAACAACTAGAACTTGAAACTGACATTGTTACGTCTGAAACATAAGACTGCAATTTAACAGTTATCAATTACAGATTCCTTTGGGAGGAAGCAATTTGCATGCAGGTATTAATGTAATAGTTTATTTATGTATTGTTTGTAGATGTAAGTGGAAAATTTATCATCTTATTATTATTTTTTTTTTTTTGTCTTGTGCTTCTGAAACATTTAATGCTGTCCCACAACTCTCATTTTCCTTGCATTTGTAATTCTATTTCTGTGATCCGTATAGGTTTTGTTGTCTGAGGCTCATGAGTGTTGTAGTGTATGGAAGTGGTGTCTCAGTGTTCTTCATTATTTGGGACTGCTCAGCTGTCGTGAACATCAAGACTACATTTTCAGTGCTAAATGCATATTTGGTCCAGAGCATGTATTTATTACCAGTAATAAGAATGTAAAATAACCTTAAGAAGTGCAAAAAGCAAGAGTTTATTTTTTATAAATTACAAACACTTTTGGAAGCACAAAATACATGATGTGACTGAAGGAGAGTCTCTGTCCATAGAACATGAAACTGATGTAACTCACTTGGTGAAGGACAGGGAGATTGACTGAGGTTAGAGTGATGTGCACAATAGTAGAAGGTATAATGTAAATTTTGGTATTGGATGATCATGAAAGGCCATAATTACAAACATTGAAGTTCATAAAATTAGTAATCTGCTGTATCAGACTTTTAGTGCTGATGCTGTTACTCATTCAGTCTTTGTGAAAAAAATTATCTTCAGGGTTTGTTGAAGTGTTCATGAGTGGCAGGCAGAAATGGCTGGCATGTGAGCCTGTCTTCTGTATCTCCTCAAGTTTCTGTCTTATTTATTCTGTTGATATTGTCATTCATTACTTCAAAGATGTCTTCCCCATTTTAGCCATTCTTTGTGCAGTAACAGGAACAACTTGTGTGGACATCATGTCTGTCCACCTGTTACTTAGTGTCGATACCTAAACCATTTTTCAGACTGTCATGACAATGGGTATAGGAATTCTTTACACAAATTTGTCCAGCATGCATTAGTTTCATGACATAATGCTCAGCGACAGTCATACTTAGGAGCATAAGCAAATTTCTACCTCTAATTTCCACATTTACTGTCCAGTTTGTATGAAATTCAACATGAGACATATTCAGTTAATGTGCTTGAGCATTTGTGTGTGTGTGTCACAGTAGGGTAGGTTGCAGTGTTCCAATGGGCATAAATTATATATAGGTGTGTACGGTGAGAATGTATGATGTTTTGGAGGTAAGGAATGCCTTAGTAAAATCTGTGTACGGTGCCACAGAGTACACCATTTTCGGTCGCCATCACTGCCTGTTGTCCACATTTATCGCATACCACCTGTTGCAACTGTTACAGGGATCGGAATGACGTGGATGTGTCAGCAGTCTACCACCAGCTGTTGGATACTTACAAGTCATCAGACACTGAGTCAGACGTGAATGTGGAAGCAAAGCCCGGGCCAAGCAGCAGTCGAAATGCTGACAGTCTGGGCACCACTACACGCAGACATCACGAGCAGCAGACGCGCAGAATGAGCCGACGCAGAACTGCGGCTGCAGCTGCCATTCCCACTGACTGGCGCCGGGAGTGTAGAGATCTGTTGGAAATGCTGTGGAGCTGTGAGGACTCAACACCTTTCAGGTTGCCTTTTACCCAACATATTCGTCATAAAGGATTGCTTTGCTGCTCTTAATCATATACAGGGTGTTTTCAGTTAACATTGCCCAAATCAACAGTGTTTTGCTTAAATGCTAACAGATTGCATCAGCCTAAAATACGATGAATATTGGCTGACTTGGATTAACCTTGTTTTGATTGGCAACTGGGCCTGACTCTTGTAACTGTTTGGTGCTCTGTGAATTGTGATTTTCAGCTGTGTACTACAGTCTTAAGTGAGACTCACTGCAACCTGTGATTACAGTTAAAGTTTTCTGTTTTCATGAAACACAGTTTGTGCCTTCTTTTCTTGTACATGTTTTTGAGCATTCCAGTCTCAGAATTGTTGAGTGAGAATCTACAGGAACTGTTGTGTTATGTTGATACAGGATGCCTGTTGACCAGCTGGAGCATCCTGACTACTACCAGGTAATTGACACTCCCATGGATCTGCGCACTGTGAAGGAGGACTTGCTTGGGGGCAACTATGAGTCACCCCTAGAATTCTGCAAGGACATGAGACTTATTTTTATCAACTCCAAGAACTACAACACGAACAAGCGCTCACGGGTAAGTACTCCTGTTTGTGCAGGTTATCATATTATTTCTCACAGATTCAGATATTTGGGAACAGCTGAAGTAAATCAACATTGCATTCATGAGGGAATAAAGAGCAGATTAAATTCATCATCATCATCATCATCTAGCTAACACACAGTTGGCCCACTCCTCTCTCGCACTTTTAATGTCTTATTATTGGTTTCCGCTGGTTTCTTCTGCCTGTTTGTAGTTTTTTATTATCCGCAGCAGTGCAGTACAAGGCATGCTGTTGGAAAAGGATATGTAGTCAAACACAACTATGTCAATTAAGATGTTTTAGTGACTATTACTGGACAACTACATGTTTCAGCCTTTACGGGCCATCTTCAGGTTGTCTTCAAGATAACTTAAGGTCCTACTATATATATATTGTGTGCGCACATGATGGAGAGATCTCTACATCTGGGGTTTATTGCGTAATATGTAACTTCTGTATTGAATGTGGTGGCATGCTGTGGCTAGAGGCACGAAAGCATCTGGTGGCTAGCATCAAGTTCGAAGATTCTTGGTGCACTGGTATTGTGAAGAGGCATGTTCCTCTTCCTTCCTCCTAATTGGGGTCATGTTGCAGGGAGGCCCAAAAGTGACCTTGGAGGTACAGTCCCTATGCCTGTGTGTGTGAGAAGAGTGGTGAATTAATCCAGCCTAACTATACATTGGAAATTTTGCTGTATTGGAGGAAAACATAAATAGCTTAGTACTTACTTATACTCCGGGTGTTTGTGTGTTCCCAGCCCGCTCTGGTTTTACCCCTGGGTGGGTGTATGTCCATGTGGGTGGTGGCGCTGTGTGTCTCATCAGTCCTATATTGGGCACTTGTATTGTTGAAGTTTGTTGTGTGTTGCACTGTACTGGTAGACCTCACAGTCAGAACACTATAGCAGTGTGCTGGGAGTGTAATTTACTATGACATAGTGTTCTGACTGTGAGGTCTACCAGTACAGTGCAACACACAACAAACTCCAACAATACAAGTGCCCAATATAGGACTGATGAGACACGCGGCGCCACCACCCACATGGACATACATGCACCCAGGGGTAAAACCAGGGCAGGCTGGGAACACGCAAACACCTGGAGTATAAGTAAGTACTAAGCTATTTATGTTTTCCTCCAATACAGCAAAATTTCCAATGTAGAGTTAGGCTGGATTAATTCACCACCCTTCTCACACACATCTCTGTCCCCACGGGCAAAGGGACTGTACCTCCAAGGTCACTTTTGGGCCTCTCTGCAACATGACCCCAATTAGGAGGAAGGAAGAGGAACATGCCTCTTCACAGTACCAGCGCACCAAGAATCTTCAAACTCGATACTAGACACCAGACCCTATCATGCCTCTAGCCAGAGCATGCCACCGCATTCAATATAGAAGTTACGTATTACACAGTAAAGTCCGGATGTAGAGATCTCTCCATCATGTGTGCACACAATATATATAGTAGGACCTAAAGTTATCTTGAATACATCCTGAAGATGGCCAGTAAAGGCCGAAACATGTAGTTGTCTAGTAATAGTATTTATATTTATTATATTTATTTATTTACTGCAGTTGGGTTGTTACCCAATGGCAGTGGTTATTTTACATGTTAACAAAACATGAAATTGGTTACTACTAGATTTAAGTTGGGAGGGCTACATGAGAAGCATGTAGTGGCAACTTGGAATCTTGGGAACCATCTCAGCATTTGCTTAAAGACACAGAAAAACCAAGAAAAACCTGTTTCGAGATGGCCGGTCGCAGGACCTTCCGAGTACTGACTTCTAGCCAGCAGTCCGGCATCTAAAGTCATTAAAACATCTTAATTGACATAGTTGTGGTTGACTACATACCCTTTTCCAGTTTTCACACACACACACACAAAGTGGGGATGACACACTTCCAAGGCATGCTGTTGCAACCATTGTCTTCTGTATTCCTGTATTTTATACAAAACTGTAGTTACGTTTAGTTCTTTTGCAATCTCTGTGTTTGTTGTATAATCTGTCCAAATTATCCTGCTGTTTTTCTCATATATTTTGTCTCTACTGCTGTTGGCAATAATCCGTCCAGCTTCGTATTGTGAGACTTGCCATTAGTTAGAATTTCCTCTGAATGGGGTAGGAGCCCAGAGCAGGGTAAGTCCAGCAGTAGGACTGCTACCTTTATCCTATGGGCAGACATGTTTTGGGGTGGCATTTCCTGCATTGCTGATGAAACAGTTATACTGTTGTGACTCGGTCATCACTGCCTCATTGTGGGAACAGGGTGTGGCGTGAGAAGTGGGTGACTGTTGGGTAGGAGAGGCTATGGTATTATGCATTGCTACCCTTTTTGCCCCTCTCTGTTGTGTAGGAATGTGAAGATCAAAAGGTACATACAAAATTATACTTTTGTTTGTTGTTCTGTACGAGCATTGAACGAACTTTGTCAAATTACGAGAACAGCATAGGCTGAGGGTGTTTTAAGAATAGGCTGCTGAGTGAGAGGCAGGAATTAACAGGGGACTGAAGAAAACCATGTAATGAGGATCTTCATGATTTGAACAGTTCACTGAATATTTTGATTTTAGGCATCGCATTGTGCTAATTATAATGACAGTTGGTACTTCTGAATGTCAGTGTGACTTTATTAAGAATAACATTAATTTGTCATGTTATATAATGGCAACATGTTTGACTATATTGTGGTCTTACTCAGGCCAGCCATCAGTACAAATGTTTGTACATACTAAAATTGTATGTGGGCGGGTTGGCTCAGTCGGTATAGTGACTGACTATGGGCTGGATGGTCCGGGATCGAAACCTGGTGGGGACGAGATTTTCTGCCCATCCAGACCGGCCCTGGGGCCCACCCAGCTTCCTGTAAAATGGGTACCGGGTCTTTCCGGGGGTAAAGTGCGGCTAGGGTGTGCTGCTGACAGCTCACCCGCTTCTAGTGCCGCGGGCATGGAAGACTGGAGCTATACCTCTACCCACCCTCTGGGCCACACTGGGCGTGTAATGGGATCACTTTACCTTTACCTTTTTACTAAAATTTATATTATTGTGTGTTATTTGGTTTGATATCTTATAGTTTCAAATTCTTGTTACGCATATTGCCTTCATGTTGTCAGTTTTGTAAACACTGTTTTTATTTGTTAATTAGATATGATGATATTGAAAACATGAATTATAAAATTCTTCTTATACAAATATAAAACTTGGATCATAATAATGTATTAGAGCACATAGATCATTATCATGCCTACTGACCGCTTCTTGATCGGTACAGCATGCTTCACTGACAAAAGTATCATGAAGGAAGGTTTTTATATTTTGATACTGCTATCAACATTGTTATGTATTTTTAATTTTATAACATCTAATTATAAACAATAATAGTCATTACAAAACTCAGTGAAGTGAAGACAGTGGTGTTACAAGAATTTGTAAGGATGAGATCTCAATACAAATGACACATAATTTCGTATATTTTTTATATGTACATATGTTTGTATACTAATGGTTAGGCAGAGGATGTTTGTACAATGTTCAGAACCTGGGAAGCAGTACGGCAGTTAATATTAATAACATTAACAGAGTTGTGAGAAGGACCAATTACTATCACTGAATATTATTAGGGTGATCGGATCAGGAGGATGGGCTGGATCTTGGTAGGTACACCAGCAGGAAGCAGACCATTGTGCATTGAAGTAATTTGGCCTTTTTCAGATTTACTCCATGACAGTCAGGCTGTCAGCCATGTTTGAGGAACATATGAAGACCGTATTCTCTAATTGGAAGTGTGCACAGAGACATAGCGTACTGGCCAAACTGTGTGCTGCGCGCAGGAAGAGAAAGCCTACCAGGAAGACATCTTCATCTAGGCGAGATGCTGCCAGTAGTCAGCCTGGAGCAGGACCAAACCAGGCAGGTCTGTATGTCACAGCCATCAGTAATTGTGAGGCTATTTCATTCAGTTGAGTCCTGACTTGTTGCGAGTTTTGAGGTTTTCACAGTGCTATAATGAGGAATTTCTTGTTTCCGGGATGTCCATGATTATCCCTGCTGACAGACCTCAAACCTTTGAAGATTAAGGCAACATAATTCTTTGCAGTATCTCAGTCCCCTTACCCACTGCCAGCACCAAATCTTGGAAGACAAGAATTCCCCTCTTCTTTTTTCTAAAGATTTGTTTTAACCCTAAGCAACAGGCCTGTATATCTGGGCATAGTGCATATCTTACCTTTGCACAGCCGAAATGCTTGTAACCTGCAGGTGATTGTTCAACTTCTGTTTCTTTAATTTCATAGTACAGAGGATATGTTTCTTTTCCCCAAAACTATCATTTTTTTTGGCCCTGAAAATCTGCCTGTGTAAACAGCGTGTTATGATATCAGGTATATCGTTGCTCAAAGTGTCACTTTCTCAAGTTAGTCATTCAGAATTCTTAGTTCTGACCCACAGCATTTTCTGTGAAAAAGTATAGCAAAAGTAATGTGATGTGTTGTTACACACAGTATCAGTAACATGTGATTATCAGTAACTACCATTAACATATGAATGGTCGCATGTATCAACCAAGTGTGAACCATGATTGATGGGGAAGCTTAGTTGCAAGGGGATGAACCTGGAAAGTGTGTTCTGCAGTTGATAGTGTAGTATTGTTTGGCTTGATTCTGTTCATGTCCCCATGAATTGGACAGTTAAAATCTGTATGATATAAGGTTCTTATTCTTGTTGTTTTTATTTGTGCCAATCATAGATGTAAAACTGTTAAAAGCATTTTGTTTTACATACATGAAATACTATGTAAATAACAAAGCGCGATGGACCACAACCACTAACACAGAGTTACAAACTCTGTGCCAATGCCTACATAATTGTGCAAGGTAGAAATATTTTGTAGCTTGTGGACGACTGTGCTGCTTATTAACAAGATATGCCATGTTCACAGAATATAAAATGTGGGTATCCACCAGACTTCACAAGTGTGATGCCTCTTAAGGATGTTGCCTGCAGTTGTACATCTGTAGAATAATGAGCTGCAGATATGTACGAAGCCATCAGGACATGATTATGTAATTTTAATCTGCAGTTCATGAATATGACACGTATGAGAAGATCCGTAAATATTGAGAGCTCATTGTATCATTTAATATTGTATCACGCATAAAGTTTTACATGATTCCTTTTTATGTACTTCATAAATACAGTCTGAAGATGGCTTAACATATTAAGCTGAAACGTTGTTGTAGTTGCAAGTTTTAATTGCAATGAATAAATAAATAAATAGTTGTGTCACTTTGTCATTAATAACATTATTTGCATGGAACAAAACAGGGTGACCCACATTAAATTATGGTACACAGAGTGGCATATAAAGGTTGAACTTTGTACTTGCAGGCCCATCACGGCCATCAGCCCGTGCTCCAGAGGACAGCGAATCCGAGGAGGAGAAAGAGGCACCACGCCGCAAACGACTGCCCCCGACCCCCAAGAAGCAAACAGGTATGACAACACCTCAGCAGCACCTCATCATTACAAGATCTGATCCAATTTGATTTGAACTGTTGTGGGCACATGAGGTTTCCCATCATCTTGTTTTGTCACTAACAACATTATAACCAGATCCAGCTTTCTGTCTTCTTATCTTGTCATTCACAGTGAAACTATGGTCAGCCTCAGGTTCCTGTCTTCTTGTCCCATCACTGAGAAAGAAATTTGGCCCAGGTCCAGGTTCCTATCTTCTTTACTTATCATTCAGAAAGAGACTGTGTCCATACCAAGGGTTCTGCCTTCTTGTCTTATGTGCTAAGTGACAGTGGCCATGCCCAGGCTCCTATCCCTTGGTACCTATCTGTAACTCTTCTTTTTCTGTGGTGCTAGAACCTGATTTAGGCCTTGACTGCCTCACCCATGCTTCTCTTTTGATTCCTCTCAAGTTGGTTCTCTCTGGCTATAGGTCTGTTGTTAGTTTCTGTTCAGTAGAGAAGCAAACACAGCTGATTACTGGGTCTCCAGAAAATGCCAAGGACAGGGTAGTGGTTTTATGTAATTTGTCAATCTGATAATACTGTGACTCTACAAGTGACTTGCTTCTAGCCTCAAGGACCAGTGTACCTCTGTTTGACCAGCAGCTCACTCAGAACCTTCCTAGCATGTGTGGTCCTACCAGCAGTATAGTGATAGAGTTCACTGATCCAAGCAAGCGATCACACTGGTTGAAATGTGCCTCCAACAAGGTGGAGGTGCAACGGAGGGGAGTAAATAACGCACCTCTGTGTAATTATGTGTTCTAACTCATGGTCCTGTACATTCCCTCTCAACTTGTGCTTGTGCTGGCATTAACATTAATGATACATTGTCCCTGTTCCAGGAGTAGTGACAGTGGTAAATGGGCATGTGCGCCCTGGTCCTGTGTCTCGGCCTTCAATCCGCCTGCGTATAACCAAGGTGAGAGCCGCCAATGACTTAGACAGCCAAAGCAGCAGCAGCGACAGTAACAGTTCGAATTCCAGTGCCTCTTCTTCGTCGTCATCTAGTTCAAGCTCCCACAACTCCAGTAGCATATCAGACAGAAAGCGAACACGTGTGAAACCTCAGCGTGCAGCTGTTAGCAGAAAGAGACGGCGTCCTGTGTCAGGGGACTCTGAAGACAGTTATCGACCTGCACAAGCACGTCGCCGTGTCCCAAGTGGGCGACGAAGGAAGCAGCGTACAGGACGGAGGACTGCAGTGCGATACCAGGAGGACAGTGACAGTGACCGGCGGTGCACTCGCAACAGTGACAGAAGTGGGCGCCGGCGCCCTTGTCCAGCACCTAATGAGAGTGAAGAAGATGGCAGAATCCAGCATGATACCAGGCCTTCTCGAGTTACGAACAAAGTGCGATACTGTGAAGCAAGTGAGGACAGTGACCCAAGTGTGCGGCGCTCGACTCGGGGCCGCAGGACTCATTATGCAGAGGATAGCAATGCAAGCTCAGATGAAACCCGTATGTTGATCAGTGTGAGTAGCCGTGGACGGATCAGGAAAATGACGCCTCGAGCACGAGCTGCCTTCTTACGCACTTAGGTGGGAACAGACGAGAGCGTATTTTGTTTGGTACCAAAGCAGGAAAAGGAATTGGGGTTGGGCAGTCCCCACCCCTCCCTGTCAAATGACATGTATGGAGTCAGATTGATGGCAGTGATACTCAGGGCAAACTGTGTTGTTGAAACCTCACATGTCAGCGAGGGTTTTGGTGATATCATGTAGTTATTAGCTATTTTTTATATCATTTTCACCACAGTCATTTACTTTCCATTTCGCCAAGATCTGAGGCATCTACATATTTGATACAAAATCACTGTTGGCTGCCACTTCCTGTTGGCTTGTTTGTTGTATTAATGTAGCCCACTAAGATGACCACCCAAATGCATGGCAAAATAGCAGCAGGATGTTAAAAACAATAGTTGTCAGATAAAATAATGACTTTATGATGTAAACTAGCTGTAAAGATAGTAGTTATGGACCTCTTGATAAGTGGCGGATTTCATTCATTGGTTGTATATTTGTTGCTTGTTGCTAGCCATATTTTACGTAAGTCTTGGTGTATGTAGAATTACAGCAGATTCGGTTCAACACAATGATTTATTTATTCTTTATCAACTCAACGACATGTTCTGGCCCAACGAGCCATCAGCAGGTTGGCAAGAATGGCAGACTAAATACATAGTTTAGAATGGAAATTGAGAACTCAGTTTCTTACATTGATATATGTTACATATAAAGGAGTAGAGTTCAGTAACTGCATTACTCAATATTGCTCCCTTACATATAATATATATCAATGTATGAAACAGATTTCTCAGTTTCCATTCTAAGCCATGTATTTATTCTTCCATTCTTACCAAGCAGATGATGGCCCATTGGGCTGAAACATGTTATTGAGTTGATACTTAACACATTGGCGTCGGCTCATGCAGAAATGCGTGATTGCTCACCCATGCGTTGTTGACGGGCCCCGCATTTCTGCGTTTATCTTACACGACGTCCAACACGCGCGTTTTCGAGCTGGTCTGACACACTGATCGCTTCAAGGTCATCGTCAGCTTCATGCAGGATGTTTGCATCTCAAGTTACAAGCAGACAGACTGCTCTTGAACCTTACTTTAGAACGATAAGCCTGCAAAATGTTATGGGAATGAACATTAAAAGCGTTTAAAACGTCCGGTCACCAGGGGGTGTTTAATTAAAAGACCAGCCCGATGGCAATGTGTTAATAAACAAATTGTTGTGTTTGACCGAATCTGCCGTGATTCTTAACTAAAACAAAACCTAGAAGAAGCGTCTTTAAAAAAAAACTTGGATTATTTGCTTATCTGAAACCGCACTTGCTGTTTGGTACATGGCATTGCTGGAGTTGTGTACAGCTCCTGCATTGTGAAATGTGCAGGTGGCTTTTTGTTTGTTGCCCCCAAGCTTTTGTCATCATGTCATCATACATCCTGTGACAGCTGCTGCTGTGATCAGTGGAGTGATACATGAGATGCTGTTTGGAAGCCAGGTTGCACATCACGCTGTCCACCGGGTACTTTAAAATGCTTCATCGTAACTACAGATCATCCAAACACAGAGGTACTGGTATTAGTAGCATCCTATTTATTACTATTCTGGCATGTTTTGGTCCCTTTGGACCATCATCTGGGGTCACATACAAGTTTGACTAGGAGTAATATGGTTTACAGTAATTTATTAACAGTGATTATGTTGAGGTGAGCATATCTTGTGTTAAAACCTTCTAAAATTGTACTTGCTTAGCATACGTATTCTATCTTCACTTTTTTTCTGTCACAAAATGCCAAGTAAACCTGATGATTAAAGAATTTCCTTCAGTTAAAGTCTCATTGCAATAGGCTATTCTGAAATCTTCAGTAGTTATCGTATGCAGTTAATCGTGTCATGTCACAGTAACCAAACGTAAGTCAGTGTTCTGCTTATTTTAAACTTTATGAATTCCTCTGCAGCTTGTATAACTGTGACAGCCAGATAGATGATTGTCCATAGCGCTGCAGTATGTACACCAAGCGGGTAGTGTTGAAATTTAGTGTGGACTACACACCGTCTTAAGCAATACGGAGGTTAAGTATTGCCACTAAAATTAAACGCATCATTATGAATACTTCATACTTCTAATAACAGGGTAAAAATATGTTGTGAGATTGAATTTGAAATTTAGTTGCATTGTTATCTCTCTGCTGATGCATCTTATATGTTACCATCCAGGTATGGCAAACCTTCTTGGCTGATCAGGCCTGCAGCACTAAACATTTTAAGGAGAAAAAAATGTTTGACACTGAGAGGCTGTTTTGTATAATCACAGTTACGATCAGTGAGAGGGCCATGTAAAATGAACTGGCAGGCCACAAGACCACTGGAGTCCCTCAAGGGTTTGTCCAAGGTCCTTTATTGTTTAAAATGTATATAAGTGACCAAAAATAAATTCTGTATCAGAATGCAGAATATTTGCTGATGACACTAGTGTCATAATTTCTAGAAGAAATTTGGAAGATGCCTGTCCAGTTTCCAACTTACTTCTCTGTCGTATGATTAAATGGTTTGCTGCTAATAAATTAGTCCTAAATCTTGGTAAAACACTTATAATAAAATTTTGTAATGAATAATTTATGAGACCCACCTTAAGTATTAGTTATAAAGGAATTGTTTAGAAGAAATGGTAAGTGCATAGTTTCTTGGTTTAGAAATTGCTAACCACGTACTGAGAAATTGCTAACCATCTACATTAGTAGGTGGTTAGCAGTTTCTAAACTTATACTAAGATGATACCCAACTTTAGTGCAGCATGTTATGCAGTTAGGTTGATGGTCCATATCAGCAACACTGGTGCTCTCAAAGCAATTTATTTTGCATGTTTTCATTCTGTTACAACGTATGGAATAAATTATTGGTTCAACAAAAAGACAATTCCTTTCCAAGAGAAAATTGTCAGAATTAATGGCAGGTGCACGACCTAGAACTTCATGTAAAAGTCTGTATAAACATGTTGCCTGTTTCATGCCAATATATATTTTCACTAACCCTTTAAAGCTGAACACTTTCTAAAGACGTCGTGCAGTGACGCCTTTAAGTAGCTGAACGACTTCTACAGATGTCACAAACGGTGTGTTGAAATTTGGAGGAATTTTGTTCACTCATATCTGAAATACCACAGTGTTTTGTTAAGCTGCAGGACCCATGAAGGTCAGGGTTTCTCTGTGTAGCCAGAATGGACCCCCTCCACCTTCTAAACCCCTCCAAAAACCCTGATTCATATGTCGACACATAGCAACTGCGCAGTTCTCTCAGTGAGTAATGCTGTTCGAGACACAGCTCACCTTGTTTATGGCTGGCCCTGCAGTTCACTGTGGGTTGAAATATCAACACTGGCCTATGAAGTGAACTCTGGTTGTTGACCAGAAAGGTTGTCAATAGCATACTGTACCCATATAATTCAGGCAAAACCAATGCTAAAAAATCAGAGATATCCACAAAACTCGATGTTTACAGCTACAGAAGGGCCCACAGATATGCCTCTTGTAGTGCTGGGGTAATCTGTAGGGGTTGTGGGGTAGTAACATGTAACACACAGCCGTCCATCAACTAAAAACATTTTGGGCACCCTCGAATGGCAGCAGTTTTTACACTAAGCACATTGTTGCTTTAGATCTGTTTTGCTGTCACTGCAGAAGATGTTCATATTTTAGCGGCATTGGGTTATTGCAACTGTGCCAGATCATACAGAGGAGTGTAAATAAGGCAGACCGTTGAAGGTGTCTGTTGCGATTGCCGGAAAAAAAAGTCAAACTCGAGGAAACCGTCAGTGAAATTCTGATTGCTGACACCAGACTCGGAATAAAAAAATGTTTTCCAACTGAGAGTTGTAATAGCAAGCAGTGGCCAGCGAAATCATCCACCCAACTCTGCTGCCATCTGTGTTCTCGTGGCCAGAGAAAGGGCACAGTGCGCCAGATGTGACGTGGGCCTGTGCATGGTGCCTTGTTTAGTGGAATATCACACAAAAGTAAATTTGTAATATAATCACCCTCTTTGTGAATATTGTGTGTCGTGATAAAACAGTGATCCACGGTGCCACAGACATTATGCAGCACTCAGAATTATGTGAGTAATGTACTGTTTACACCACATTTTATATAATGCATGCGATTCACAGGCCGAAATTTATTATAAAGGTAGGTGAAGATTTTTTCCTGGATTAAACAATTCATAAGCAGAGTGCACAATTTTATTTAATTAAATTTGAAGGACAAGTCTATGAGATATGCTTTTTTTCCAAGAGTAAGAAATAAAATAAAAAATCCCTATGGGCAGCATTGCTCAGAGGGATTTAATTCTGGCGTCAAAGGGTTAATATACTTTATTGTAAATAATGACAAAAATTTTCAAATTAAACGGTACATAGTATTAATAAGAGGAATAAACACCATCTTCATAGACCAGATGCCAACCCTTTGTGTTTTCAGAAAGGTACATTCTTTGCAGAATCAGAATATTCAGCAGTTTACAACCTGGTCTTGCAAGTCTCAAGAATAAAAAGGCATAATTTAAAGTAGTGTTCCTTAAGATTATATTGACATACACACTTATTTTATTCAGGCGATTAATTTTTTTTTTCTGTGTAAATATGATCCATAATGCTGTATATATTGTAAAATATTTATGGTATTTTGCACTGTAAAAATTCTGTATACATTGCATACTTTGTACATTTGTATCTTTATGACTTATTCCACATTCTGCTGTCATGTTGACTATGAGTCTATGGTATATATGTGTGTATGTATCAAAGGGAAGAAAATATGTCAGAATAGTAAAAAAGGGGCTGCTGCTAACCCTCATTCATGTGTACATTAATCCTCTTTATTTACTGCATTGTAATTGAAGAATGTATTGAATCATTAACCAGTTGAAGTTTGCTTATGTCTTTCTTTTTGTCACGTGTTCCACAGGTGAAGCATGCAAGTTGTGGAACTTCCTGTGCTCTCCACTGTTCTCATGTCTCTCAGTGTGCAGACATCTGTCACACTGTCATTACAGAGTGCACACATATTAGGCTATATACATTGTGTAATTAGTTTTAGGGCAGAAGCTGGAGGCAGGTGCTGGATAGGTTACTTGTAGATCATGCAGGGTTCTGATGGATTTGTGTTCCCTTGGTTCAGGAACCACACATTGTATCTCCCTCTACATTATAGGCTTCAGAATGTTGGTACATCATTTTGCAGGAGAACAACATGAAGAGGATTTTAACTGTACTTACAGGAGCATGTTGACAGCTAATGGCATGTTACATTATATCAGGGTTTGTCAAATTCTGGGTTTTAGGTCACTCTGGTACCTACATAATTTTTTGTGGCACCTAGAATTTTTGAAGCATGTATTGTAAATTGATGACCTTGTTTGTTTGTTTGTTTGTTTGTTGGAAAGTCCCAGTTATCCCAGCACTTTGTTATTAAACAGCTCCCTCATTATCACCAGCAAGCAGGGCAACTACCAAAATCAGTTTAGCATATAGGATACTGTGTGAAAGGAACTCTTGAGCATCTTTGCTGTGACTGGCATGGAAGATAGAATATAAGTACAAGGATCTGTAGTTAAGTGGGTAGGTGGTGCTTGGTCCTGTGCATGTTGTGTTTTGTATTTTAATGCTCAACAAAGAGTTTTCATATGAGGCTTTGCATTCTGTTGTGTTTCTGTGGATGTGCTGCTCTGCATTTTGATTTTACATGCTGTGTGGGGTGTTTTTGATTGAAGTAGTTGGCAGAAGTAGTAGTTTGGAGGAAATTCCTGTATATGTATGGAAGACATCTTGTGACTTATCCGATATAAACACGCACATGTGTGCGTGTGCACACAATGCAAGCAGCACCAACAGTGGAAAGTTTGACTTTGTTAGTCAATACAAATGCAAATCCACAGAAGAAGAGAAAACTATGGCTTCTAAATCTTAGAGCTGTTGCCCAGATTGAAAAAAAATTGATCATGTTCTGCATTATATTGTGACATCTCAGACTAAGTATCAAAGGGACATGTAAGTGAAAACTTGATTCCTAAATACGTATATTGTCACAGATTTTAGATATTAACAAACTACCCCCACATATTCCCCCATACATACGTCCTTGCTCTGGAGAGTTTTCAGAGACATGCTACTTGTAGTAACTTCATACCAGAGTCAAGGTCTCATGCTGGTCATTGGTGCACAGTGAAAATGCAAGCTATTAAAAGGGGAAGCACTGCATGTGCTGCCAAGCATTTTCTCTATTTCAAAACATACACAGTGACTGAAGGTGTCAATGTACTCTATCACATTAAGTGTTCTGGAAAGGATGTAATGATACCTGGCCATTTGGAGGCAAAGCTAGCAGCTACACTGCCTCGCCAAGTGGAGCTATTTAGAAGGTTTGTTCAAGCAGCACGTTACCTGGTCATGACTACGCTGTAGCAGTCTGAGAATGATAATTGCATGTTTCAGCAGTAGTGGCAGTCTGAATATAGACAATCACATTTCAGCCAGTGTTGTGCACAGGGTTACATGCTGTTTAAAATTTATATCAGCAGATAGCGCTAGCTTCGGGCTCTGTATTGTGTGCATAGAGGTCTCACAGTCATGTTGCAGAGGACCAGAATATTTGAATGTTGACTGATAAGCTTGTTATATCCTGTGACACACTTCTGAGATGTGAGTAGTCCTACCTGCAAAGCATGCGTGGTAGGGTATGATATGTGAGTAGTGCTGTTTAATATGCTGCCCAAACTAGGCTGTGTAGTTTTTTTGTTGTGTTTTTGTTATGAACATTTTCCATTAATAATGTGCCACATGTCATAACATTTGAATGTGAAGCGATTATGATGTTTAATGTCACTCATTTATTCCACTGAAGCATCATTCATTTTCACTGCAATCCCCAAAAACCTTGATGCTTTTGTCCCATATCAGCATGAGTGTAAATTCCATTGCTATAGAAATCGGGCATTGGCATTTGCAACCATTCATGAAGGCCATTCCACTTCCTCACTATTGTGAAATAGGTTATGTGCCAACTATGGCCTGGGCTGCTTAAACTGCATTCCAGCCCATTTTGTTTGTGCAGTGAATGGTTCACCCATGTCTCATAGTGTGTCTTGGAGCCCAATTTCTACTGCATCAGAATTTTAACTGATGCTCAGATGGGGCAAATGCACCACTGTGCTTGGGGGTATTATGCTGAAAAATGAGGATGCTGCAGTGCAATAAATGAGCTGCTCGTAATGTTGTGATGTCTTCTTGTTTAATATTTATGATGTTGGGAACCTTACTTATTGGTCATCAGTTATATATATGAGCCATCCCCGTTGTGTGTATATAAACAATAGGTGTGGGTATCAGTCAATAACACAACAATATCTAAAAAAGATGTTTAATAAAGGATGAAGTAAACTACATATTTCGGCCTAATGTGGCCATCATCAGGTTTTCATCCGAAAGTATGGTGGTAGTGCTTTACAGGATTGGTATGGGTATGTCACGATG
>Ga0123354_10003260_pt1 | contig 22286 bp, 15 predicted proteins | sample TergutLab28metaG_2_FD_97872 | JGI IMG/M metagenome (GOLD analysis project Ga0123354, IMG submission 97872) | Labiotermes labralis P4 segment gut microbial communities from Petit-Saut dam, French Guiana - Lab288 P4 | ecosystem: Host-associated > Arthropoda: Insects > Digestive system > Gut ... | reverse complement strand
CGGAAAAAATGTCTTGTCGATGATGAAATTGATCGTTGTAGGAATTAATTGGAGTCCAGTCATTCGCGCCTGAATTGAAAATATCTCTGTAACTATCGCTTTCACTGATCCTTATAATGTATTTAACTCCGGCTTCAAGGGTGTGGATTTTTGCAATCGGAGTCGTATAATCCAATTGAAATGTATGTTCTTTCGTATCGGCATTCGTTGCCGATCGTTGCGAAGGATCATGATAATTAAGTATGGAATCGATTTGCGTGGTGTATGACTGATCGTTCGGATTCAGACTTAATCGGTAAGAAGCTGTCAGCAATTCATCTTTTTTGCTGAAAGTTCGCTGATAGTTTGCATTCATCTCCGAACTGCCATACGTATTTTTACTGTTTGAATTGATTCCATATTCATAAACGGGATTTTCATTTAAATCAAGCATTTGGGTTGCACTGTTCGATTTAGAACTACTATTTCCATCCCATAAGTCAAATGACATGCTAAACAAGTTGAGCGTATCCAATTCATAGCTCAATTCTCCCGACCCGAATTGCCCGTGTCCGTGATAGGAATTGGATCCGCTTGTTTGCAAATATTTATAGGTATCATCCAAAAAGCTTTCACGGTAAGAACTGCTGTTTGTCGCCGGACTTGTATTGTAGTAATAATTGTAATTTCCCGTCAATCCAAATTTTCCATACTTTGCCGTCAGGTATCCGCCCGCGTTATAGCCGCGTAAATTAGCTCCGGCGTTCAACGTACCGGTATATCCTCCCATAGGCTGTTTGTTGGTAATAATGTTAATAATACCGCTTACTCCTTCGGCGTCGTACTTGGCTCCGGGATCGGTGATTACTTCAATTTTTTTAACCATGTTCGCCGGCATGCTCTTGAGAACCTGCCCCGGATTATTCGTAACCATGTTGGAAGGCTTTCCGTCTAAATAGATTTTAAAACTCGAAGAACCTCGCAATTGAATATTATCGTCGGCGTCTACGGTTACCATTGGAACTTTTTTCATCATTTCCAACACATTATTGGTTTTGGAATCCGGATCGTCTTCAATGCTGTAGGAAATTTTGTCCAGATCGACTTGCACCAACGGTTTAATCGCAGAAACAACGACTTCTTTCAGTACCTGATTGTCATGCACCAACAACTTTCCTAAATCTACTGCTTTTTCATTTCCGGTAATTTGAAAAGTAATCTCCAAACTTGATTTCCCTATATATTGAGATGTTAAGAGAAATTCTCCTTTATCAGACAAGTCGATTTGAAATTTCCCGTCTGTATCTGTTGAAAGCATTTTTACGGGTTTCTGCGGGTCGCTCTTTTTCGCAATGCTCAAAGTAGCGAAAGCGATTACCTCATTTGTCAAAGAATCCAAAACCTGTCCTTTGACCGAAGTTGAAGAAGCGATTGGAGCGCCTGTTTGTGCCGTAGCTTGAAAGATGCTGATTATTCCAATCAGGAGCATTAAGAGAAAGGTGTGTTTTTTCATATATACGCAATTTGTTTTAAGGGTTGTATAGTAAAAAAATTAGTCATATTGTTATTTTTACGTTAATTCTCCTTATATCCCAGTTCAATCGCTTTTTTCAAATCGCTTTGAGCCCCTTCTTTTTCATGAAGCAGGAGTTTGGTGCGATATCTGATAACATAGAGATAAGGATTAGTAATACTATCGCCGGCTAAATAAATTGCCCGGTTGATGTCGACGGAAGCTTTTCCCGGTCTTTCCATCAAAAGGTATAATTCGGCGCGGCCTGCATAGATACTGGAATTTTCCGGTTCTTTGTCTAAAAGGTAGTTATAAATTTTTTCAGCTTCTTCATAATCGCCACTAAACTTGGCTAAGGAAGCAAATCCAATGCGAGCATATAAGCTGTTGGGATTCAATTCCATCATCCGTCGGAAATCTTTTTCAGCCAAATCGGTGTTTTTGATTTGCAAGTACAATAATCCCCGCTGATACAAAGCTTCTTCATCATTAGGTTTCTCGCTTAACAAAGTGGAATAATCAATAATTGCATTTTCCGCTTGCCCCATTTCTGCAAACAACGAAGCTCGCGCTTCGAGAAAGACAAGCTGCTTAGGAAATGTTCCTAATGCCGCCGTATAAGAGACAAGCGCCTGATCGCGTTTTCCCAATCTTCGCTGGATTGTTCCTAAATTATTTAATAATAAAGGATTTAACTGATTATCCGGGTCGCTTTCTAAAACGGCTTTCAATGCAATTTCCGCAGAATCCAAGCGGTTTTGTCGGATATAATCAAATACCCGCAAAAGCTCATCATTGTAGGTTTGAGCTTGCACAAAAATTCCTCCGAGCAAGAAAATGATGTTTATCACTCCTGCTCGAAAGATATTTTTCAAATGAAATTGATTCACAGATTTTATTTGACCGTTTCAACCGGCGCTATCAGTTTGTACCCCTTTCCGTGAATATTCATAATTTCTACCCGCGGATCTTCTTTAAGCAGTTTCCGAAGTTTGGTGATATACACATCCATACTGCGAGCAGCAAATTGATAAAAATCAGGGTGAGGTTTCCAAATGGTGTTGACTGCAAACTCTCGATCCAAAATATCATTCATATTGATGCATAAATGAGCAAGCAACTCGCTTTCTTTAGTTGTGAGTTTTGTAGCTTCCTTACTGTCGCTCAGCGTTTGTTTTTGTGCGTCAAAGACATATATGCCAATGTGGAACAAAGAAACTTCCTTGTTTTTCTTTCCGTTTATCCTTCGCATAATAGCTTCAATACGCAACAAGAGTTCTTCCATACTGAAAGGTTTTGTCAGGTAATCGTCAGCGCCGACTTTGAATCCTTCCAATATATCTTCCTTCATATTTTTCGCCGTTAAAAAGATAATAGGAATTTCCGCATTTATTACACGAATATCCTGAGCTAAAGCAAATCCGTCTTTTTTCGGCATCATTACATCGAGGAGACAAAAGTCGTATTTTTTATCAGGGAAAGCTTTTGCTCCCGCTTCTCCATTTGGGAATAAATCGGCATCGAATCCTTTAGCTTGCAAGTATTCTCTTAAGAGCATTCCTAAATTTTCGTCATCTTCACACATGAAGACTTTTACTTTTTCTTCCATAATCACAAATTTTATTTTACGTTTAAAATAACTTTCTTTTCCTATCAATTATTGTATATACGGCAAATAAATAATGAATTTTGTTCCTACATTAAATTCACTCTCCGCTTTTATCGTACCATTCAGTTCTTCTACAATTTTCTTTACATAAGCCAGACCTAAGCCGAATCCCTTTACATCGTGTACGTTTCCGGTATGAACTCGATAAAAACGGTCAAAAATTTTTCTTAAATTGTCCTTTTTTATTCCCATCCCATTATCACGAATACTGATGCATATCTTATCGTCAATATTTTCCGTACGGGCGACCAATAGCAGCGGCACGTCTTGATTCCGGTACTTTACTGCATTTTCCATAAGATTGAAAAGCACATTGGTAAAGTGCATTTCATCAACATAAACCATCGATTCCACAGCTTCTAATTCCAATTCGAGCGATCCGCCGCATTTTTCTACTTGAATGTCGAATATTTGCGCAACGTTTAGCAACAAATCATTGGCGTCCAATTTTTTAATTTTCATTATCGAATGACCGTCTTCCATCAATGACATTTGTAACACCTTATCTATTAAAAATAGCAGTCGTTTGGTTTCATCGATAATCGTCCGTGTGATTTTATTAAAGGAAGCCGATTTACTCAAAGAACCCGATTGTTCCAGTGTTGTTATCAGATTTTCGTCGCTCAACATCTGACCGGCAATAGAAATTCCGGTAACCGGAGTTTTCAATTCATGGGTCATATTGCTAACAAAATCTTTTTTCATTTCTGATATATGCTTTTGTTTTAAAATAATATAAAGTGTTATTGTAAATACGACCAACAACAGCGCAGAAAAAGCAATCGACGGAATAATAAATCGTATAGAATTTAACATCATTTGATTTTTCATTGGAAAAATTACGCGCAATGTATATAATTTGGAAGCAGGGTCGTTGGGAAACAGAATTTGAGAAAAAACTTTTTTCGGATCAATTATTTCAAAATCCAAACTTTTATAAGCGACGTCACGATTATTATCAATTATTTCGTACTGAAAAGGTAAAGCTATATTGTTACTTGCCAATGCCGTTTCAATCTGCGTTTTCAGTTGTTTGAATTCAATTCTTTCTTCTATCGGTCTTTCGTCCGTTTTGGTCATTTGCCGTAGCACTTCGCTTAGCAAATTTTCACTATTGTAATAACGTTCATATAACGACTCCTGCATTGATTGCGTCTGTGAATTCAAACTGCTTTTTCCAGCGCCGCGAATAGCATTGAATTGGATAGATATCGTGTCGTCAATACTCAAATCCGGTTGAACTGGAAATTTGTTCGACCCTTTAAGTGTCAGTTGTCTTTGACTTCTCACTATTATATTATCTATCGATGTGTTATTTCTATTTCCCCTTTTACCAAATCTTACAATTTGATCTTTCAAAACCTGAGAGGTTTCGTCCAATTCCAAACTGTGGGATACTTGGAATAAACTTCTTTTTACGGCATCTTCAAATTGTTCGTTTTGATTCGTTACGATTTCGTGAATGTAATCAACTTGCAGGTATAACAACCCCACAAAGGCAAAAATCATAACGCCAACAAGTAATCCTATAGTCGATTTTCTCATTTGTAATTAATGTTCTAAATCAAGAAACAAAGTAACAATTTTTTTGTTTAACATTTATCAAAAAAAAACCAAAAATGGATTAAATAAAAATAAATATTTTTAATAAAAAAGCGGATATGTTAATTTATCGGGCGAAAATGTTAAATTGTTTTACTCAGCGTATTTTCAGATTAGATAACAATGCCAAATACCGGTCGATTGCTTCGGCAATTTCTGTCGGAAAAATAAACTCATCAGCTGTGTGAGATCGGGCGGAATTACCAGGTCCAATCTTAACAGAAGGGAAACGCATCAATGCCTGGTCCGATAAAGTCGGAGACCCAAAAGGTTCCATACCCAGCTCAAGCGCTCGTTGTATAAAAGGATGTTCCGGCTCAATTCTCGAAGAACTCAAACGGAAAGAACGTGCGCGTACTTCAGTTCCACAAGCGCCGGATATTATTTCAAAAAGCGCTTCGTTTGTATAATATTCATTTGTTCGAATATCAACCGTAAATTTACATTCATCGGGAATTACGTTGTGTTGAATTCCCGCTTGAATTCCGGTTACGGTCATTTTCACCGGACCTAACAACGGGCTGACCAAAGGAAAGCGATAGTTACGAAACCATTCGATCGCGGGAGTCGCTTTATAAATAGCATTCTCTCCTTCGTCCCGCGCTGCATGTCCGGCTCTTCCACGAACAATTCCATCTAAAACCATCAATCCTTTTTCAGCAAGGGCAGGTTGCATACAGGTTGGTTCTCCTACTACTCCAAAGTTGATAGGAGGCAGATCAGGCAAAACGGATTCAATACCGTTCTTTCCGCATATTTCTTCTTCGCAAGAAGCTAAAAAGATAAAATTGTTTTCTTGTCGCTCTTGAGTTAAAATCAAAAACACCTGGAATAGCGATACTAAAGAAGCGCCGGCGTCATTACTGCCCAAACCGAAAAGTTTGCCATTTTCCTCTATCGGTTGAAAAGGATTTTTGGTCCATCCGGCTACCGGTTTTACAGTATCAATATGTGAATTCAGGAGAATAGTAGGTTTTCTACTATCCCAATCCGGCGACAGCGACCAAATGTTATTTCCTTTTCGCATGGGAAATAACTTTTTTTCTTTCAGCATAATTTCGAGGAAATCCGCCGATTGATTTTCTTCCCCGCTGACGGAAGGTATAGATATGAGTTGCTTTAATAAACCAACCGCATCATAAAAAAAAGAAGTGTATATATTCATAAATACATGAACTTTCTGCAAAGTTAGAATAAAAATCGTATATTTGCACGCTATCTTTTAAAAAATTAGAATGGAATATTATCATCTTTCACAGTTAGTTCATCAACACGCTCTCCAATATGGAGAACAGGACGCGTTAAAGGCGCGCGATAAAGCGACCGGCATCTGGTCTTCAATTTCTTGGAATGATTTTTCAAAAAAAGTTATTGCCATTGCCCAATCGATGTGTCATTCAGGCGTTAAGCCTTTCGCCAACGTTGGCGTATATACTCAAAACATGGTCGAATGTTTTTTCATAGATTTTGCAGCTTTTGCTAATCGGGCGGTTGTGGTTCCGATGTATGCAACTTCATCGATACCTCAAATAGCCTATATGATTGAAGAAGCGGAAATTCAATTATTATTTGTAGGCGAACAGATGCAATACGATAACGCCTGGCAAGTTTTCCTGACAAGTAAATTTTTGAAACAGATTGTAATTTTAGACAATTCGGTGATAAAAGCCCCGCAGGATAAAACGTCGGTATATTTTGATTATTTCAGTTCTCCTGAAAATAGTTCTTCTCAAGACATAATTGCAGTGGAAGAACGATTGAAAGAAGCAAAAGGCGAAGATACCGCTCATATTATTTATACGTCGGGAACGACCGGAGAACCCAAAGGCGCCGTGCTAACTCACAACAACTATTTGGAAGCTTTTAGATTACACGACATAGATTTATCCTATCTTCCGAAACGGTTTCTCTCCATCAGTTTTCTACCTTTGGCGCATATTTTTGAAAAAGCATGGTCGACCTACGTCTTGCATCGCGGCGGCGCGGTGGCTGTTAATCTGGATCCAAGAGAAATAACAACTTCAATTAAGGAAATCAAACCCGAAGCGATGTGTAGCGTACCGCGTTTTTGGGAAAAAGTATATGCCGGCGTACAGGAAAAAATCGCTGATTCGGGTTTTTTTATGAAAGCGATTTTTCGAGATGCGATTGATACCGGAAAAAAATACAACATTGACTGCATTAATAAAGGGATAAAACCATCTTTGTTTTTAAAGTGGAAACATAGTTTATATTCAAAAGTGGTATATTCCACATTAAAAAAAGTGCTTGGCATAGAAAGAGGGCTGATTTTCCCTTGTGCGGGAGCCATGCTTTCCGAACATATCGTTAGGTTTTTACGTTCTGTAGACATTCCTCTGGTTGTTGGTTATGGATTGACCGAAACTACTGCGACTGTCGGGGTTTTTCCTCCTGTCGGTTATGAATTGGGAACAGTGGGTACGGTGTTAACAGGATTACAAGTCAGAATCGGTGATAACAATGAGATTCAGGTAAAAGGAAAAACGGTCATGAGCAGTTATTATAAAAAACCGAAAGAAACTGTTGCTGCATTTACCGAAGACGGGTGGTTTAGAACGGGCGACGCCGGTAGTTTAACCCCGAAAAAAGGTATTTATATAACCGAAAGAATTAAGGATTTATATAAAACTTCGAACGGAAAATACATCGCTCCGCAACAATTGGAAACCCGGCTGATGGATGACAAATATATTGATGGGGCTATTATTATCGGCGATCAGAGAAAATATGTTTCGGCATTAATCATTCCCGCTTATGATGAGCTGAAAAAATATGCTGCTGAACAAGGCATTCAAATGGAGAATATGCAAGATTTATGCCGGAATCAAACTATTGTAGAATTATACGAAGCGCGTATTAAATCTATGCAGAATGAATTTGCCAACTATGAGCAAATCAAGCGATTCACTTTATTGCCTGAGCCATTTACAATTGATTCCGGAGAATTAACAAATACGCTCAAAATGAGACGTATGTTTATTGTTGAAAAATATAAGGGCATTATTGATAAAATGTATGATTGAATAATTAAGGATGTTTAAAGATAGCAACAACAACTATCGCCTGAAGATTGCATTTGATTTTGACGGCACACTTACAAAACCGGAAGTATTCCTTCTTGCACAACATCTCATAAAATGCGGACACGATGTGTGGATTATGACCGCTCGAATTGCTTCGGATGTGGAATATCTTAATCAATGTAAATTATATGGCATTTCACCAGGAGAAGAAGTTTTTACACGGAATACAGATTTATACGAAACTGCCGAAGAATTAGCTATTCCACGTGATAAAATCATTTTTGTAAATCTTGAAAGTAAATCTGTTGCCTATCGCAAATACGGTTTCGACATACTTTTCGACGACGATTCCGAATGGCATTGCAATCCGATATGCGAGGAAGGTGGTATAGCTGTAAAAGTATAGAATAAAAAAATATGTATAAGTAATTATGGAAGCCAATATCGAAACTCAATTAGAACGGTATAACGAACTCGCCGGAAAAATATGCAGCTATACAAACAAAGAACAAAAGGAAATAGCATTTGAAAGTATCATAAACAAGATTAAATCTCTCATACCTGATACGATTAGTAACAAGAAAATATCGTATCTTTGCGATAATTAAAATCGCATTGTTAAATATAAAAAAGAGTTTATGTAGAAATTTAAAGGGGTAATATAATACATAGGATATTGCGTTTCGCAGTCTGTCGCTTCATTCAAAATACTGCTAATATTGAGAATAGAATACCAAAGTTGATGACTGTAAAATGCACCTGTATAAGGGTGTGTTTTATTCATTGTTTTGGTAGGTTATTAGCAGTTACCTGAATGGAGGATGTTTAAGATACATCCTTTTTTATTTGGATAAACCGACAATAATAACTTATCAAAAATGGAAGTAACAAAACATCAACTTTTCGGGCAAGTTGATTTTCAGGCAATTGCAAAAAATTCAGACTTTAAGGAAGACAGCGTTAGAGAAGTTATAATACTTCCTATTTTGAAAAGACTTGGATATTCACAGGAAAATATTGTGCGAAGCAAAACCCTTGAGCATCCGTTTTTGAAAATTGGGAGTAACAAAAAAATTCCAATAAAACTTGTTCCTGATTATATTCTGAAAGTTGAGAATAATTTTGCATGGGTACTTGATGCAAAATCCCCCAACAAAAAAATTATCAATAATGAAACCGTAGAACAGGTTTATAGCTATGCCATACATCCCGAAATTCGTAGCAACTATTTTACATTGTGCAACGGGATTGAGTTTTCACTTTTCCGCACAATAAATCCCAATGAACCGATTTTATTTTTTGAAATTTCAGAAATAGAAAACTATTGGGAAAAATTAGCGATGTATCTTTCGCCCAATTCTTTCCACACAGGAAAAAACATTGCTCAAACACCAGAAAAACAGCTACAACAAAGCGGTGATAATTGGTACAAAAACCGTCCACTACTTGACGAAATTCCGGTAAGAAAGCAAGCCGCAAAACGACATTTTGGGTGTAATGCGTATTTTACTCGTCAAACTTGGAATGTTGTACAAGATTATATTAAAAATTTCAGCAAGCCGGGTGATTTGGTACTTGACCCTTTTGGCGGCAGTGGAATAACACTCGTAGAATCTTTAATGACAGGGCGAAAAGCGGTACATATTGACTTAAATCCTCTTTCCGTTTTCATGGCAAAATCTCTGATTGCACCGGTGAATAAAAATGAATTACTGAATTCATTTGTTTTAATAAAAGAAGAGTTTGAGAAATATGTTCCAAAAACCGATGTGGAAATACAAAAGGCATTAAAAAAATATAAATTGCCTGACGGTTTAGATATTACTTTACCCAAAAATGCAGATGTAGAAACCGTTCGAGACTTATTTACAGAAAAACAAATCGCAGAATTAGCAATATTAAAACATTTCATCATAAAAGAGCAGAACGAAAATATTAAAAAATCTTTGTTATTAGCATTTTATAATACTGTTGGAATAATAAACAGAACCTTTCACGAAACCCCAAAAGGTGGTGGAAATCATTTTGGCTATTATTATAGATATAGAATTGCACCGAATCCTGCCTTTAAAAACACAATGCAAACTTTTGAAGGTAAGGTGAAAAGAATTTGTGATGGGAAACAAGAAATGTCCTATTTTATCAAAAACGAAACAATTGATAATGCACAGATAATCAAAGGGACAGCAACCGATTTAAGTTTTTTGCCTCGCGAAAGTGTTGATTATATCTATACAGACCCTCCTTATGGCAAAAAAATTCCTTACCTTGATTTGTCGGCAATGTGGAACGCTTGGTTAGATTTGGAAGTAACTGAAAAGGATTATCAACAAGAAGCCATTGAAGGCGGTGAGCGCAATAAAAGCAAAGAAGATTATAATGAACTTATTGCGCAAAGCATTAAAGAAATGTATCGGGTTTTGAAGTTTGACCGTTGGCTATCCTTTGTATTTGCACATAAAGACCCTGAATTTTGGCATTTAATAATAAATACTGCCGAAAGTTGCGGCTTTGAATATGCTGGTGCAGTGGCACAGAAAAACGGACAAACAAGTTTTAAAAAACGACAAAATCCCTTTACTGTGCTATCGGGGCAACTGATTATCAATTTTCGTAAAGTTCGCAATCCGCGAGCCATAATGAATGCTAATCTTGGCATGAATATTAGCGAAATAGTGATGCAAACTATTGAAGGTATTATCGCCAAACATAACGGTGCAACACTTGAACAAATTAATGACGAATTGATTATCAAAGGTTTGGAGCTTGGTTTTTTAGATTTATTAAAGAAAGAATATTCTGATTTGACGCCAATTTTGATGAGCGATTTTGATTATGATTCAGAAAAAGAATTATTTACTATTCCAAAAAACACTAAGTTTACCACTCATATTCCTGTTGAACTTCGCATAAGATATTATCTTACAAGCTATTTAAGACGAAAAGAAATAGAAAACAAATCGGTAACTTTTGACGAAATAATTTTAGAGATTTTACCATTACTCAAAAATGGAACAACGCCTGAAAATCAAACTGTTCTAAAAGTTCTCAGTAGTATAGGCGAGCGAGTGGGGCAAGACACTTGGCGACTGAAACGTGGTGGACAACTTACATTGTTCGACTAATAAAACCTAATTCATTTCCTTTTCTTCGGAATAATTCTTTTCAATATTCCGAAAAAGAATAAATGATTATCTTTGTCCTGAATTAATGCCGAAAGGTATTGTTTTAATGCAACGAAAGCACTCCAGAAGATAGCGGTTTTTTGAGTGCTTTTTTCGTTAAATGACAGTCAAGGGACAGGAAAGGAACAAAACTTTAAAATTAAAAACGCTAACAATCTTATTAGTAGGATATTAGCATTTCGTTTTGTACCCCTGCTGGGAATCGAACCCAAATTTCAGGTTTAGGAAACCCGCGTTCTATCCATTGAACTACAAGGGCGGTTGTTTTAAAACGTCGCAAAAATACTACAATTATTTGGAAAAAGCAAGGACGGTTTTTGAGAAGCCCAATTTTACCGGAGGTTGATTATTGACATCTCTATACCGGATCGACATCGTATTGTATAATTACAGAGGAAGATGCAGGCTCTTTTCGAAGTTGGCTTTGCGATTCAGTAATGATTTCGTGCAACAGCCGGATGGAGACGCCTGTTTCTATTTTCAGTAATATCCGCCGAATGTGTAGATTCTGTATGCGGCTTATTGGTGGTTTCTCAGGACCAAGCACACGGTCGCCTAATTTTTCCCGCAACGATTGCATGAAAGCGCGAGCCGTTGCATTAACTACATCTTCTTTCCTGTGTTTCAAGTAGATATATACAAGCCGATAGAGTGGGGGGTAATGGAACAATTGCCGTTCTTCCATTTGCATTTCATACATGGCTTCGTAATTATGTGTAAGCGCTGTTTGAATCAGCGGATGTTCGGGATGCGAAGTCTGCAGGATAACTTCACCGGATGTTTTTCGCCTGCCGGCACGCCCCGCAACCTGTGATATTAACTGCCAGGCGCGTTCATAAGCCCTGAAATCCGGAAAATTCATTAGTGAATCGGCGTTAAGAATACCGACCAAGCGCACATTTTCAAAATCCAAACCTTTCGAAATCATTTGCGTTCCAACTAACAGCTGAGTCTTTCCCGACGTAAAGTCGGATAAGATTGTTTCAAAAGATTTCTTGGTTTTGGTAGTATCCGTATCAATGCGGGCGACTGAAATGCCGGGAAAAAGCGCTTTGACTTCTTCTTCTACTTTCTCTGTGCCGAATCCCATTGGCTTTAAATCCGTATTTCCACATTCAAGACATTCGGACATAAGCGGGTAGGTTCGCCCACAATAGTGGCAATTCAAACGATTGCTCTGTTTGTGATACGTCAGACTGACGTCGCAGTATTTGCATTTAGGCGTCCAATCGCAAATTCGGCAAGATAGGGTAGCCGAAAATCCTCTCCGGTTTTGAAACAACAATACCTGTTCTCCCGCCTGTACTGTTTCTTGTATTTTTTCAATCAATAGCGGAGAAAAAATCGATTTCATCTTCTTTTTCCTTCTCAACTCTTTAACATCGACAGGCGTAATTGTTGGCAATTCTTTTTCTTCAAATCGTTTATCTAATCGAACGCAACCATATTTGCCTGTTAGAGCGTTAAAATATGACTCGATACTTGGGGTCGCGCTCCCTAAAAGCGTTTTCGCTCCGTGTAGTTTTGCCAATACGATAGCAGCGTTTCGAGCATGATAACGGGGCGCAGGATCTTGTTGCTTATAACTTGATTCATGTTCTTCGTCTACAATCACTAATCCCAAATCTTTGAAAGGCAAAAACAATGAAGAACGTGCGCCTAATATTATCTGATAACCGGAATTATCCAGTAAATGATTCCATATCTCCATTCGCTCGTTATCATTAATTTGCGAATGATAAACTCCGACTTTATTTCCGAAAAACTTTTGAATGCGTTCTGTAATTTGAGTCGTTAAAGCGATTTCCGGTAACAGAAATAGTACTTGCCGATTTTGTTCCAGCGTTTTTTCCATTAAATGGGTATATATTTCCGTTTTTCCCGAAGATGTAACGCCGTGCAAAAGGCAAACATCCTTTTCCTTGAAATTCTCGGTAATAGCATGATAAGCTTGCTGTTGGAAGGACTGAAGCCGGTTAAGTTCCTGTATTTCCTGTGTATAAACAGGCAACCGACTGATTGTTTTCTCGAAAGTCTCAAGAATGCACTTTTCAATCAACCCATTGAGAGTAAAAGTACTTGCATGGCTTTTAGCCAATAAATCCCTTTTCGTAATGACGCCTTGTGATTCTTGCGAATGTTGGAAGAATGCTAAAAGTAACTCTTCCTGTTTTGCCGCCCGTTTCAATGATTCAAAAACAGGGCTGAAATCAGCGGTTTCGGAATATTGTGAAGCAAGGCGGATGTATGTTTCTTTTTTCGCAGAATAAGCAAGCGGCAATTCTGAACGCAAGCCCGGCGGGAGCGCAGCATGACAAACTTCGCCGAGTTTGCATAAATAATAATCGGCAATCCATTCCCAAAACTGAAGTTGTTGAAAGCGAACAATCGGTTGTTTGCTTTCAATCGAAATAACCGGTTTAATTGTCTTTAACGATTCGGGAGGCGTTTGCCGAATGGAACGTACAATTCCCAGATAGCGTTTATTTTTCCCAAATTCTACCAATACTTGAACTCCTGGCAAAACGTAATTCTCCATTTCCGAAGGAACGAAGTACGTATAAGAATCAGACAAAGGAACCGGAAGTATTACTTCTATATACATTAAAAGAAATAAGCGGCGGTTATCGACCAGATTCGTGTTTTCCCCTTGATTTCTGAAGACAGATTTCCAAAATAATCAGCAAAATGAATACCCGTGCTATAATCGTCATTCAAAGCAAGTTGGTAATTGACGCCTATTTGCAGATGTTTGAACAATTCGAATCCTGCACCGAAATTTAAGCCAACGCCGAAATTTTTATTCATCCATTCTTCTTTAATCAACGCTTGATCTTGACTGGAAGTGTTTTGATTATCTAATTTGAAACTGATATAAGGACCGGCGGTCAAATAAATACCGAGCAGATTCGCTAAGGGAAGTTTAAATTTCAAGTTGACGGGGACGTCTAACGTACTTGATTTTCCGCTCAAGGCGCTTATTGAAGTCCCGCTGAATTTTACTCCCTGTTCGCTGTATAGAACGGCGGCATCTAAGCCGAATCCGGTTAATCCGGAAATTTCTATCATGGGACCGACCTGAAAACCGGTGAAATTATTCGTTTCCAGCACAGACGTGCTGAAGGTTGCATTTGCCAAATTAACGCCGGCTTTTGCGCCTATTCTGACGCCGGCATGGAGTGAAAAGGTTGACGTGCAAAATATAACTGCCAAAATTATTGTTATTCTCTTTTTCATGATCGTGTATTTTCAATATTTCTAATTCTTAATTTACAGTTAATTACGGGTACAACGTTATACTCGCTAATTCAATCTCAAAAACCAAAGTGGTATAACCTTTAATAAGCGTTTGGTAAGTATAAGTATATGGATCCGTTACTTGGTATCCGGTGGCTCCATAGCCTAAATAATAAGGAATCCATATTTCCCATTTGTCGCCGACCACCATTTGCTGTATAGCAAAAGAGAAGCCTCTGATTGTGCTTTGTCCGCTTAAAGAAAATTCTACAGGAACGTCGCTATTGCTGGAACCGGCATCAAAAACGGTTCCATCGTAATAAGTTCCCTTATAAAGCACTTTCACCTTACTTGTCTGAAGCGGATGTTCGGTTCCAGTACCCGATTGAATGACTTTATAATACACTCCTGTTGGACCGGTTTCCGTTAGAAGCGCCTTGTAATCCGGGTTTTTTGTGATTGCTTCATAAGCGCTCGTATTTGCTTCCCTCCATGTATCATCCGAACTATTGTGGCTGCATGCGCTGAATGATAGTAAAAAAGTGAAAATTATAAATAAATTTAATACATTTTTCATATTCCTGTTATTTGTTTTAATACATTTTTCATACTTACCTTATCGGCGATAATAGTTTCCAAATCAGTGATTGGAACACGCTCTTGCTTCATCGTATCGCGGAAGCGGATGGTTACTCGATTATCTACCAACGTGTCATGATCAATCGTTATGCAATACGGCGTTCCGATGGCATCCTGACGGCGATAGCGTTTTCCTATAGAATCCTTTTCGTCGTATTGGCATGGATAATCGAATTTTAAATGTTCAATAATTTCGCGTGCTTTTTCGGGAAGTCCGTCTTTTTTCACTAACGGCAAGACTGCTATTTTTACCGGAGCCAATACAGGCGGAATCCTCAGAACAACGCGTGTTTCCCCGTCCTCTAACTGTTCTTCCCTATATGAACCGGACAAAATACTTAAAAACATACGGTCGAGACCAATGGATGTTTCTATAACAAAAGGAGTGTAGGATTGGTTCAATTCGGGATCAAAATATTGGATTCTTTTACCCGAATATTTTTCATGACTGCTTAAGTCGAAGTCGGTACGCGAGTGAATGCCTTCTACTTCTTTAAAACCGAAAGGCATCTCAAACTCAATGTCGGTAGCTGCATTTGCATAATGCGCCAATTTGTCGTGGTCGTGAAAACGATATTTTTTGTCTCCGAGACCAAGCGCTTTGTGCCAACGCATCCTGGTTTGTTTCCATTTTTCGAACCACATCAATTCTTCTCCCGGACGCACAAAAAACTGCATTTCCATTTGTTCAAATTCACGCATCCGGAAAATAAATTGCCTGGCGACAATTTCATTCCGGAAAGCTTTTCCTGTTTGAGCGATACCGAATGGAATTTTCATTCGCCCGCTTTTTTGCACGTTCAGAAAATTTACAAAAATACCTTGCGCCGTTTCCGGACGGAGATAAATTTTCATAGCGCCTTCTGCTGTTGAACCCATTTCAGTAGAAAACATCAGGTTGAATTGTCGTACTTCCGTCCAATTCCTTGTACCTGATACCGGACAAACAATTTCATAATCAAGGATTATTTGCCGCAGTTCTTCCAGATTATTTTCATTCAAAGCTTTTGCGAAACGCGTGTGTAACTCGTCTCTTTTAGCTTGATTTTCCAATACACGCGGATTCGTCTCGCGAAATTTTTGTTCGTCAAACGCTTCGCCGAAACGTTTGGCGGCTTTTTCTATTTCTTTTTCAATTTTGTCGTCATATTTAGCTAAATGTTCTTCAATCAATACATCGGCGCGGTAACGCTTTTTAGAATCTTTATTATCAATCAAAGGATCGTTAAAAGCATCCACATGACCGGACGCCTTCCAAATGGTAGGATGCATGAAAATTGCCGAATCAATACCGACTATATTTTCGTTTAATAAAGTCATGCTGTCCCACCAATATTTTTTGATATTATTCTTTAGTTCAACGCCATATTGTCCATAATCATAAACTGCGCCTAATCCATCATAAATTTCAGATGAAGGAAATACGAAACCATATTCTTTGCAATGTGAAACTAATTTTTTGAAAATATCTTCTTGTTGCGCCATAAAATGAAATATGTTAATTTTTTATTTTATCGGGATTTCCGAATTATTTACGGGTACAAAGTAAGTTATTTTTTTTGAAAGAGAAAACATTCTATCAAACAAATTTGTTGTATAAATAAAACTTGAAACATATTAAATACATAATTTAAGAATATATAAAAATAAAATGGACATGGAATTAGAAATTAATAAACGATTAGTGGAAAATGTATTAAAACATATTCCAAAAAACAAAAAACCGGTAGTCTATTTGGTTAATACATTGAATATAAGCCGAGAATCGGCTTATCGCCGTATAAGGGGCGATATTCCATTTACAGTAGCGGAAATAATAGCGTTAGCTATCAAATTGGAATTTTCTATTGATAATGCGTATTGTCAAGAAAGACAAAATCATGCATTTCTTGATTTTTCGAGAATGGAAAAAAATCCTGCCAATTTTTTCATGTTAATGCTTAAAAAATACAACGAATTTCTTGAAAAAATAAATTCTTCAAAGAAGTTAGAAGTAGTTATGGCATTTAACACTTTTCCTCCTCCCCTCTATACGGATTTTCTCAATCTGTTTAAGTTCACTTATTATAAATGGTTATGTCAAGATAACGAAATTAATCGAAACAAGCCCTATTCGGAAGTAGCTGTACCGGACGACATTATCATGCTTCAAAGAAAGATGAGGGGAAACGTAATGAAAGGCGGTAACGTGATTCTTATTTTGGATGTAAATATTTTTTTGAATTTTATAAAGGAAATACAATATTTATACCAACGAAAATTATTAACCAACGAAGAATTGCTTATACTTAAAGAAGATACATTGCATTTGATTGAACAATATGAAAATATAGCGCAAACCGGAGTTTGCGGGTCAACTAAAATTCAACTTTATTTGTCGCCGCTTTGCGTTAATTCCAATACGGTTTATTACAGGTATGACGATAAGGTGAATCCGCTTTTTTGGATATTTACGGTTAATCCGGTTATTATTCAAAACGAAGAGTTTACTTCCATGCAACTGAAATGGCTTAATTCTTTAAAGCGACAATCAGCCCTTATTTCGCAATCCAACGAAATCTTGCAAGCTGAATTTTTTTTCCAGCAACGCGGCTATGTTGAAAAGTATTTAGTTGTTGAGAATACTTAATAATCAATCTTCTATTCTTTTATTTTCGCCTCCGGCAAGGTTAATGCTTGTTAAGGATACTTTCCTGAGGATTCATCTTCTTCATTGTTTTTTTTAATTAACTATTTTTTATCGTATATTTGCACTCGGAAAATTATTAAAAACTCATTCAAAAATGATTCTTTTTTTCAAAACGAAAGCCGACTCAATTATTGCGGTTGAAACGCCGGTAAAACTTTCGAAGATTGATAATAAGAAATTAATTTGGCTGTTCGGTGACGCCGAATTTTTACAAAAGAAAAACATTGATGCTTCTTTGGTGGGTCCTCGACGTGAGATGATTACCCCTTGGAGTACAAATGCGGTAGAAATTACTCAAAACATGGGTATTAACGGAATTAACCGGATAGAAGAATTTTTTATCGTACCTGATAGAACCGCCGGCTACGATCCGATGTTGCAACGAATGTATACTGGAATCGGTCAGGATGTTTTTACTATTAATAAAAAACCGGAAGCAATTGTTTCGGTTGATGATATCGCATTCTATAACCAGCAGGAAGGGTTGGCGTTAAGTCAGGACGAAATAGATTATCTAAACGGCGTAAGTAAAAAATTAGGCAGAAAACTTACCGACAGCGAAGTTTTCGGTTTCTCGCAAGTTAATTCCGAACATTGCCGGCATAAGATTTTTAACGGCGTTTTTATCATTGATGGGGTGGAAAAAGAATCTACTCTTTTCAATCTGATTCGTAAAACGTCACAGGTAAATCCCAATCGCTTGGTATCGGCATATAAAGACAATGTGGCTTTCAACGAAGGTCCTGTCATCGAGCAGTTTGCTCCGCTTTCGGGCGATAAGCCGGATTATTTTGCCGTGAAGAATATCGAAACCGTCATTTCACTGAAAGCGGAAACGCATAATTTTCCAACGACTGTCGAGCCGTTTAACGGCGCATCGACAGGAACAGGCGGAGAAATTCGCGATCGGCTGGGTGGAGGAAAGGCTTCGTTACCCATAGCAGGAACAGCCGTTTACATGACGTCTTATCCTCGCACGAAGGAAAACCGGGAATGGGAAAAAGCGATGACTGCAAGAAAATGGCTCTATCAAACCCCTGCTCAAATTTTGATTAAGGCTTCCAATGGCGCTTCCGATTTTGGAAATAAATTTGGTCAACCCTTGATTTGCGGATCTTTACTGACATTTGAACATGAAGAAAACCGAAAAAAATTTGCTTATGATAAGGTTGTCATGATGGCAGGCGGAGTTGGATTTGCCAATAAACGAAACGCCTTGAAAGGAGATCCGAAAACAGGAGAAAAAGTGGTAGTTTTGGGCGGCGATAATTACCGGATCGGTATGGGCGGAGGAGCTGTTTCTTCGGTCGCTACCGGCGAATACACGAGCGGAATTGAGTTGAATGCCGTGCAGCGCGCCAATCCTGAAATGCAGAAGCGCGTTTCAAATGTGATCCGGACATTGGCGGAATCAGAAAACAATCCGATTGTCTCCATTCACGATCATGGCGCCGGCGGTCATCTAAATTGTTTATCCGAATTAGTGGAAACGACCGGCGGAAAAATCAAGATGTCGAAACTGCCCATTGGAGATCCAACGCTTTCGGCAAAAGAAATTATCGGTAATGAAAGTCAGGAAAGAATGGGTTTCTTGCTTGAAAGCGACGATATAGAACAGGTGCGTAGAATCGCCGAACGGGAACGGTCGCCGATGTATGTTGTCGGAGAAACGACCGGCGACGGACAGTTGATTTTCGAGCAAGCCGACGGACAGAAGCCTTTGAACATGCAGTTGTCTGATTTTTTCGGAAAACCGCCGCGCACGATAATCAATGGCTTGTTTATCGGTGAACAGTTTAAAAAAGTAGAATACGCTATCGGAAATTTAAATGAATACGTAGAAACCGTATTGCAGTTGGAAGCGGTTGCATGTAAAGATTGGCTGACGAATAAAGTCGATAGATCGGTAACCGGAAAAGTCGCCCGTCAACAATGTCAGGGTGAAATTCAATTGCCTTTGAGCGACTTAGGCGCTGTCGCTCTGGATTATCGCGGGGAAAAAGGCATTGCGACATCAATTGGTCATGCGCCACAAGCAGGATTAATTAGTCCGGCTGCCGGTTCTATTTTGTCGGTTGCCGAAGCGCTTACCAATATTGTTTTTGCGCCCTTGAAAGATAAAATCGCCGGAGTATCGTTGAGCGCCAACTGGATGTGGCCCTGCAAAAATCCAGGGGAAGACGCCCGTTTATACGACGCCGTAAAAGCCTGCTCCGATTTTGCCTGCGAATTGGGAATAAATATTCCAACTGGGAAAGATTCATTATCGATGACCCAAAAATATGGTGAAGAAAAAGTTTTTGCTCCCGGTACGGTGATAATTTCAGCAGCGGCTGAAGTAACGGATGTTCGTAAAGTCGTGTCGCCTGTATTAGTTAACAACCAACGCTCTACGCTCTATTATATTGATTTTTCATTTGATGCATTTAAATTAGGCGGTTCGGCATTTGCTCAATCGCAAAACTATTTAGGAGTTGAAGCGCCTACTGTTCATGATGCGGAATATTTCGTGTTGGTTTTCAATACGATTCAAGAGTTAATCAACAAAGAACTGATACTTTCCGGTCATGATATTTCTGCCGGCGGGATGATTGTTACTTTATTCGAAATGAATTTCGGGAACGACGCCGGCGGTTTGGAAATCAATTTGGATAAATTAGTAGAAAAGGATTTAATTAAGATTCTGTTCAGTGAAAATCCTGGAGTTATTATTCAGGTTGAAAACAGGAGTAAAGTGGAAGAAATTCTCGATAAAAATGGCGTTGCATTTGCTAAAATCGGTAAACCAATTCCCGAGCGGCACGTTCTTCTTTCCAAAGATGGACTTTCTTACCATTTTGAGATTGAGTTTATGCGCGATCTTTGGTTCTCTTCCTCTTATTTATTAGACCGGTTGCAAAGTGGAGAGAAATGGGCGAAAGAACGTTTTCTTAACTATAAGCAACAACCTTTACAAATTAAATTCAATAAGAACTTTACCGGAACGTTGAATGAATACGGTTTGAGTTTCGACCGAAAAGGCGCTTCGGGTATTCGGGCGGCTATTGTTCGGGAAAAAGGTACAAACGGCGAACGGGAAATGGCTTATAGTTTATATTTAGCGGGATTCGACGTTAAAGATGTTCACATGACCGATTTGGTATCGGGACGTGAGACATTGGAGGATATTAACTTTCTGATTTTCTGCGGAGGATTTGCCAATTCCGATGTTTTAGGTTCTGCTAAAGGTTGGGCGGGCGCTTTTTTGTATAACGAAAAAGCCAAACAGTCGCTTGATAAATTTTATGCCCGTTCCGACACATTAAGTCTCGGAATTTGTAACGGTTGCCAATTGATGATAGCGTTGAATTTAGTTACGCCGAAACACAAAATACATCCTCGGATGTTACGCAATGATTCGCATAAATTCGAATCGGCTTTTATCTCGTTAACTATTCCGAAAAACAAATCTATCATGTTAAGTTCGTTAGCAGGCAGTAAAATGGGAGTTTGGGTGGCTCATGGCGAAGGTAAATTCTATTTGCCTTTGAATGAAAAAAAATATTCAATAGCAGCTAAATATACTTATGATACCTATCCCGGTAATCCGAACGGTTCGGATTATTCGATTGCCGGTATCTGTTCGCGCGACGGACGTCATCTGGCGATGATGCCGCATCCCGAACGAGCCATATTCCCTTGGCAATGCGCTTATTATCCGAATCAACGGAAAAATGATGAAATTACGCCATGGATAGAAGCGTTTGTCAATGCCCGGAAATGGATTGAGGGGAAAAAAGCATGAAACCATTTATTGAAAACAACTTTTTCGTATGTTTCATTTTTTTGCGTTGGTAAAATGTCTTGCGGAATTGACAAATCGTAAAATGTCTGAAAATTAAGTGATTTTTTTAGTATTTCGACATCTTCATTCGGATTAAGCGTTTCGAGCATTGCGCCAAGTAGGGCAATCGCTTGCGGGGTATATTTTATTGTTATAAAATTACTTTCTCTACTTCTAAATTATTAATGCAAAATTTCGCACTTGATTTGAGGTTCTCCAAAATCCGTAATATTTTTTTACCACAAAGGGCACAAAGGGTTACACAAAGGACACTATAATTGTCCGTTGATGACGCGTTTTACTCCGTTTTTAAATAAAACGGTATTAAAATTTATCAATAACCCTAACTTACATCCGCTTAGTTTCAAGTAAGTTAATATTTGAGCCAAATGCAAAAAGACATTCTTCGTATGCACTTTCGAGTAAACCTGCTCCGAGCGTTTTATGAACTTTCATTCCAGCCTCAAAAACTATTTTTGCTAATTCGTTTTCCGTCATAACTTCTTTGTGTCCTTTGTGTAAACCTTTGTGTCCTTTGTGGTAAAAAAAATAAAATCACTTATCTTCCCAAACAGGTCCTCTACCAACTTCAAATCTGCCCTCATAATATCGTTTTCTAATTGCAGCAGATTCTTCAATCCATTTATCAATGCCTATAAGATTCATTCGGCAAAGATTATACACTTTCATATTGTGTGGAAATTCCGCTCCTTGAAATGTAGGCATTAACTTTTCACAGGGAAAATCAGTACATTCATAGCAATAAGTCACATCTTTTTCTTGGACGCAGTCCCAAGTAGCGCATGGCTTGTTAATCACGAATCTGCAATTACCTTTTTCGTCTCTGCAACCTTTACACGGTGTTTCTTCAACCGGGATTTTCAAAAAATCGGAAACTCGATGTTT
>Ga0123354_10003257_pt1 | contig 22294 bp, 19 predicted proteins | sample TergutLab28metaG_2_FD_97872 | JGI IMG/M metagenome (GOLD analysis project Ga0123354, IMG submission 97872) | Labiotermes labralis P4 segment gut microbial communities from Petit-Saut dam, French Guiana - Lab288 P4 | ecosystem: Host-associated > Arthropoda: Insects > Digestive system > Gut ... | reverse complement strand
TATGTAGCGGGATTGTCTGTTGGTGATGTAGTATCCGAGTGCAGGCTGCACCACTAGTAGTGGTTGTGTAGGCTGACTTGAGGCGTGCTGGTGTTATGTAGCGGGATTGTCTGTTGGTGATGTGGTATCCGAGTGTAGGCTGAACCACTACTTATAATAAAACCAACTGGATGCACTAATTTCTTATATTTATTTTTGGAATAAAATTCTGCGTGTTTCGGACAGTTCCTCTGTCCATCATCAGGAGTTTTTCACTGTACACATAGCAATGGTATATGTCATACAGGTTTGCTGTGTGTACAGCGGAAAACTCCTGATGATGGGCAGAGGAACGGTCTGAAACATGTAGAGTTTTATTCCAAAAATAAATTAGAGAAATTAGTTCATCTAGTTGGTTTTATCATAAGAATTTGTCACGATGCCCAGTCACCTGAACGTCAGATAGGTGCAAAAGTTTCGTATCTCATTGAAAACATGATTTTGTGTTCTTAGCTAAGTAAGTCATATTTATTCTGTTTGATACATTTCATGACATGTCGATCCATACACTGTATGTTATGTCAAATCCTTAAGTGCAGATAACTCCATGGTTTCTTATCTTAGGACAGTGTCACAATATGATACAAAGTTGGAAGGACAGTGCTTGCGTTCAGTTAATGTTTTGTATCACAGGATGACCTGCCCCTATAACCGCTTGTAACCGTTTAATGCAATACTGCTGTAGTACCTCCTGCCGATGAATCCATCTACAGTGACTCAGATCAGTTTGTTATGCAGTGTCATAAGATTGTGATCGGACTCCACTCCCATGCTATTCATTGCTGCAGCTTGGTGTGTGTGTGTGAGAGAAAGAGAGAGAGAGAGAGGGGAGGTTGTTGCTATCAGCTCTGTTCCCTTTGCAGGGACTGCGGCCCTTCTCTGCATATGAAGCGACTGGACTCCATCTACTGAACACACTCAGTAAAAGCCACTACTCTGACTCTGATATCTACTGGGCACATGCTGCACTAAGCAAGGAGGCAAAAGTCAATGTGCTCATCTCACTGCAGTGAGTCTCCTTTATTATCTTATCACTTATTTAATTATGCTGCCAGCAGATTAAGCTGCATTGTATCAAGTAGTAAGAAGATTAATGAAAAATTGGAAGGGATGTTAGCAGGAATCTGTTGTGACCTCAGTACTGTTTGTATGCAGGGACTGAGAAAAACTATGGTGAACCTCAGTCAGGTTACTCACTGTCTTGGCTGATATTTCAGCTGGGCACCACTTGAATAAACATCTGAAGCGTTTCAGTATATGACAGTTTGAATGGTGTTGCCTTGTTCCTGAGGAAAGCTTATAGTATTTTAACAGTTTGAACTCTGTGGTGTGGGCTGGGATAGCACAGTCAGTATAGTGACTTGCTACAGGTTGGGTGGTCTGGGGATCGAATGCCACTAGGGGCAAGATTTTCTGCACGCATCCAGACTGTCCCTGTGGCCCACCCAGCTTCCTGTAGAATGGGTTCTGGGTCTCTTTCCCAGCCGGTTCATGGCTTTGACCACCCACCCCCCTCTAGCACTGAGGTTGAAGAAAAAGTAGACAAATACCTGTATTCTCCCCTCTGGGCCTTCATGTCCTATTCCAGGGTGAATTTACTCGATGGTGGGAAAGGACTCATTGCTCACTTCTAATCTATTTCGTTATGTGAGATGAGACTTTTATAGCTATGAGGATCCATACTGTGGTCTCCTGGGTTATGACTCTGTGCGATTAACACTGCTTATTGTCAATATATCATTTCTCTGTATTCATATTACTTGATTTGAAAGAAAATGGTTAAATTACCATTAACGGGTTTAAATGGCCAGTCTGTATGTGGTGGCAGGCCACTAAAATGCCCACATGCACAGTGTGCAAGAACATGGTAATAAGGTTCACTGGTATACCGAATGTATGTACACGTAAAAGCTGTAATTCTGTCATTACACTCTCCGAAGGTAGGAAGTTATTCTGCTAGTTAGAGAGGCATATGGTAGGTGGCAATGACTGACAGAAATAACCTCTTTCTATGAAGCAGTTCAGAGGTACCTTTGCTTCAGTTGATATTTCAGCTTCAGTCTGCTGAGAAGAATGTTATCTGAGCATAGTATGATCTGCCACTATACACAGTTTTGTGCTGAAAACTGTTCCTTCCTTTCAGTATTGTCATACTGCATTGTGTACTGTATTTGTGATTCTGCAGTTAGTCTGTATCATGTAAGTGTTTGTGCTCATAAATTCAGACATGTATTCCTGATTGAGAAGTGCCGTCTGTGGGGTACGTGGGATGTAGAATGGGTGGTGCGCATAGATGACATCATGGCAGTCCCACACATTGCAGACAAGAAGCTGGTGTTCAAAGTGCGACAGGTGAGCTGATGAAATACTCACATGCTCTGGATATTGTCTCAGTGTAAGTTATGTGGCACTGTGCAAAAGAAGTCGGCAGTAACTTCTTGTAATGTGTCATTAGAAAATTTGTCTGGATGTACCAAGGAGAATAATGAAAACGTGAGTCAGGATAGGTGGGGTGGTCTCTTGGCCAAGGCTTGAATTGAAACCCTCCTGATGAACAGGAATGATAAAACTCTACACTGCAATGTGATAACTTTTTTTGTTGTACTGTTTGACTGTGGAATTGATGTTCAAGGTATTATTCATGATGGTATGGTATAGTGACATAAAGAAACACACATGCTGATATATGACAGAAACAGAAATGATTTTTAAGGCAGATGAAGGAATTTATTATTTTAGGCTTCTTTCCTTAACTTTTGTAAGATTTTATGAAGTAATTTATGTCCTCTACTTCTTTAATACAGTGAAAAAATGTGCGAGACTCTTTAATAATTCACTCATTTTCACTTACTCGTTGCACAGGGAAATAAATGCTGTGTATTCCAAGATCCGTATAGAACATATAAATGAACTGTGTGGGCAGAATATAGGGTTTTGAATGTTGCACATGGTGGTATATGAAATAACCAGTGGCTTTCAGAGGATTTTAATATTCATGCTTTTGGAAAGACATTGAGTTGATAGCTTCTGAAATTAAGTGTCCATGTTATTGCAGGATGAAAGCTGTAACTTCTTGGCTGGGGATGAAAGGTACATCGAGTGCCAAGACTGCTCTGTGTTAGAGTGGCTTCAGAAGAAGATAGAAACTGTCATGATATTGAACATGGAGGACAAACCATGCCCCAGCGAGGTTTGAGGCACGTACGTTAGTGTAGCTGTGAACTGCCTGTTCTCACGCTAGAGTAACTTAACGCAGATAATGTACAAATTAATGTGAAATATTTTTCCGTCATGTGCCACAGTACATCTGTGTGACATGTCATGCTTGTTTCTGGGAAAAATTAAGTATATGGATCCCTCATTTAGAGGTCTGGTTAATATAAGTTTCACAATTTACTACACATATTCACAATTTGCTATATTATTGAATTAAATGTATATCAGATTTGAAGTTCTTTCACCCTAGAGTTTTAAGATTATGATCCTGTGGGAAGTGACGTCAGGTGCATTGACTGTCAGGGCCTCAGACTACATAGCAACAAAAATAGGGTGACTGATAAATGTCTTGTAAATTGGAACTAAGTGACTGTGGTTTAACTGAGGTAAGGTACAGTAAAGGTCACCCTGTTACAGAGGAAGCTAGATGGGCCTCAGGGTCAGCCTGGATGGATGGATATGGAGAAGAGACAATCTCTTGCCCCTTCTGGGGTTCAAACCCTGAGTCATCTAGCCCATAGCAAGTTGCTATACCAATTATGTTATCCCAGTCCACAGTTTCATTGAAGTACATCCCAAAAATTTGCCTGTATGGATTGAGGGAAGTGCAGCCACGAAAAACCTGTTAGGGGAGCTGGTGTCAGTTTCAAGATGAGAAGTAGGCACCTTCTGAATACGCGTCTAGTGTAGCATCAAGTGAATTTAGGATTCCAGAAACAAGCATGATATACCATACAGATGATACCTGTTATGGCACATTTTTGGTGCAGATGATTTTCCATAGACTTAATCCTGCTGAAGTGATAAATTGCAAGCCTACCAGTCTGCAGTTGAGAGTCACAGTTCTGTACAGATAATTAATATGTGTATGTAATATATAATGTCAATTGAATGCATATGATGACATAAACTTCCATGAATCATTTACCTAATTGGTCTGTACACTGGCACCCTTTTTTGTTTCACTCTTTGTGTTCTTTGTACAACATGCCCAGTATTGTCTCAATCCAGTCGTCTGCACATCGCAGGTCAAGCTGCTGGATAGATTTTGCTAGAACGTGGCGTAAAAGTTATGCCACCACAGATAACATAAATTTTGATTTCCTGCAAACAATAAGATGAGCCAAGACATTGTACTTGCTGTAGTCAACAGGTTACAGACCGGACAACCAAGCAATTGTGGTTTAGTTCCTGGCAAGGACAATAGAAGTATTCAGACAGGCTCCCGATGCCCACCCAGTCACCTTTTCAGTGGTTACTTATGACGTTTTCTTGAAGGGTGAATTGCTGGGGCATGAAGCTGACCACTCACCTGCATTAAGTGCCACATTTAGGATTTTGTGGAGCTACCTCCATTTCCATATATATATATATACCTTGCAGGTGTGGTGCTTAATGAAGCACAAGGGGCTTTACAATTGGATATTTCAGTGTGGTGGATGCATGACATTTTCAGATAAGTGTGACACTAGCACCACTACCCCATGTGGTGCTCATATTTCAGAGGAACCTCTTGTCTCCAACATCATCATCATCATCTTCCATCCTGAAAATGGAAGCAAGAGGCTTCTTCATGTAGTTTGGTACATATGTACTGAACTACATGCCATCACATTTCAAAAGACTGTAGTATTAATGTCATATTACATTTATGTATTTAAAAAATTTGAAATTGCAACTGGTTAATTAATAAATCCATGCCTAAAATTATGTCAGATCATGGCTTCTTGTATACTTAAAGTTCAATATACATTCAAAAAAATGTCATAAAATAATTTCATGTTATGGAACATAAAGGTCTATAGCCATTATCAGAATCTCCATCATAGCATTTACCATATCTTGAGTTCGTGTAATTCAGTCATCTTCACAACCAATCTGTGTATAAAAACAGTCTATTTGAATGTTATCCTCCTCATGATGTCATAAACTGGTGCCAATGTACAAGTTCCACTTTTATTTTTCGTATCAACTTCTATGAAAAATGCATTTCACATAAATTATCAGTATTACCAGTAGCACTGATATGTAAAGCTGTAGAAGCCTGGAATGGTGAAGTTAATTTATGGTTGCTGTTGTTTTAGGAGAAAGTAGTCACAAAATCTTAGGATGTTGTGTTGCATAAAATATTTTAGTGTCCTGTATTTCGTATGTCACCAACCGCATTTTATGTTGTTTTAATTTATTCTCTGTACTAGTTGTTTCAGGTGTGTGGTTTAGTGGTGACCATTCTGTACAAGACTGGAAATTCGTATCAGTTTATAAAATTTATATGCAATGAGGAGTGCATCTCAGCTATATAGGGTAGTAATTCATGAGCTTAAGATTCAGGTCTTCTTGTGTGTGACGCCATTTTGTTTCGCAAATAGCTGAAATTGAAAGCGCGATGCTTCTTGAAATGTCAGTAATTGTTTACCAGTCAACATGTTGTAACATCCCAGAAGACTTGAATTTTCAGTTTATGTGCTCTTTAACAATGGTAACAATCAGAAAGAGAGAATGACTGTTCACATACCCATATACAAAATGATTTGCCAAACCTATAACCTAACATTTCTGGTGATTACATCCTTACCATCCGTTTTTCTTTCAAACCTAACTTCTGTCAGCAACTAATTTTAGTGAAATTAAAAATTATGTTAATTTGATATGGGAACACAGAACTTCTGTTATCTGTTCTTCCTTTATGTGAACTACTACAAAGTATGTCATAGAAAGTAAAAAGCAACAATGCAACTGTATGTGATCATAACAACATAAATACACCAGACAGAAGGCTTCTAATGATTGAAAAATAATACACTGTCAGAAGGCTTCTGACAGATATTAAGAAGTTATGAATGTAGCACTGCTGTCTACCTTGTCTAACTTAACTCTTGTCCTGATTCACTTCAGTACAGTAGTCAATTTCATATTCTGTTTGCCAGTTCATTGTCATTTTGTCCTACCACATATGTCAATGTGGCCCTTCTCTGATGTTTCTCATCCAGATTATATGCATGTGTCTCTAGCCATGCTATATATTCAGCTCCTTTCATGCTCCATGACTGCAGTCCTTCTAACAAAATTATATCACAAGCACAAACAATCAATTCTTTTCTCATCATCATACTCCAGTCCCTGCAGTCCAAACATTCCCTCACCACCATTTTCAAACACCTTGTTAAAGTGGTTAACACTTGTGACTTGCATTTGACAGATGTCCGTTTCGAATATCGGCACAGTTTTTTATTTTCCTCACTATCTCCGGGAAAATTCCAGTAGAGTTACTTCAGTTATGCCATGATCACTTCCACATCCTTTCCAATGCATGACTTGCTATGATCCAGTCATTTGATTGTCATTCTGACAGCACTGTTACATGAACTGTAACATTGCCATTCCCGACTTGGGAGATGCGCTTTGTGTCAAGGGGGTTGGTTGGGTGTAAGTTCTTAGGCTGTTTGTACAGGAACCTGCATGCTTGTCTCAGGGAATCTGATGCGTTCCCCCCCCCCCTTTTTGGGGGGGTAGAGGAAGGGGTCTATCAGGCAGCCCCTGGCACATGTGAAAAAGACCTGAGAAAGCTGCACAGAATCTGAGTCAGGAATGAGAAACTTCAGCTGAAAGCTGCCCGTTTTCCCACAACTAATTTGTTCAGTGACCAGATACACAGTCACATCAAGAGCAAGTTATTATAATTTAAATGTACAATGTGGAAAATAAAAGGTGTAAAATATGAATTCAGTGTCTCTATTGCATGGGTGCACAAATCCCAGGCACTAGGTCACGATGGTGACTAAACTTTGTATGGTGGCACCTAGATTTTGAGGTGGCTCACAAAGATGTTTGAAAATTTGTGCACCTGTACTTTAATGAATATTGTACCTACACCTTGCAATTTTGGAGCTCCTGCAGGAACCAGGTACACATAAATTGCAAGATTTGATGTATTAACAGCAGTGAGAGCTAAGGCCATCTGGGTTATGATGCAGTGCAGTTACATTGATGAACACTATCATTCTGAAGGAACATGCCACCTCCATCTTCAGGGAAAAAGTGAGTAGGATATAAGTTCTGCAACAAATTTGGTACACTGCAAAGATCCACGAGAGTTGGTAATGAGAAAGGACCTGGTCTGGGCCAGTGGGAGTAGTACACAGGAAATGCAAGGATACAAGGTGGCACATTTAGTAGTTGTGAGATATAAGGAAAGAAGGCATTGGACCTTTTCAGGAGCAGGGTGGATTGGTATATTGGTATGTAATGAAGAAAAATGTAGCAAGAGAAATCTTTACTGTGGTAGCCTCCTACTGTGACAGTATACATAGTCACTTACATGCCTTTATTGTTCCTTTCATGACATTCACAAAATTCATTATGAATTACTAGTTACAGAACACCATCTCTCTTTCTTAAACATTTAACAGCCATTTCAAGTGCCCCTTCTCGGGTCTTATTGCCACCTATAAATCCTGTTGCATGAACAAATATACAACCATCAATTCCTGATACTGTTGACAGTTCCTCATCTCGTAAGCCTTGCCATTCTTCCAAAAGGAACACTCTGCAAATGAAACTTCCAATCGCTACAGGCACAGCCTGAACTCGCCAATTGCCATTATTGTCACTGAACAGCACAAACTTCACAGTGGGTTCAAGATTCAGCTCATTTTCCAGCTGGAACAAGTGCTCCTTCCAAGGGCAAGCTCTACCACTGGGAAATTCAATTACCTCTCCTGAAGGATGTATTTTGTATCTGTTGTCTACAGCTTGCTTTACAAGGTGTCTAGCTGGCCACCAGACACCAGCCACGTATTTCACTCTATCTTCGAATTCCCTCCCAACCAATTCATATGCTTTGTAGAAACTTTCAGTTTCATCTTGATCCTTGCTATTCCATGCTGCATTGAAGTTTCCAGCTCTGGAACTTAAACCCGTCGTAATTCTGTAACGGGGTTCGCCATCAAACATTTGGACACCGTTATCTATTCCATCAATTTCTTGTATGAAGTATTCATACACTTGGTTGTAAACGGTTGTGATTGCATCATCACTGTGTTCATCTCCAAGTACAGCTCTGATTACTTTATGACCAAAATGGTGATAGACCAGACCAGCACTGCTTAATTTTGTCTTCCATGGTGCATCAGGGTTGAGAGAATTCATTGTCTCATTAAATTCACGTTGATGATGGTCATAACGATGACGAGACGGGTCATATACCCCCCCGACATCTACGACAATGTCACATGTATCCAGGATTTCCTGATCCCTTGTTCTGACAATGTCTGCATTTTTGTAAACTCGTTTCAGCATGCAACATGCTAATACTTCATCACAGTGAAAAATCCCATTATGTGTTCCAATTTTTAAAATGGTTTTAATGTGGTTGTCTCCAAGTTCTACCATCCTGCTGGCAGTGTAATGCCTGAAAACACAAATCCGTAAAGGTAATTATGGTTACCTGGATAATTAATTATGTCAGCACAATTTTAATGCCATCCTAATCTCTGTCTGAAACACCATTCACTTAATGTGCGCCCTTTCTAACTTAGCTTCTTTTTTAATGACTGAATACTACCCTGATGGTGGTTGATTTTTGAATGAAACATGCACCTATTGTAATGAACATAGTTGTGTTTGACTGGCCATTTGCGAGTACTGTTAAGGTAATTTCTTTCCCAAACTTCTTTGTTACTTTCCATACATTATGTCCCCCTTTCTTGGTCACAATGTGGCTGTTAATAGTAAGGACACTTTCAGAAATATGCTACCCATTTCACCTCAGGAAAATTAACAGGTCATGGTAATATATTTTAGGCTCAGACCTCAGTATTATTTGTTCTTCATTTGTCAGGCATGGACACTACTCCCTCCTTAATAACTAAGAGTTGATCAATTAGTCAAAAACTCCCGCACATTGTATGGAACCCAAAGGTTCATTATTATATTCACAACAGCATGCCACTGCTCATTACTGTAAGCCACATCAATCCAGACTCACCCTCCCCATTCACTCTTTTAGATCAGTTTCAACATTATCCACCAATTCACACCTATGTATTCCAGGCAGTCTCCTTCCTTCACATCTTCCTACCAAAACTTTGTATGCTCTTCAGTTCTCTACAGTGTTTCCCGCATGACCCATTCATCATGTGCTTATTAATTTTAGTAACACAAAGTGGGGTGAGAAATCATTGCTTTTGATGCGTCTGGTTCCTTCTCTCCAATGAGAAATTTGGTGCAAGTGAGGAGCATATAGTTTTTATCATGAAGTCTACGAATGTTCGGGAAGTCAACGGAATCATTGTCAACAAGAATTTAATAGACGTGGGAAGTAACTATCCTACTTTAACTTACATATAATCTTCACTTTATAACACTACGTTAATTTAAAAAATCAATGTGCCGAAACCTCTATCCAGACATTTCAATGCTTGTGAAATTGCAATGCTAATTTATTTCCGATACACAGGCATACTAAAGTTCCTATTCAAAGCAAATGATTATTAAATTGGTTCTTTTGGCTCAACTGCACAAGCGAGGCAGAATTCCCTCGTGTCCTGGAAATGAAACTATAAAAAAAGTTAAAATAATTGCAACTTAATACAGATTCAACAGTCTTAAACTATAGCTAGTATGTCAGGACATTCTGAATTGTGCCGGGAAGGCGTAAACAAATACATAACCTTACTTTTGAAATTACCAATGTCCCCATACCTGAGCATTTCAATTTATGTCGGATGTAGGAAACTTACCTCCCCAAGTAACGTACAAGGATAACGCTGTAGTGCTTGATTTATAAATACTTCAAAGTACCAGTTTTATGTACCTCAGGAGTATTGAAATGCCACTGAGAAGACTTCGAACCATGCCTACGCACTGTGTAAAATTACAGTGTAGTATAGAGGGCTGTGAATATGGCAGTGAAGCGTTAATTTTGTCAGAGTTAGCTAATAGTTGGTTAAATTAATAATAAATGTTAATTTAATTTTTGTGTCCATATTAAAAAATATATAGTTAGCATTTTCATTAACGTTTGATTCCTAAACCTTTATAAGACTAGTCCATCCTGTCGATAACAGGCAAAGTGCAAGTTCACATTCCATGGGAGCTACAACTGGTGAATTTCTAAGCCATTGATCATTCCAAATGAAATATGGAGGGAGGAATAGTAGCAGGAAAGATAGCTTTTGTCACAGGTGGGTGACAACTTATGTATGTAATTCAGCGTGATGATTAAATGCAAAGTCGGATTTACCATTAAAAGTTGCGTGATCGTTTCATAGCACATCTAAATGCTGTATATGCCCAGGATGGCGGGAAAAGTTTTTAAAGTTTGGCCAGGAAATAAAAAAGTTGAGCTTGAATGCGATTACACTCGGCTTCGCTTCAGGATTTAGCCATTCATTAGTGCCAAATATGTTTCCCGTGTTTGGTGTTTCACGGCCTTTGTTAAATTATTGTTAATCATTTAATCATTCACTCATTCAATCCAACATGTATGCAGTATAAAGTGCCCCGTGATTAGTAAAGTTAATAAAATATATTTTGCTTTATTGTATTATTCCATGTTGTTGCTTCCAGGTGCTGGCAGTGGGATTGGGCGTGCTGTTTGTCAAGTACTAGCTAGAGAAGGAGCGAAAGTCATTGCTGCAGATCAGAATGGGATGGCAGCTCAAGAAACAAAAGGCCTCATATCAGGTAAAACAAATCTGCACAGATAGTGGTGCTTAAACGGTTCTTTCTTTGAAATGGAACATTTAAGAAACAGAGCAAATGTGGAAGTCCACTTTGTTGTAGAACTTAGTCATACATGATCCAATTTGGAGTTAAAATTATGCAACAGGTTTGTCAATTTTGATAGTACTGTATGTTCTTGTCTGTAGTTTATGGAGGGCATTTTTTTAAGGGGGGAGGGGTTGCTGGCTGCCCTAGTCCTGTGGAAAGAGTCATTGGTTGGGAGGGTAATTGTACTGAAGAGTGAGCCTCGATATGACAGCAAAGAAAAAAATCTGCATTCCTACCAGTATACCAAGGTTCAGAGCTATCACATCTTGTTTTATATGGGTGTGTATATTATATCCACTCTGCAAGCTGAGTTTGTTTTTCAGATGTTTAAATTGTGAAAGAACCATGATAAAAAATTTCCTCTAAAGTTGTGTCAGGGAAATACCAACATTTGCAAATTCTTGATATGTTTTGGTGTATGCCACAGGTGGTAGATAGCTCCTGCAGTCATTAACTTGTTCACAATACTGAAGAGTGTACAGAGAACAGTTTAGGAATGTAGGAATTGAACTTTTGAAAACATTTTATTATGTTGTAAACTTGCCACTTGAGCAAACATGGTGAGGCTGCAAGTGTAGGCTGATGAATTTGTGACTTTAGTTGGTAATAAGGTAAAATTTTTCTATTTTAAGACCTTAGAAAGAATTTCCATAGATTTTTGGGGTATGGTGCTTGACACTTCCTCCTCCCTTATTATTATTATTATATTCCCCTGCAGCCTGCTTTGGCCTGTGTCAGGCAGTTCGAAGCTCCTGTCAGTAGAGAAGGTTACCATATGCTCACAACTATAAATATTTGAGTGAGTAGAATGGGTAGACAGCGGGATTGATAAATGGAGAGGTTCAGTGGGACAGAAAACCTCAACAACTTGAAGATGTGATGGTGATTGATTTGTGGGGTTCCTTTCTGTGCCCTGTTTGTGGAGTTGTTGACCATTAAGCCTTGAGTATTTTCTGCCCCTTAAATCTGTGCTCATTGTGCCTGTACCTCTGTCATATATCATCAGGCAGTTTGGAGTAGCTGTACAATTCTGCACTTATATTCAGGGGGTGCCAAGTTTGAATTCTGGTTGGGATGCCAAATATCCAGGTTGAGGTATTATCTGGTTTTCTTCAGTCCCTGTAGGTAATGCCAGGATATCTGAAATTCAGCGGTGGCTGCTAATTTCAAAATCATTTCAGATTTGTCATTTACCATTTCCTACCTGTTTTGCCATATATTCTAGAGATATAGACAGTATTGTTAGACAAATCCTAATTACATTTATCAATCTGCTGTCATTGCAATCTAAAGTAAGTAAAAGTAAAGTAAAGTTCACCTTAGAACCGGCCATGAAGGCCCAGAGGGGGAGTAGAGGTACAGCTTGGTGCTAGATGGGGGGTGGGTAGTCAATGCCATGCCCCAGCTGCTTTACCCCCTGGGAAAGAAACCCAGTACCCATTTTATAGGAGGCTGGGTGGGCCCCAGGGCCTGTCTGGACAGGTGCAGATAATCTTGCCCCCACCAAGATTCGATTCCTGTTCCTTCCAACCCGTAGCAAGTCGCTATACCAACTGAGCTATCCCAGCCCATGTCATTGCTATCTAAGTGATAGATTACTAATTGGTTGCTAAGTATATACTACCAGGCAATATAAGATTGGTGTATATCATGCATATTTTTTAATAATACCACCAACATTCACAAGACTTTTCCATCATCACCATTATTACAAAATACAACACTGTGCTTCAGAAGCTACCTGCTTCAATTCACAGGGGAAGCCACTAATTGTAAGAAACAGTTGATAAAATTATGACACACTACCATCGTAAATCACACACAAGGAACAACAAACCAATCAATCTAAAAACATGAATTCTACATACACAGAACCTAAGAAATTTAACAATAAAGATGAAATATTAAAAACAAATTGTAAAATAGGTCATCAAGTCATGTATACAAGATCTAATGAACTATAAAAACAATCAATAGAAGCTAAGTAGTCAAATGTGTAAACAGCCAACACCCTCTGTTTGTGGAAGTAAGATCCAACAAATTCAGTGTCATTACATTTAAAATTGCATTGAATCTGCTAAGTGTAAATCGTGTAATAGTTTCGTTGGATTTTACACTGCATAATTTGGTAAGTAGGTCCCAGTTTTTTGGAGGAAAATTCAGCCTCCTTCTTCAGGCAGAAGTTGGGGGCAGCACATTTCTCTGTGCACCAAACTACGGTCGGTTACGCCCCAAAAGTCTTCAGTCTTCATGGCCATCCCCATGAGAATCTAAAATCTTAGGAGTTTAATAAAATTATAATTCTGTGGCATTTAAATTGCTACATCTGTGCTATTTTCAATGAAAAAATGTGATATGATTTAGTAAAGCAAATTGCGTTATGATCAGAATATCTTTTATATTTTTAACCTTCTGTGCTGGGTATACACACTTTATAGACTCAAACCTTCACTTCCCTTGCATCTTCTTTGATATTTGCAGGTGATGGGGCTCAGGATCACATCTCTGTTTGTGTTGATGTGTCCATGGCAGAAAGTGTCAACACAGCTATCAGTGCTGCCATCCAACATTATTCTCAGCCCCCATCAGTGGTAGTAAATTCTGCAGGAATTACTCGGGACAATTTCCTTCTTAAGATGGATGAACATTGGTTTCAGAAAGTTCTAGATGTCAATTTGAAGGTAGGTAATGTAGCTGCTTAATCTTCTGTTGTGGTTCTGTGGACCCAATTTAATTGAAAAATTGCTTTGCCAGCTAGAATGGGATGATCAAAACCAAGTATTGGATTGGTAAGACATGTAGCATTGAGAAGTATATGCAAAATTTTAGTCAGAAGGGAAGTGAGCAGTTGGAAGATACTGGCAAATATGGGAAGCGAATGTTCAAGTGGGTCATAGGGATATGGAATGAAAGGTGGATACATTTCTGCTGGTTGAGGTTACGGACAGTTGGCAGGCTTGTTGAAATACAGTAATGAAACTACCTGTTCCACAAAAGGCAGGGAATTTATTGGGTATGTAAGGCTTTGTTTACTTCACAAGAAAATGTCTGCTGTATAGAGGCTGTAAGTTGGTTCTCTAAATGCATGTTGTATAGGCAGTCACAGAGTACATGACTAAATATTCTGTGACTTTTTTTGTAGGGTACATTTTTGGTGGTGCAGACTGCAGTAAAAGCCATGATTGACGCAAAAGTATCTGGAGGTTCGGTTATAAATATAGCAAGCATTGTTGGGAAAAATGGCAATATTGGCCAATGTAACTATTCTGCCAGCAAAGCTGGAGTGGAAGCTTTCACTAAGACAGCAGCCAAGGAATTTGGACAGTAAGTGTCTGATCTGTATTATTTGGACTGTTAAGGTTAGTTCCACTTCTTCATCAGGTGTTGTGAGCTGTGAAGTTCTGAAAATGGTGTTGCTGAGGGTTCAGGTCATCTGGGATGTGACACTGTGTTGCATGCCAAGTAGTTCCCAGCCTTTCAAAGGATCATAGTAGCATGTTCTAAGATGATACTTCACAAATGCATCTGTAACCTAATTCTAAAAACTGTCTCACCAGTTGATAAAGTTTCATTTACCAGATACGTTCATCTGTAAACACTTTTCGTTATGCCACAGATACGGTATTCGATGTAATGCTGTAGTTCCTGGCTTCATCAAGACCCCAATGACTGATGCTGTTCCAGAAAAAGTGCTACAGAAAATAATCCCTTTCATAGCTGTGCACCGCATGGGGAAACCAGAAGGTGAGTTACCACACATAACAGTTGAAATTTCAGCTGTTGTTTTGTCTAGTTAATATGTTACTGTAGAAGCCCAAAGATTGGTAAAACCTAGGTTTTACCAGTAAATGGATGGAAACAAACAACACAACAAAATGGTCGGAGGGATTACGATTTGTACAAGCAATGAAAAACAGAGCATATCATGAGGGAATCAAATGTTCACCTTACGAAGCAATGTTTGGTGTTCCTATGAAACTGGGAATTGCTAACTCTGTTTTGCCATGAAATTTAACTATTAACATGACCACTGAGGAGGACTAAGAAAAAGTTATAAATATTAATAATGAATGCATGGGTGATATAGAAGATGAAGACACTGACCACGAACCAACTCTTGATTTGGAATTGTAAGGTAATGATAATACAAGTGCAACAGAAACCTACATAACAATGAAAGTGGAGACTGAAGTTCAAAATCAAAAAATAGACCCAGAAGCAATCTCTGAAACCCCAGATGGGACAACTGCGACTATCAGCAGAGCTCAAAAAGTGAAAGTGTTTAGAGAGGCTGCCAGAGAAGGACTTGAGGAGTGGGCAAAGAAAATGAAATCAACTCCTCTAAAAAGTTCCAAAAACCTACTCTCAGACAAAATGTTAGAATAAAAATACCAGATATTGACAGAGCGAAGATGGATCTGAGATCAATAATAGCCATTGTCACAGAATTAAAGACAAAGAATTTTATGAACTTGCTACTAGGTTGGGTAAATTAAAAGCGTTGTACACAAGAAACCAATTTACCTTACTTACTTACTTACTTACTCCATGATGCAGAGTCCTTCTTGAGAAGCTAACTGGTTTGCAGCTAGTCAAGAAATTCCCCGCATTTCACGGAACCTGAAGGTTCATTACCGCACTCACAAGCGTCTGCCACCTGTCTCTATCCTTGGCCAGCCCAATTTACCTTATGCAAAGAAAAATTTTTAAGTATCGAAGAAGTTGGTATGGAGGATATAAGTGTATGTGAAGTGGTAAATAAGCTTTCTTTAGTTGGTGGACAAGGATTCAGAAAATGCAACTGTTCAAAGAAGTGTACCACAAAGATGTGTTTGTGCAAATCAGCCAATCTAGTTTGTAACTCAAAATATCACAACAGTCAACCTTGCTGTAACAAGTGAGTTTAATTATGATTTGATAATGTTCAAGGAAATTCTGATTAATAAGTTCCATTTATCTCATGAACATTTTCTTTTAATACATTACTTAAATGCAGTAAAATATAAAGCAGTTAAGTTTAATGTTATTCTAGGCTTCATTTAAATAAATATACAATGGTGAATTATTGTAACAGACTAGTTTAATGGTGAAAAATAGAGAGTTTAATCTGATAATAGAATGCTGTTTTAATTTCCTATTCCATTCACATACTCTTCAAATAAACGAAAATAATTAAAAGTTCGGTCGAGTATACCAGATATCTGCATAAGGGATTGCAATGCGCTAACCACACATCTCCCAAACCCACACCCTATGGCGGGACGCGGACTGGTCAACCCAGGTATCGCTTGCGACCATTGCGCCGAAAATAAGCTAAGCTAATTGAAGTATTGACCCGGTACAATAAATATATAAAAATTGAGTTTCATAGAATTATGCAAGATAAATGACTGCCAAAATATTTTAAACTTACATGTTCAATGAATAATTAAAAGTTAAAACACACACACTTACAAAGCATAATGACAGCCAAATGAAGAAACGGACTTCTACCAATACGTGTCGGCAAATGCCAGCATTTACCGACATGGTTTGGTAAATGCCCAAAATGGAAGGGTTTCCAAGCATTTTTCGGACTTTTACTACCTCACTATGGTAAATGCTAGGATTTGCTGGTAAAACCTAGGTTTTACCAATCTTTGGGCTTCTACAGTTACAAATAGACCCACTTCAAATCCTTTTGCATTCTGTATCCAATTACACTGGTTGGCAAAAAAAAAAAAATTGCTTCCTGTTACAATTCAGGGTGATTCTTATAGTTTTGACATTTCTGAATCTGAATATGACAACCAAATTGCCCTTTCCCCCACCAATGTTAAGGGAGAGAGGAATGATTAAAAAACTACATTTGTAATAAAATAATATATTGGTTTCTAATTACAATATACATTATCTGATAATGAATGATGTCTCTATATACACTATCCTAACTAGAAAAAAATTAATTAAACACTCACTCCTCTTTTTGCCTCTTATTTTCACCAGTTGGTGTGTCACTTATAAGATTCCAGCAGTAGTCCACAAACATATTTGGACTCCATTTTCCACTGTACCTCTTTTCAATTTGGGAAATATCTGACAGAACCTTTTGCCATGTTCGTCAGAGGCAGCTCCCATGTTTTTAGTGAAAAAATCCAAATGGGAATGCAGAAAAAAAGTTACAATGACATGTTGCACCCCACAGCACTGTATGATGAAATTACCTGCTGCACAATTTCACTGTAGGTTTCCACTTTTTTATTGCCTAGAAAGTTTCTGCAGACATTTTCAAATGCCTTCCAGGCTCTTCTTTCTGTAGAATTCCATTTTGTACTAATGTCTTGGTCTTCAAAGAGTTATTTAATTTGTGGCCCAGCAAAAATTCTTTCTTTCTTCTTGGCATCACTCATTTTGGGAATTATTTGCCTTAAACAGACAAACCCTTTGCTTTCTTCATCCATTAATTTCACAAATATTTTTATCAACTGAGCTTGATATGCAGTGAAGGCAAATATATTTTTGACCTATCCCCTAAAGCAGGATATGCCACATTCTTCTGACTGGGTGTGGTTTCTGAATGGAGTGGCCATTTTTTCATTCTGTAGTGGCAGTCCCTCACTCAGCTGTTCCATTCACACTAAAAGCAACAAAATTTAGTGTATCCGCCTTGTAGCACAGTCGGCATTGCTGTAAATTTTAGGTCTGCACATATATTCCACCTCTGTTCTTCACAGCGAATTTTTTACTGCAAAACCTGAAAGTTCTTGTACGTTCCTTTCATGTGAACTGTATGAACCAGTGCGATAGAAGGGAGTTATTTCCATTGTGGAGTAACACTGCATTTAGACTGACCAAGGATGAATCAGAGGTGTGTTCAAGTTGCAATTCTTCCTTTAATTCTTGAATGTTACTGCATCACACTAGGTCACCATCCACTGAGTAATACGTTAGTATGTCTGACTGCCTCTTCCTATAAAATATACTATTACACCTTTCTCAAGAAGATTCCACCACTTAAGAAAGTAGCTGAGCCTTTGTTTTGTAGCTGTGATAAAATGTCATTGTGTTTAGCCTCCTTTTAATTGCAAATTAAAGGGATGTTGAACAGCTGGAAGGAAGCATTGTCAGTTTGAGATATAGTCTGAGACAATATTATTTTAGGTATTTCAGTGACTTAAATAAGTAACAATAAATTGAACAGCATGAAAAACCTTTGGCCGAGCCCCCAAATTTCAGTTTTTGGCAATTAAACTGAGGCATCAAATGGTATCACCCAAACGGAGGATGATATAAACATTTTATTCACATGTTCTAGTTTGTAAATTTATTTCCAGTAAAAATCTATCAAAATTATTTCAGGAAGGAAATTTATGCTGACCAGTGTTATCAACAGTCACATTATCATCAGAGTAGAATGGTTCTGTGTTGAATTGAAAATAAACTTTAAAGAACAGGCCTCTCTCCTGTTTAACACATTGTCATCATCATCATCATCATTTCTGTTATTATTACAATTTTTGTTATTTGAATTGCAGAGGTAGCAGAAGTCATTGCCTTTCTGGCATCAGACAGAAGCTCATATGTGAATGGAGCATCCATAGATGTTAATGGGGGGTAATACTTGTGCAGATTTGAGGTTATCATGGTGGAGCATATAAACATGTCATGTAGTTTAGTAGATAGGTATTAATGTTTCAAATAAACTTGCTTCTTCCATCTTCAGGATATAATTATGGGATGGAAGAAGCAGATTTCCCTCCAAAGTGTTGGCACCTATCTACCAAGCTACTTGATGTCACATCCCACAAGATACAAATTTGAGTACCTTTTTAATATTATTTCTTCCCACTGGAAGTAGTTTTCTGAAATGGAATTGCACTGGACCCAGCCCAGGTTCCACAGAAATAAAATATAATTTAAAGATGCCTACTCAGTGCATTGTACGAGTAACTGGTTATGGAATAGATGTCCTTTATAACTGGTTTTCTGAATGTCTGTAATCACAGCTGATATGTGACATTTTTGAGATTCAGGTCTTTTGGGATGGTATGCTATGTTGGAGTTCCATTCCCCATGTTTTGAAGGCACTACAGCCCTTCAAAACATCGCAGACTCTAACACCAGGGACACAGCATAACACCCTATAAGACATGAATCTTCAGGAATTGATTTGTGTCACACGTATAGCACACAGCATCCATTGTCTGTGGTGTACTTGATACAGTTGTATACACTGTATGTGGACTTGATTTACAACCAGAATGACACTATAAATACCAACAGAGTACACTATTAACAATATACTTATTAAAGAGCCAGAATGTTTCAATGGACTGCCATCATCAGGGATCAAATGAGGACATTTATAATCATTTCTGTTCTCCTTTGATCTGCAGTGATGGCAGTCCACAGAAACATGCTGGATCATTAATAAACACGTTTTTCATGGTGTAATCTGTTGGTTATTTTATAATATTGTACCTTTGTACACAGTCACAATGTTCTGTTCTCACCTGTCTTGGCTTATTCTAAGCAGTGTCCCATATTTCAGACCACTGTGAACAGGGAATGTATCAGATATATTTACCCTTTATTGTCTTTGACCTGGGAATTTAAACCTGCTATTGCTGTGGTGATTCTGGCCACATTTCAACTCAGGGTCCGTAATATGTATGTTAAAAATAAACATGGTGGTGGTCTGGTGGACAATGTTGATATGTCATAACAGTAGTATGATCTAGTAGTAATGGTCAGCTATAGGATTAAGGGAATATAATCTGGAGTATAACTTATGTCCAGTTAATTGAACACAGGTTTGTGTCACTGTTTCAAAATGAGAACATACCATTTTACCTGAAAATACAAAGTCCCAGCACTTTAAACAACCCCCTGCCACAATTTTCAGTGTTCAGGAAAATACCTATCTGCAGTATTTTGCAGTGTGTATGACCTCCTTTTCAGATGATGATGGCAAAGAATTGTAATCTCATATTCTGAGTTTATTCCTGACATCATTCCCTATCACAAATGTCATTTGGCTATGGGTTCAATCCTCAGGGGTTTCCAAGGAATGGGTATTTGAATTACCTGTTGCATTAAAAAAGTAAACAGTTTTCATTAATCAGTGCTTACCTGTAAATGTCTTTTTACAATAATGGTGTGAAGTGGCCATGTTAAGCTTGGGTCACATTCTGGCTGGTTTTGCTACAGAATATGTAATGAAAGAAATGGTGTTGAATATGTAATGAAAGAAATGGTGTATGAACATAAACTGGATGAAAAAGTTGAAGAGTTTTGTTACTGCTAGACAATGCATGGTCGGGAAATCATACATCATTTCTTGATATATTACAACTGAGAATTGGACCCATCTTCATGCGACACTTTGAGTCAGAATGGTATCAGGAATAATCTCCTGAAGCAGTGACAAAGTAATGAAACTCTTTGTATATTATGTACAGTACATCATCTGTAAAATTGTTTTATTATATTACTGGAAACAGATTAAACAAAATGTACATGGTGAGCTCCAATCACTTCTTACGTTTTAGTTTTTTGGCACGAATGTGAGCCTTGTAATGTGTCTTCCTTCGCTCCTCAATGATTTCTTTGTACCGCCTTTTGTTGTACGTCTTGAAATCTGAGTCTGCCAAAAGCTCTTCAACTATGGTTCTCTTCCTCTGTTTATTGGGTACTCTGCTTTGATAGAAATCTGCTGGGCTATCTACCACTTTCCCAACCTGTCAACAAGAAATTTTTGGTTCTTAGGGTCAGTCAGCCTTCTGGAATGTTGACACCGTGTCGTGTGGTAGACAGGAACCACTGTTTTGGAGACACCTGCGGATTTCATCTTTAGGGTGTAAGAAATGTTCTATCCTGAAGATGGAGGGAGCAGTATCCACAGACAAAGGGATCTGGTAGTCTGGCGAATGACAATGGACTCAATTTAGAGGGTTTTGTTCAGTCCGTGGTCAAATCTTTGTGTGGATTATTCTGCTCACAGACTCAAAGAAATGTAAAGCTCTGGGAATGCGAAAAATGCCACAGTTATGAATCCGTGTTAGGTTGTGGGTCCCTTCTGTCAACCATCATTCTCATAATCACCCTATCACTGGAGGGTAAGAATATTGGCGCAGTTCATTGTCACACAAAGACGAAACATGCTACTTAGTAAGTTGGCTAAAGCCTTAATAATTCTGACTTATTTGACAGGTCCATTGTTTTAATCTCTACAAGGACAAAGATTCTACTACTTGTGGATCTTCATAGTTTTCCTCAGTCTATCTGGAGAAATTCTAGGTTAGTACATGAAATTAGGCCACAACCACTTACTTCCACATCCTCAATTCATTATTATTTAGATCACCTTGCAACTGGATGCTGTGCAGTCTGAGGATCAAGAGAACTGTCATATAAACCATAACTAAGTAAATAACACATATATGAGATGTACCTGGAAATATTTTGGCAACACTTTGAGGTCATTCTTCTTGTAGAAGTGTTTTGGGTCAAGAACAGACCGCATCCGCAGAACCTCCAAGTCATTTTTCAGTTCATCAGTCAGCTCTGTGGCTGGCATGTTGAACCATTTGCTTCCTTTTGTAAGTTCGCGTTCTTTCTGTAGAAATTAGAAATAATCTCATAAGTGCCAAGATTGAAATTACTTTTTTTTAAAATGAAAGTGAATATTATTCATGGAGGAGACACCAGTCACGTTTAACTAAACGAACCTTTCTTTTCTTCTGCAGTATTCTGTCACTTTCTAGATATGCTGGCACTGACTCCAGCTTTTCAAAACCTGGTGTAATGACGCTCTTCTTCAGAACATTATCAACCTTAGTGAACTTTCGTGCCTCCTTATCTACTGCTGCTCCCTTCCTCTGAGTCAAGTGAATATCCAGGTATGATTCATTCATAGAATAATCATGCACCTCCTCTTTCTTGGAACTGGAACTAATAATTCATTATTAGTTTATATTTTCAAAATACTGCATGCACAGGGTGGAGGGGCCAGGGGAGAGGCATTATATAAATAATCTTAAGTGTGTCGAATGACAAAGACCTGATGATGGCCACTACCGGCCGAAACATGTAGTCTTTTGACCTAGGATATAATTTTTTATATACATGGAACCGTGCATTGTGAATCGAATTTAATAATTTCCCAACAAGATGCGACTTATTCAGTTTATTACATTTCTGTAGGCAGCTCTACATGTTTCGGGTGTTGACACCCATCATCAGGAGCTCGTACAACTGTAAATACAACTTCTGGTATTGATTAACC
>Ga0123354_10003256_pt1 | contig 22298 bp, 20 predicted proteins | sample TergutLab28metaG_2_FD_97872 | JGI IMG/M metagenome (GOLD analysis project Ga0123354, IMG submission 97872) | Labiotermes labralis P4 segment gut microbial communities from Petit-Saut dam, French Guiana - Lab288 P4 | ecosystem: Host-associated > Arthropoda: Insects > Digestive system > Gut ... | reverse complement strand
GTCTAGAAAACGGAGATTAACGGCTGTGGGGACCTGTTGCGCTGACCACGTGACACCCCTCTATCCGCAAAAGTTGGCACTAACTTCGCCGACCGGCGGCGGCCGCTCTGTCGGTATAGTTCGTGGGCGGACTAAGGCCACGGAGTTTAGTTTTTAGTTTATGTGTCACTTTCAGTCATTTGAGTTGATTATATATTGAAGACATACTGATTTAGAAACACACATACCTAGGTATATATAACTAAAGTTTCAAGTATGTTTCTATTTCCCAAATCATGGTGTGTCATAGAAACTGTAAGTGTAGTATACATAAAAACATAATTTCAAAAAGTGAAATAACTATAGGCCTATTCAACTGGTCACAAAAGTTAATGATGGAATTGTTCAGAAGTTGTTGTAGATTTTATGTAGTTACTATTATAAGGTTTGATAAATGAAAGGAAACAAGTGAAGTTGCCCAGCTTGTCCCTCCATATGCCATGACAGTATATGGGAGGGTGGAAATATAGTTCTGTGCATTCTTAGCCTTGGTATTGACTAGACGGAGGTCAGCAGTCATATTCAAGATCATATATCATATCATACCATATCATATCATTTATTATATTCCATAAATCCCTCATTGTGTACAGACACCACTGGATGTGGCACCTGTCAAAGTAGTATATAAAATATAGTTAAACATAATTATTATATCTTATGCGTATTGGATGGTGCATCATCTTGATATTTGAATAAAGGTAGACCAACTTGATGACACTTGCTTTATTATGTCAATTTACTGCTCAACATGTTTTGGATGTTAATACATCCATCTTCAGGAGCTACACTCGGATACCACATCACCAACAGCCAATCCCGCCACATAACACCAACACGCCTCAAGTGAGCACAATACAGCCTACACAATAATGCACCAAGTAGTCGCAAGCTCCTGAAGATGGATGTATTAACATCCGAAACATGTTGAGCAGTAAATTGACATAATAAAGAAAGTGTCATCAAGTTGGTCTACCTTTATTCAAGTAATTATTATACATTACACATTGATATAAACACTTACAACGTTAGTGGGTCAGACAAGCATCATTAGTATGCACTATAAGCAGTTAAAATAAGGCATAGGTTTAGGAGTATCCTTTCCATAAGCTTATGATTTACAGCTGTTGTAATATTCTTCAATTGTGTAAAATGACTTTGGGTGGAGATATTTACCTAGTTCCGAGTTAAATCTTTTAGCATCACAAGATAAATTTCTTATGTTGGCAGGTAGATTATTAAAAAATTTTATGCCAGAATAGTAAACTCCTTTCTGATCCGGCCCCCTTTCCCCCAGTACCAGTTGAATATAAGGCTGAGTAGGCTCCAGAGCAGAGAAGCGTCTCTTTCACTGCCATAAATCAAATGACAACTCCTCGGTCATTCAGCCTGTAGGCTTGTTAATCTACCAACTATGTTATCCAAACTCGTTAAAGAACTATATACCAAATAACTTTCTTGAAATAAACTGTAATATTTCTGCACTTACAGGGCGGGAAATTCCAGAAACAGTCAGCACAGTGCATTGCCATAAACAAATTAAGTGGTGCACAACATCTGAGACCGAAAACAACAAGTGTGAGTGGCTGCGCCAGGCAGCAATAATTCAAGGAGTTGTTCCTGAATTGCAGTGTGTTCAAGGAACAAGTCATTTAGATTGCTTTAAGAAGATTAACATGACAGAAGCTGACATTGTTGGTACCAACTCTAATCTTGGACCCATAGCAACACAGTAAGTCAATATATGTATAAAGTTTTTACCTTACATATGTGCAACTCAGTACTCGTTGTCAACACAAGTCATTATCACTTGATTTTGTCACATGAACAACGGTTCCTGTTGTGAATGATGTCGTTTAAATTCACAGTCAAAAACGTAGACTTACATTCCATTACCAGTTACAATACTTTTAAAAAAGTTTTACTTTGTTTTCTGCATATCAAAGCATGTCAGAAGCAATAGTAACAAGACAAACAAGTACATACAATGTAACATTAAGGCATGTCTGTGTAACCATTGTTGCAGGGGATAAGCAATAAGTATTGCATATGCTGAGTGTGTGTCTGTATGCTTGGGTATCCAGCACACAAAGTGCTTGTGATATACTATATCGTCATCTCTGGTCTGTCTTCTCCTACCATACTTTCCATATTACCTCATAAACGGCACAATGCTCAGTAAAAAGTTATTGAACATAAAATGCGTGTTTTGATTTTCTCTGCAAATGATGTCTGGAACATTTTTCATTATTAATAGAATTCACCAAGATGTTATCTAAATGTACATTGGTCTTCATGTAGAGTACCCATTATTCTCATCAGACTTTAATGAAAGATGAATTTTCCTGGCAGATTTTCAAAATATTCTAATAAAAAATTTCATGTATATCTGTCCAGAGTAAGCCATGTCATGGCAGGCAGGCAGGTGGGTGGGCGGGCAGGCGGGCGGGCAGGCAGGCTTGACTTGACTTGACTTGACTAAGAATGAAGAAATGTAACTCACTTTGAATTAATAAGAACCATGTGTGTTTGCTGTGAGTTTTGTTTTATTTTGGAATAATTATATATAAGTGTGACTAAAATTATGGATTTTTTGACCAGGGGATGCCTTGTACTCCCCTGTATCTACCTGTAACCTTCCTGATTTCATTGTCTTAACAATATCTGTATGCATGAGTAGGTTCACTAATACGCCCATTGTAGTTGTCTGGTTTGAACTAATCAAGAATTTTGTTCTTAAGGGTTTCTCAGTGGTATCTTCGGAACATAAATATAATAAGTTCTTAAAATCAATAGCATACATTATTGTATATTGAGAATAAACTGTGTGTGGAATTTAAGTGTATAATTATTTACTACTTATTTTGAGTATAGTGTGTCTTAGATATTTCTAAATATACTGTGTATATACTATGAAACTTGTAATAATGCAGTTATGTGTATAATTAGGTCTGTTCTCTATTTTTATTCTGAATGTTTATTTCTGTAACTATATTTAATTTCCAGGTTTGTTGTGTATATAACATAAGTAATTGTACTTTGGCTTCTTCCACATCCTGCATATCAGGATATGTGGAGTGTATCCATATTAATCTATTTATAGAGTACAATTTTCCAAAATTTCTTACAATTCCTTGTGTCCTTCTGTTAAACTTAGCTTCTTCAACCTGACAACTGTTGCATACCAAGAAACGGAAGAGAATGGGTCCTTCAAAGTTGTGGCAGTGGTTAACCGTAATTTAGCAGCTACTGCCATGATGGGACTGAAGGATAAGAAAGCATGTTTTCCAGAATTTGCAGGGCTAGGTAAGGATCCCATTAGTTTTTATGTACATTTAAAACCATTAATTTTTATTTCTATTCACAATTGAAGCATCTCACCTTATATAGTGTCAAAGTGTGACATATTCTATGGAGAATATGTATGTACATATGTATGTATGTATGTATGTACGTATGTATGTATGTACGCATGTATGTGTGTATGTATGTGTTTGTGTGCGTGTGTGTATGTGGTATGTGTGTGTGCGTGTGTGTGTAAGTGTATATGCATATGTATATGTGTGTACGTTTGTGTGTATGTATGTATGCGTGTATGTATATGTGTGTCTGTGTGTAAGTGCATGTGTGTATGTGTGCATACATTTGTGTGTGTATACGTTGTCTGTCCCAAAGGTAATGAGAATTATTTTTTTGCGCAGAGCATGAGGGCCAGGAAAGGAAAGTTGGGGTCGAGGCAGGTGGAGAGGGAACCCAGGTATAAATTTTGACCTTCCTCATCAGTTGAGTCCGCGCCTTTGTAGCAGTCGGTACATTAGCAAAATGCATAGTAGTTTTTGTGTCTCGTCACGGGCGAAAATGCAGAGGAGTCTGGAGCAGTGTTACGCGATTAAGTTCTGTGCGAAACTCGGAAAATCTGGTTCCAAAACGTTGCAGTTGTTGAGGACAACTTATGGGGATGCTGCTTTGTCTTCATCCCAAGTCTTCAGGTGGCACAAGGCGTTCAAGGGCGGTAGGGAGAGGAATGAGGATGAACAGTGCGCAGGGCGTCCTTCAACTTCAAGAAATGAGAACAATGTGGCTCGTGTGAAGGCTGTTCTGGATAGGGACTGACGTTTGAATGTGCGGTTAATCGCAGAGGACGTAGGACTACCAAAAACGGATGTCCACCAAATCATTATGGAAGATCTACACATGAGAAAAATTTGTGCGAAACTGGTCCCGAAGAATTTGTCTGTTGTGTAGGAATTTTTGGCTCAAAATAATATCATAACACTTCCCCACCCACCGTGACTTGGTTCTGTGCGATTTCTTTTTATTCCCCAAGCTCAAAACCCACTCAAAGGACATCATTTTGGGACAGTTGAAAATGTCCAGGTAGCTGCAACAAGGGCTTTGAACAACATCTCAAGTAAAGACTTCCTCCACTGCAATGAAGAGTGGCAGCAACGCTGGAATCGCTGTATTCGATCACAAGGAGCCTATTTTGAAGGAAATAAACTGTAATTGCCTGTATGTTCAATAAAAAATTTTTTTTAAAATCATCCTCATTACTTTTGGGACAGACCTCATATGTGTGTATGTGTATTGTGTTTATTTATGTATGTATATATGTTTGTATGTATTTGTGTGTGTGTCTGTAAATATGTATGTATGTATTAATTAATTAATTTATTTATTTTAGAGTGTAGTGTTACTTTCAGTTCATTAGTACAACATGTATACATTGTATTAAAACATTAAATCTAGAAAAATTTGTTGCTTGTGTGTAGATTTAAGTATTGAGAAGACCAATTATAGTACATTCACGTTAATACAGTAGCATTTTTACTTACATACTTTTTAGTTGCTAAACACAGTGAACGGTGTGGAGGACGTTTTGACAATAAATGCTTTATATTTAAGCTTAGTAATTTGGGACTTAAGGAGCTTATTATATGATAAATAGATTCAGGAAGGCTGGCTAAACATTTCATTAAATCTCAGGCTGCAACTCATAATAATGTGACAATAAGACTGTGAGAAATCTACAAATAAATTTAGTTGTCATGCTATTTTTCCTCTCAACAGCATGGATTGCATTTGTGGAAGCTATCAGAAATTCACCACAATCAGAATCTGAAGTCTGTCCATATGATAACTCAACTGGTACTTTCTTCGCATCCATCTGCGCTCCAGGAAGTAAAGACCTACTCAATGGTTCTGAGGACAGTCACTTATGTGATCTCTGCAATGAAGCATATGCCAACATCAGTTATGGTCAAACTGGAAGTAAAGGTGCAGCATTAAAACAAATTTGAATGTTACAAAGACATAAAACAATTGGATGAAGTATACTTTGCTATCTATTTTATCTGTTTTACCTTGTTTCTCTAGAGAGAAGGATGTATGTCATAACCATTGTATGTGTTTTTATTGCCCTTATGTCTTTAACGTTTAGATCAATAATTCTTATTTTTAGAGTTGATAGAACACACTGTCGATTGCAGTGATAAATTTCAAGATCTGAAACACAGTACACAAAGCCACATGTGGTAACATCTGGAATGACTGAAATGCCCCAGAGATGTTCAGACATTTTCTCACATTTAACAACTTATAGATGGTAAAATGTGATGGTTGTTTTTGTCAAAATGAGTGGAAAAGAATACTCCTCCATTTTAGACTACGCACACAAACACCTCAACATATATCCATTATATAAGGAAGTTTACAAATAATAAACTTTAGTGTTTCATGAAATTTGTTTGTTATTTTGTGCATCAACACTGTACAAACTTTGTGAAAATTTATAAAGTGTGATTAACTTTAAATAAAAATGAGTTCTGAAAAATATTAGGTATTAAACAACATCTATGTTACATGTTTTTTGTGCTGTAGTTGTAAAGATCACTATCAAGAATAATAGGACCAGTTATGCATGATTTACCATTGAAATCTCTACATTTGTGCTTAAAAAGGAATAAAATTATTTAAAAAGTCTATTCCATTTTAAGGTTGTCACATCCTGTAATGTTAGAAAATCAAATTGTTATTCACACACACACACACACACCAAACTGCAATAGACAAATCATAATGTAGTAAAGTATAAACTAGAACATGTAGTATTACTCTGTAATGGAGCATGTTGTGTATAAATTTATTACACAAAAAAAAACACGCACACACGCGTGCGCACACACACCCATGCACGCACGCACACGCACACGCGCGCGTGAGGTTGTAAATACTGTGACATACTTTGTACTGGTGATACATATAAACTGAACTGCTGTTACTTGTTTGTCTCATTTTGAACACAAGTGTGATGTGATTTCAGATATGCTGTTGCGTGACAAAGAAAGTTGTGATGCAACAACTGATAACAAATTGTATGGTGATGCTGGGGCTTTATATTGTTTGTCATCTGGAGTTGCAGATGTAGCATTCATAAATGCCTACAGCCTTCCAATGATTTTGGGTAAGCATCACAATATTAAACATTAAAAAGTTTTTAACATTTTTATCATTTCACCTTGGGTAGTTTAAACACATTCTTCAAGTCTTAATGGTAGCTATGTTCCACTTTGAAGATTTAGTTTAACAGTTTCAGTTGTGTATCACTGAATTTAAGCTGCAACATTTAAAATACGGGTGGAAAACAAGCTGATTTCTTTTAGGAAACATGAATAACAAGTTAATATGGCAACAGGCAAGGTTGTCTGTATTTGTATTTCAGCTATTGGAGTAGTGAAGTTTGTGTTAGCTGGAACCTTTAGACAGACTTTTCCTGCAATTTCAAGAGAAAATAAACTCAGTGAACTTCAAGTGTGTCTTAGGTCATTGTATGACTGGAGTGACGTTCAGGAAATCTGTCTAGAAACATCAGCATGAGTGAAAATTGTTGGTGTTGGCAAATTCACAGAAAATCCCTTGAAATTAGGTTATGGTGGTATAAATAAGAACTTGAAAAGATATATAACTTTGGAATATAATGAATGCACATTAAATAACTTACGATTTACAACACATGGTATTTCCAAACATTAGTAATCATTATGTGGGTCCCAGTTGTTTATCAAATGAACATTTTAGAACTCATAACGATAATTATGACATTTTAAACAAGAAACTGTTTGCAAAAATAACAGGAGTTGCAAGAAAATACAAACCGTTGAATGAAATTATGACAATTGAAGTAGTAAACTATCCTTCTGAATCCATAATATGTAAATAACCAACAAAATGAACTTCAATGTTTATGATGTATTTTATTCACTAAATCCTCCCTAACATGTTTTGGCCGCTATTTTGGCCATCTTCAGGGTGATGTTATTATTACAAAAATACAAAGGTACAAATGTGGTTAGATGTGTCACTTTCACCCTGTGCAATGGCAAAACCTGCTTTGTAATGGTACTAGGTCGGTGGTGAAGTAACTGTATAATTTCGTTAGAGAAGCTACAGTCATTTCTGGCCCCATAGTAGAAGTGCATGTTGATAGCATAGAAGAGAATCTATGTATAATCATCCCTTCTCTTAGTATAAAATTTGTTCCAATGGGATATTCATTAATATTTAAAAGAATTCCATTTGCAGTGAGACTCAGTTTTGCAATAGGTTATCAATAAATCTCAAGGGCAGTCATTAAAATTTTTGTACTTTATAAGAGACCCATGTTTGGCACACAGACAGCTGTATGCTGGTTTTTACAGAGTGGGAAGTAAAAGAAAATTGTTCACTTGAGCTGCCAATTTAAAAAAATCTGTCTTGGGTAGAAGGAGGCATTAAGAAAATTGTATTATGAGTTTTGTTTAATAATAACAAATACACTAAAATAAATATAGTTTATTTATAACTTATTTGATTTAATCTTCTGTTGCCATAGATGATATTAACCTTTGGTTGGTTCCCATAATAACAAAGAAACCAATGAAAGAGACCGTGCACTGTCACATGTATAGCATGACAGCCGGTCAGATGAGGGGGGGTGGGGGGGGGACAAATCATTAAATATTTACCTGTCAATTAAAACTGTGCTGTAAATCACACCATTCAACTGAATAACCAACTAACACATCAAGAGCAACTCCTGAACAATCAGCACCATCACTAATAAAAAAAGCCCACCCTTAGACTTCATGAATCCTTCATTACCACAGCATGGCCTATCCTCAGAGAATGGAAGGAATGGCCTGCAAAGGTAAAGCGTAGCTGTAATTCCAGTTGTTCCTTTCACATCCCACTGAGCACAGAAAGCCTGCATTTTCCAGAACATCCTATGAATTTTGCAATGTTCAGGACCATAATAAAAGAGACCCACTGTGTACATTGAAGAAGCTATCTTGAGCTACCTACTATGGGTTGCCCTCCTGCTTGGGGACTGAGGATAGGATTAACAACCCTTCATCATCATATGTTCTTTATTACAATTTCACAGTGCTGATACGTGTGTTTGTTATTTGCAGAAAACATGCCTGGAGACTTTACACAGAACTACAGAATAATGTGTCACAATGGAACCAAAGTTGACTTTACTTCAAATCTAGATGATGAATGTTTCCTGACTGTCGTTACTGGAGGAGAGGTGTGTTGCAATTTTATGCGGTACAAAGTGTATAGCTTACATTCTATATGTCAAACAGCTGTGATGTTCAGTGGTGTCACAATGTGTAGGGAAAATATTGTTCATGACCTTTTGATTCATTACATTCCACTTGAAGTAAAGGTTAATTGAGAGAGGGTATTACCATATCCACTTCAGGCAAAATAGCTGTTACTTATACTGCAGATTTCCTTGTCAATGCCAAAGAGTCTTTTTATCTGTACATACAATGTGACACAAAAAGATTCTCTCATATTTTATAACAATACTTACCTGTAGAAACTGCAGTTACATTTATTCCTATCATTTCATCACAGAAGCAGGTCCAGTCTATGAAATTGTATACAAAGTATATTCTTTAGTACAACTATTATTGGTACTAAAAGCTGAGCTATTTGGGAACAAAAAAGGAGATTTTGCAGCCTTAAAAATCACCACAAGACAAAAAGCATTTACAATTTCTGCACATGCAGCTGACATTTACAGTAATTTTGCTGTGTTCATTTCAGTGTCGTAATTATATGGGTGAAAACAAATCCTGGATTCATTTCTTCAGTATATTATTGCAGATTTGAAATTGGAAACAATGACATATTACAAGACTGAATTTTAGCACATTTGAACTGTTACTCCTGCTATGTATCAGAATATATATTAAATCTGACAATTAATACAGTTATGAAACATAATTATTTCAGATATCATTGTTACGCCATTCTTTGGCTGTGAGTAAAACTATATTTGTCAGCATTTGTTGTTATAAAATCCATAATCTTTACCCACAAAACCAAGAAGTGTAGTGATATCCTTGCAACACATTTATATGCATAATGTAATGGATACAGTAAAAGGTAAAGCAGTCCCATTACAGGCCTGGACAGGCCCAGAGGGTTGTTAGGAAGGTAAGGTTCCCAGATTTCGTGACAATGGTACAGGATGGTGGTAGGTTGTCAGCCTTATGCATCGGCCACCTTTACCCCCAGGAAATACTCCTGGAACTCATGTCTGTTAGAGGCTGAGTGCAATCGGAAGGATTTTATGTCGATGAAAAATCCACTGACACCGGCTGGGATTGAACCAGTGAACTTCCGATTTGTAGCACAGCGCCTTAACCACTGTGCTACCGCGGTCCCCCACTGGACATTATACATTGTCTGAAATATATCAGACATAGAGGACATTATGGATATTTGCTGTACTTTCATCTTATGGCCAGCAGTTTTCATTGTAATGATAGACTTGTTAATAGATTTTTTGTATTTGTTATTAATGGTTTAATTGCAAATGTTCCACTAAGAGTATATTTTGTATGTTACATATGCAGCAGAAAGTGCATAACTTACTGTACAGTTTTCATAAAATAAATCAAGTGATGTCACAGACCTTTAGGGAATCCTCTTTTATTATTGCATATATACACTGTAGCACATATGAAAAGATGATTAGCCAAGACAGTTTGCATGGATCAATATTTTATTGAATGTTATGGTCAAATATTTATCACTTCTGCTTTTTATTCTGCAGGTAACCAGTTCAGATTGTAAACAGGATAGTATAACCACACAGTTGAGTTCCACAATTCTATCAGTATTGACAAAAAAATTCCAAAACAATAATGTCAGCTTTGACTCTAACATCAAAATTGCTGCTCATGGGCATTTTCAACTCTACGAAATGAACAACATGCTGCCATGCTTCCCTAGATATTAGTATCCACACTTTATTGCTTTTTACATAGCTGGTGTGAATTAATACAGTGCCCTCTGTGAAGTATGATCTACGCAGTCCCTTGTTTTGGCCTTACCAGGAAGAGAATTTTGAACAACGCAACCAAATATGACTTTAATGTGATAAAGGAACACTAAGTAACTTAAAATTTGATAATATTACTCTATAATTTAATACTACATTGTTAACCATAGTAGCACACAGTGGTATTGTTGGTTTGCATACTGTGCTACAAGCCAAAAGGTCGCAGGTTCTATTTCTGATGGTGTCATTAGAATTTTTCATTGACATAATCCTTCTGGCCATACTACAGCCCTGGGTTCGACTCAGCTTCTAACAGAAATGAGGTGGTCAGTGCACAGGGCTGACAACCTTACCACCTTATTGTGCCAACTGTCTTGAACTCTGGAGCCTGTTCAGGGATTTCTTTATATTTTACCTGTTATTTATAACTTTGTACAACCCTTAGGCTCAGCACCTGAGTGGAGGCACAACTTGAACAACCTTGGCTTTCAAACTACACATCACTTCAAACAACATTTGCTCTTTTTTCATGCAACATCCAATTCTGAAGGCTTCATCTGTTACTGTTGCAGAAGTAGCAAATCTTTTAGTTTCAAATCTGTAAATTTCAAGAAATATAATTCACGATCATCTCCAACATCCTTTCTCCTTGGATCGTGCGACACACAATTGTCCATGCACTTGTAGAAGGAGGTCAGTTGCAAGATGTTATGTTGTTACATCATTGCTAATGAAGATTTATTCTTCTGGGGTGTTATGCCAGCTTGATGGGCAAACAGTTACGTTTCAGATACAAATGGTGTCTGTGTTCAGGGTCTAGTAGTCCAAGACAGCTTACCAGTTGTTATGGTATAATATCCCAGCCGTCTTGAATATCTAGGTGGCCAAGTTAAGTCGGTGTAGTGACTAGCCATGGGATTGGATGGTCTGGGGTTTGAATCCCGACAGAGCTATTTTTCGGGACCCATTCAAACTTGTCCTGAGAACCCCCCAGCCTCCTGTACAATGTATACTGAGTTTCATTCCTTGGGGTAGAGCGACCGGGGCATGTCCTTGACCGCCCACCACCATCTAGTACCAAGGTTGAGTACAGTTAGACCAATCAGTGGAGATTAATTACCACACAGTGGGTAGAGCTATACCTCAGTGCCTGCTTGGCATGTTATGGGACAGCTTTTACCTTAAATAACTTACCTGAGCTTCAATTCTGTTTCAGAGATTAAATTAAATTATCTTGTACTGAATTTTTTATTCATAGGTGGTTGCAAGAGGAAGTCGGACCGAAGATGAATCACGAGATATCTCTCTGATTTTGCTAAAGTTGGATGAATTGTTTGGCATTGATGGCCAATACAAAAATATGTTTAATCTATACAAGCCTTTTAATGACACAAAGGATCTTTTGTTCAGGGTAAGATAAATTATCATGAAACATTAATTTTATATGTCTGGTGTCACAGTTTTGAGAGAGGAGGAAAGGGTTACTATGGCATTCTGGTAATTAAAAGGCCTATAACCATCAAATATACCTTGATTCTGCTCTCTCATTACTTGTCCACTTATCATCCAATTAACTCTTCCAGTAATAAGTGCTTCCAATTTGTGCTCTATTCTGGTACTACAATGTAAACAATTACTTTGATTCTGTTTCAGGGAGAAGCGTTTGGCTTTGTAACATTTCCCCATATAAATGAAGTTGCTAGTGTAGCATCTTATGCACATCTAAAGCACAATGCTGAAAACTGTAGACATCCAAAACAAGAACAAGTGCGTAGCAGTTCAGGAGTAGTGGGAAAAACAGCACTCTTCCTCACGGTTATACTAAAATGTTTGTTATTCTGATGGAAATTTTATTGTATTTGATGTATTATAATTAATTGTATGGAAAATATAGCATACTTTTTCACCATTTAAATGCACAGTATCCTGATACAAACAAACAAGTAAATTTACAAGTTCCAGTTCAGCACTGTAAGGGCAGGTTAACTTAGAACAGCAGCCAGGGAATTAGCAAGATATAAATTAGATTTAGTGGGTGTACTGGAGGTTAGGTGGGACAAAGAGGGCACAGTAAGAGAAGGGGATTATAATTTTTTTATGGAATGGGAAATGAAAATCATCTATTGGGAACGGAATTTTTTGTACACCACAGAATAGTATCAGCAGTTATGAGTGTAGAGTTTGTTAGCGATAGGGTGTCATGTATAGTTCTGAGAGGTTGCTGGTGTAACATTGTTCTGAATGTGCATGCACCAAGTGAGGAGAAAGGTGATGATTCAAAAGGCAGTTTTTATAAGGAATTAGAGCAGTTTTTTTTATCATTTTCCTAATTACCGTATGAAAATTATATTAGGAGATTTTAATGGTAAAGTGGGGAGAGACAATATTTTCAATAGAATAGTAAACTTTGCCATATCAAAAAATCTGGTTGTTAAGAGCACAATGTTCCTGCACCAATACATTCATAAGTACACCTGGACCTCTCCTGATGGAAAGGATTCACAAGCAGATTGATCACATATTGATAGATAGAAGATGGCATTCGAGTATACTAGATGTACAAATTTTCAGGGGAGCTGACTGTGATAACGATCACTATCTGGTGGTTGCAAAAGTTAGGGAAAGTTTGGCAGTAAGTAAACGAGCATCACAGAAGTTTGAATGGGAAATATTTATTCTCAGGAAGCCAAATGAGATGGAGGTTAGGAAACAGTGTCAGACTGAGATTACAAACAGGTGTGTAGCTTTGGAGAACTTAAGTGTTGGCAAGGACATAAATAGGGCTTGGGAGAACACTAAAGAGAATATCAAAACCTCAGCTAAAGAGTGTCTATGTCTGCATGAAGAGAAAGAGCATAAACCATGGTTTGATGAAGAATGTTTAGGTTTTTTAGATCAAAGGAAGCGGGCTAAAATGCAGTGCATACATGATCCAAGAAAAAGCCATGTCAATAATCTAAATGATGAAAGACATGATCTAGCAGACATTGAAAGAACAAAAAGAAGGAATATCTGGAAGCTAAAAATAAGGAACTTGAAACAAAGAGTAGGATCAAAAATATCAGGGACTTGTGCAGAGGCATCACTGACTTTACGAAGGGTTACCAGTCTAGAACGAATATAGTAAAGGATGAAAGGGTGATTTGGCTGCAGACTCCCACAGTATTTTGGCGAGGTAGGGGAACCATTTCTCTCAGCCATTGAATATATGTGGGGTTTATGATGTTAGGCAGAGAGAAATACACACAGCAGAACTACTAGTGCCTGAGCCAAGTGTCATTGAAGTTGAGTTGGCTACTGAAAGGCCAAAAAGACACAAATCACCAGGTATTGATCAAATCCTAGCAGAATTAATTAAGGCAGGCGGTAGAACAATTCGCTGTGAGATCCATAAACTTATTATTTGTATTTGGAATAAGGAAGAATTGCCTGAGGAGTGGAAGGAGTCGATCATAGTACCTATCTAGAAGAAGGACAATAAAACAGATTGTAATTACAGGGGCATATCACTTTTGTCAACTACATACAAAATTTTATCCAACATCCCACTGTCAAGATTAACTCCATATGCAGAGGAAAATATTGGGTATCATCAATGTGGATTTGGATGCAACAGATCAACTGCTGATCATATATTCTGCATTCATCAAATACTTGAAAAAAATGGGAATACAAAGAAGCAGTGCATCAGCTCTTTATAGACTTCAAGACCGCTTATGATTCAGTTAGGAGGGAGGCCTTGTATATTCTAACTGAGTTTGGTATCCCCATGAAACTGGTAAAGCTAATAAAAATGTGTCTGACTGAAACATATAGCATAGTCCAGGTAGGCAAGATTGTCTGACATGCTTCCTATTAGGAATGGTTTGAAACAAGGAGATGCTTTGTCACCATTGCTTTTCAACTTTGCTTTAGAGTGCACTGTTAGAAGGGTTCAGGTAAACCAGGATGGCTTGATATTAAAATGGTACACATCTGCTTCTGGTTTATGCTGATGATGTGAATATATTGAGAGGAAGCATACATTAGTACGTAAAGGAAAACGAAGAGCTTTGGTAGTGGCTAGTTAGGAGACTGGACTAGAAGTAAATGCTGATAAAATTATGTACATGGTTGTGTCTCAAGATCAGAATGCAGGATGAAGTCACAGTATACAGATTGATAATAGTTCCTTTGTAAGATTGGAAGAGTTCAAATATTCGGGAACAACCTTAATAAATCCAAACTCTATTCAGGAAGAAATTAACAACAGATTTAAGTCAGGGAATGCCTGCTATCATTCAGTGCAAAATCTCTTGTCTTCCAGTTTGCTATTAAAAAATTTAGAGATTAAGATATACAGAAGTATAATTTTCACTGTTGTTTTGTATGGGTGTGAAACTTGGTCGCTCACATTGAGGGAGGAACGCAGGCTGAGGGTGTTTGAGAATGGGGTGTTGGGAAAATATTTGGGCCTAAGAGGGATGAGGTAACAGGGGAGTGGAGAAAACTACATAATGAGGAGCTTAATGATCTGTACTCCTCACCCAATATTGTGTGAGTGATAAAATTAAGAAGAATGAGATAGGCAGGGCATGTGGTGCATATGGGGGAGAGGATAGGCATATACAGGATTTTGGTGGGGAAACCTGAGGGAAAGAGACCACTTGGGAGACCCAAGTGTAGATGGGAGGGTAATATTAAGATGGATCTTCAGGAAGTGGAGTGTGGGAATATGGACTGGATCAAGCTGGTTTGGACAGGGGGAGGTGGTGGGCACTTGTGAATGCGGTAATGAACGTTCGGGTTTCATAAAATGCGGGGAATTTCTTGACTGGCTGAAAACCAGTTAGCTTCTCAAGAAGAATTCTGCTCCATGGAGTAAGTAAGTAAGTAAGTAAGTAAGTTTTGCGCTTCAGTATGTTAGCAGGCTTTTGGATTTATTTGTCTAAATGTGCACTTTTCTTTACAATTGTTGTTGGCAACATTTTTCATTCTAAGAAGAACTGAGCAATATATGATCATTTCTACCAAGTCAACACACAGAGACCAGCATATGGCACACAATCCCATTCACCAGTACAGCTTTGAGACTGGCATATGGTCTGGGAGGATTACGAAGGTTTGATAAGTTCAATTCAATGCATATTGCTTTAACACAGAATTTGAAATAGTGTCCATCAGATACATCACTACTGTTTCATTAATGGCGGGGGAAATTTATACACAGGAAATATCCTCTTGAAAAGGAAATTTAGGAATCCAATTGCCTGCCACACAAACAGAAAGTGCATTCCATACTCAAGCAACACACCATCAAAGTAACTGGGATACGGAGATTAAGCTAGACGCATTCTCAAACTCAGCATTAGTTGGAACTGATTACATGTTGGCGTTATACTTGAGAGAAATTCAGTTCGAAAACATTTAAAATTTTAGACTTAAGTGTTGAAGATATAATCTGATTTTGGATTTTTAATGTTCACATAAATCCTTCCTGCTGAACCCCACAAACATCCCATATGAAATATCATGTTTTCACGTATCTACCAAATGTCAGACTCACTACATTGAACAGGTGGCTGGGTGGGGTTTGAATGAGAATGATACGTTCAGTGACACGCTTCGCACCGTGCAACTGCCTGTTGTATCAGATGCCAAGTGCATCAGGGAGCAACCAAGGGCCTTCAGGAAATATGTCACACCACATTTTGTGCTGGATATAGAAATCATAAGCTTACTTTGAATGAAATGAGAACTCTACCTTACGCATGCTTCCAGCTATTATCTTTTTACACAGTTTAGTCTTACAGTCTATTGATATAAATTAATACTTAAGCAGCAAAAAGATTAGACGAAACCAAAGTATTATTATACAATATACGCATACACATCTATATTACCTGCATAGCAGTTGGCTCTTCCAATCTCATTCCTTTGGTAATTTAAAGCTGAAATTACAGAACATGATTTACTTTAAAATATCCAAACATTTTATATCTTTCTGGTGTCATAAGAACTGCTTTCATTACTTCACACATTACAGGCTTCTAACTATTTTTCATGTTTGATTGTAATACCTGTTTTTCATCACAATTCATCAGATACATAGAATATTTTAAAGAAACTAAGACTCCTGATATTCTGAATGAAGGCATCACAATGTGCTTGAAAATCAATAAGAGGTCACAACACAGTGAACAAAAACAGTGCCAAAACAACACCCCAGAGAAGACACTCACATTCACAATGTGGAACAAGACCAACTGCAAGGGATGAAAAAAGAGACAACGAAATACAAATATCGACACAAAAAAACCTCCAGGAAGACCCCACCCAACATCACCGCGCAAACAATCCAAACTGTAATGTGACAACAGCATCCCATGGGTGAAGCGTCCAGTGAACATCGACGCACTAAATAGGAAGGAGTTTTATGCTGTAGTGGTTTCATTGCTTAAACACAGCCTGCAAAATAACAATAACCCTGTAATTTCTAAAAGCTCTAGAAAATAAGTAATCCACACGTAAACACTATGGGATCCCAAAGTGGAAAAAGCATCTGGTAAAGTAATTGTAGGGGCCTGAAGATGACTAACATCTAGTCGAAACATGTAGCCATACTATAGAAGAAATATTGTGCTGACGTACATTTGTGTAATACTTATAAGACTCCTGATATTTTCTTAGTAATTTCACATGTTCAGAAAACATTAATATTTAATACAATGAATGTTCTACCTAAGAAGAGCACAGAAATTACTTCACACACCACCTGCTTTAACATTCAGAAAATCTGTACTAACCCCACAGAGTATAGTTTGTATTTTCATTTTCACAGTGCCTATGATTACTCCCCTAAGCAGCATTAAGCAGTTTGTCCTTGTAATGCAGATGCAGTGTGTTTACTTTTGGAAAGGACATGAATTCAATTTTCCTGTTTAGATTAATTTGATGCTTCAAAGTTTTAAAGCAGTGTATATCAGACATACATATGTATTACATACAGAATTTGAGGAAAACAAGGTTTAAAGCACATAATATGGGACATTTACGCATAAGGTTTGCATCAAAATTTTCAGTTACTTGTCAAGATAAAAGACTCACAAATGTCAGGATATAGATTACACAAATGTGAATGTTGGTAGCATTGTAATGCAGTATCTGTAAACATACAAGTGGACTTGATATTCTTCAGTCTGGGTTAACATGAGTATACTATATACATTTTCACAGGCACTCCCAACAATTCTGCAGTATCAGAAATATTCTGCGTTTTTATTTGTAATTATTTACTTGTAACTAACTTTGAAGGTCTGAAGACCCAAAGTTTAACCACATCTGCATACTGGATACACACAATTTGAAGTGACAGAGGCAGGTGTCTGTAATGGTGACAGTGGAGGTGGCCTACTATTTCCTCAAGGAGACAGACCCAACAGCACCTGGTTGCTGCAGGGCATGGTGAGTGTCAGTCCCTGGCAATGCGGCACCACCTTCTGTGACTCAACTTACTACACAGTCTCTACCAAGGTGGGCATGATCTTCATTTGCATGTTTAAATGTTCAGGCTAATACCTCCAGTGGTGGTGCAGTTGCATCCCTGGCTCTGTTGGATGAAAAAGTCCATTTCCAAGGAGACTGCAACACTGAGGAACACTTGGTTACCTTCTGCTAGTAGAATAACAATCAGCAAAGGAGGCTTAAGAAAGGCTCTGAACTGCAATGTCTGAAGTGTGGAAAGAAAACATTGGCAGAAAAAATCCACACTGGATATGGCCAATCCCAATGAGAGGCCTTTGGAACAGAAATTTGGCATCCCCAAGCTGCCAAATCTCCTCCAACATTCAATATATGTCACGTTTCATTTCTCATTATAATGATCTTCTGCATCAAAATTAAACTGAAATTTTTATTGTGACATTAGCACACTTATAGTTCTGACTTGTCACAATTCAGTATTCACCTTCTGCTGAAAGACTAGTGGGTAGGGAGGTGGTGGTTCAGGATGAATAATGAGATGTAAATCTGCAGTCCAGCGGTGATCAGCATTAATTGGAAAACTTCTCCAAAACTGACATACATAATTTCCAGATATTTGGAACAAGTAGATTCTGAAGAAGGCACATTATCGTAAGTATCAACTATATGATATTGCTCAGTTAGCTGACATTATTAATATTAAGGTCCAGGTCACATTCAATCATTTCTTGTTGTAGGGTAATAGTTTACCATTCTGTTAATCTTCTCTAGTATAAGGTTTTTGGAACTATTTTATTTTAGGTGGGAATTTATAACAAATGGCTTAAACGAGTGCTGGAATCAGTTCAAGCCTCTTATGTGATGTCAAAAGGCAAGGAATCTGAGGCACATTACAGACCTGTTGACGGAAATTAAAAAAGATTTGATTGTATCAATATTGGGTACCACAGACCATGTTTCCTAATGGTACGGACCTCCTGCTAATGCGACATTATTAAATATGTGCTTAACAGTATGTAACACTACATTAAAACTGGAAAACATATATACATACCCCACAAAAATGTAGACACAAACAAAGGATTGTAAACTAACAAAACTACATTTACAGCTGCTGTATGCCCCATATTTCAACTATGTATTATTGGATGCAATAATGTAAACCTGCCAGTGAATTCAAAACATATACTGCATTAACGCAGAGGATACACCCTGATCACACTGTTAATATGAAGCCATGAATATCCTATATAACTACCAGCATTATTAAGGAAATGGAGGTATCAACATAAGTTAACAGTTAAATTCAAGATGTAAGAAGTTAGCCAAAATCATCCCCTTGTCTTCAATACAATTTAACTTCAACATTATTCATAACTTCAAATATCATTAATCATAATACTTATTTTTTGTGCTGCAGTTTCAAAATATAGTAGTGTTCTTTCTCTCTGTATGGAAAAATCACTGTATAGTATAAAATAAAGGTCCATATGTAGTCAAACTGTTAACACTCCACTTTTGTGTTCTGGTGATCCCAGGTTCAATTCTGGCCCATAAACAGGCCTACCTTCTTATCCATAAGATTTCAGCAGGAATTACAACATTGAACAGTATGACCTTTTACTCACTAAATACCTCAATACTTCTCTACTTTACCAAGTCATTGATTTTTAATATACTATACTCAGACAGTCCAGAACTGAGAGGGTTAATATTACTGTTTAAAATTCACATTCCACTTACGTTTGTTCAAACAAACAGCATATGTACTTGCAAGTTCTTTATTTGGGAACAAGCTATAGAAATAATAACAAACTTGACATCATTGCTCTTTCATATGCTTGCATACATACATTACAGTAATAATAATAGTTACCAAATGTGATCTGTAATTTTTTCTTCTAATTTTATCATAAAATTCACTCAGGTTTACCACTTCTATCAGTATTTTCGCAACGGATCACAGGGGCAATGAAATTCACACCATCTCTCTATCTTTGCTCACATATATATATGTACATATGGCAAGACACGCTCACACACCGATCTGAACACCACAATTCATGCACACAGGAATTTTGAAAAAACAAAGTGCACTGTGTAAACCACTTTGTCCTTTAACAGGCTACACTTGCAAATTTCTGAAAGTTCCACACCACTACTCTCACTCCTACACAGTATACGCTTGCAACACACAAATGCACATGATAGATAATAGAGATGCCAGTCAACATCCACTATCCTATAACTAGATCCTAGTTTTTAAAATGTATTCAACACAGTTAAAGCTGGTATGGTGACAATACCTTAAACAGAAAAAGGAACATTTTAAATGTTATTCTTACAGAATATACTCCAGAACAACATAAAACAGATTATAAAAATATCTGCAAATCCTGATTGAGAAGGAAAAAATATGGTGTATTTTATTTCAATTTAATATCCATGACCTTCAGGAGGGAGTATGGCATCAGTACAAGATTCTATCTTTTGGCATCCCTACTATACAAACCAATTCGGTCACTCATTCCTTCACTCATTCGCTGCACAGAAGAATGAAACAATCACTATGAAGTCATCATGTCACTGACAGATGCTGCAGTCATATTTGGACCTTTTAATGAGTCATTTATATCTCTTCGGAACATGGACAGGTTTTGTGTAAACCTGCAATCAAGTACAATTTCAAATTAAAGGATTCTAAAGATGGTATATGGTCATAATTGTGACTGAAATTCCCTGAAAGACAACACCAGAGATTAGGACCAGTTTCCGTTAACAGTGCCATCCGAGTACGTTTTCCCCTTTCCCTACCACAACTTGAGATGAAAGTACATCCAGCCTCCAAAATGATGTGGGTCTTTTTAGCCTCAGACAAAAATTTCAGTCAAGACTAAGCATAATTTTAATTTCTTGTCAACATGATTACAAATGTTCACTTCCATGACCAACACAAAATTAGGAACAATAACACTGCACTTTACTCAACTTACTGAAGACAGAACAGAATTGCATGTGGTCAGACTAAAGAGAACCAGCTATTCTATAACATGATTATTCTAAAACGTGTGATTTATAAAAACAGTGATTTGAAACCCAAGAAAATGGTGATAAATATTTTATGCAAAAAATTAAAAACACCATTTTTCTAACAGAAAATAATGGTGCATCCCACAAGCATGGCAACCTGCAAGCAAGTAAACATAGCACCTTTTCTTGCTGCCACTGTCACAGTACTTACAGACATCTGAACTACCCAAACAAAAAGAGGATTCAAGTCATATAACACCCACAAGCTGAATCTCTAAAAGAGGTGAGAGAATCTAAAGCCTAATATATAAACACAAAGTGCATATCAGTAATCCTAGCAAATATTTCAAATACATAATGCTGCCCAAAATAATCCACACACACAGGGATGGGCACACTACCCCTCAACTTGCCCGGAGAGATTGAACAAAGCAATATGAAGTCTCATATCAATACAGCTATTCTCCAGGCTAAAACTTTCATCTCTACGCAGCAGTACCGATCATGTGACCAAAATTGTTTATGTGTTAGTAACACTGTTGTATAACAGTGCATCACATGGACAGTGTTCTTAAATCCTGAAATCATACACTGCTGACTACATTTTCAGCACTGTAAGTAGCATTCAATGCTATCACAATGTCCTTGAATGTGACTGCATGGACAATAAAATACACAGGGTTTTAAGATGTGGAAGTTATAATGTTTTAATGGTGAAAGATGGAATAAGGCTTAGGAAGGTAGCTTGTGTAACTGCACAAGGCGGAATGCCATTTAGTTTGCATTATACGGCTAAAACAAGGCTTTCTTGTGAAGAGTGTGGTAAAGAATACCCCAATATTCCTATACAAGAATGTATCACACTGACTGCTGTATTGGCTTCTAGTACAACTGGTTTAAAATTGGAAGAGAAACTTTTACCGATTTATTCACAGTAACAAAATAAACTCTGTGAATACGACACAAAAGATCGACACCTGCTGTACTCAAATTTGTATCATAAGGCACTAACCTGTCACGATTCTTTGTGAGCAAGTTCCTTTCTATGCCATCCATTAGGTTCTCAAACCACTGTGCCATAGCGGCCTGTTTGTCTGGAGGCTGGCTGCGGATGATGTTCTCACGCAACTGGTTAAAATACTGGAAGTAAAATACAAAACCACAGTAAAAGAATTGAAAATATACAGACAAAATTCTGTAAGATTAACCAAATGTTTTACATTTTTGTTTATTCTGTCAGTTTACAGGCAAATAGTTATTTATTCTTAATCAGTACTGTGATTGTTTAACTTTGCACATGTAACAGCAATTTGTCATAACCCATTAACATACTATTTCACAGGAGACAAAAAAAAAAAAAAAACTAAACAAATCCATAACAGACTTATACATATATTACACTTTTAAAAAAATATAAAGAAAAAAAAAT
>Ga0123354_10003255_pt1 | contig 22312 bp, 8 predicted proteins | sample TergutLab28metaG_2_FD_97872 | JGI IMG/M metagenome (GOLD analysis project Ga0123354, IMG submission 97872) | Labiotermes labralis P4 segment gut microbial communities from Petit-Saut dam, French Guiana - Lab288 P4 | ecosystem: Host-associated > Arthropoda: Insects > Digestive system > Gut ... | reverse complement strand
TATCGCCTACCTCAATACTGCATACCTGCGGAACAACAATCCCCCATTTCCTCCTGATACCACCCTTCCTATCCAACCGAGTAAAGACTACACTCACCTGCTACACCAGCCTAGTGATATTCATGTTTATCTCTACCAAGAGCGGTTGAGATATGTGATATCGATACCACCAGCGCACAAGAGAACATTTAGTGTTTTAAGAATGATTTCTATACCAGTACACATGGACCAAGAAAACTTTATGCATGTAGATGTAGGCTACTCTGCGAGTATAGTGTGTTCAGATCGAACCAGGAAAATTATGTTGAGCTTGCCTGATTCCCCTGCCATGGCTTCTCACTAACTGGGGAGGTGTTGTATAGTTGATGGATATTATTGCTGTGTGGATGATACTGTTTTTTTTTTCATTTCTACAAGATTGCGGTGTGTACTGCATGTAAGTCACAAGCTTATTTCATCATGCTCAGTCCTCGCCTTTCTGTAACTGATACTATTTGTTTACACTTTCATTTCTCAGCAAGCAGACGAGGCATGGGAGGAATATAGTCTCCTTCTATTTCTTTTTGTTTACATGTGGTCGCGCTAAGTGTTTATCGCGCGAGCAATGTGTGGGTTCGAGTGCAAAAGTAGACGCCTGGCGCTCCAGTTGCAGTCTGCAGAAGTCTCTCGAACGGTGCGCAGCAGCTTTGTATGAAGCTGGATGATCAGTGTTAATAAAGGGACCCAAGATCCCGAGAATTGAACTCAATACAATTCATTTGTATCAGCATTATTCACTGTTTATGCCTAATAAACTCCAGTACCCTTGGCGTGGGGATTATTGCGAGTGTTTGTGGCGTGCCCAACTCCCCGTCTTAACTGAAGTTCGAGCTCCGTCCCTCCTGGAACAACATCCACGATATGCTCCACACCGGGACCGCGCAGGACACAACATAGCCATAGAGGCTGCTTAAGCTGGTGACACACGTAATGTCCCAGCCAAAAATATTGTCCATCTGTGGTGTTAGAAGACAGCTATAGTTAAAAAAAAATCGTCAGGCTTTCTCGGCTATCACACCGTGTAGGATGATTTCTCACAAATTGAAGGTGCTGCCTCCATCTTCAGGGCGACAGTTTTAGCATCCACCTGGCCTTAACTGTCGCCCTTCATGTGGATGTAGCACACTCCTCTGAAACTTTGGAACACATTTCATTACTGTCTAATGACAGAATACTTCATCAACTCTAAGGCAATTTGACTACCTATAATTTAAAAAATCCTTCTGAAAAGAAAGGAATGGACACTTGTATCCTTGTGGTGGCATCAAAAGAGAAGAATTTGTTCTGTGCACTACAACTGTTTCCTCTCTAGGCATTAAAGTGAACTAACCTACTGTACGTTGTTTCAGATGTAATCAAATATGTCAAAAGACAAAAAAAGTGTGTAAAGCTCATTTAAGTACTTACAAATGGTGTCCCCTTCATAACAATTAAAATGAAGGTAACCAGTGCATAATAATTCACAAATATTACACCGCACTGTTTAAGTTTAATTAAACAATTTTCAGTATTCAAAAGACAAACACCTTAGATTAGGTCCACAAGTAAAATGGCCACTAAAACATCATATGTAAATAAAGCTGAGGAATGCCACTGAAAGGTGGTCACCCATGTGCTTCATTAAGCGTTGTACCATAAAGACATTAAGGGATGATGCGGTATAGCTCCACACAATCTTGACCTTGGAACTGAATGGGAAGTGAGTGATCAGCATCAGGCCCTGACTACTTTACCCTAGGGAAAGGGCCCTACTACCCATTGCATCAGAAGCTGGCAGACCCAGAGCCAATTTCAGTATTTTGTAGAAGATACAAATCTCTTGGCCCTGCTGACAATCGAAAAGTTCTTCAATCTTCAGCTCAAGCCTGTAGTGTAGTCTCTGTACCAACTACAGTAACAAAACCAGGATACTTTCTGTGTCAGTCTCTTATATGTGGACATATGCAATTTGTACAGAATATATCTATGGAACTTACATAACATTTTTATTAAAATTTTAATATAAATAATGTTTTCACAATGGCTGCTAAACCTTCTGGTTATTTCAGATTCAAATAAATATCATTCACTGAAGGTGTAAGCAAAGATGCAGAAACTGCATTCACGACCACTGGCCTAAGGCAGGCATCCTGAGTACAAGTGCAATGTGCGCTTAGTGACCATCCCATTACCCACGTGGAATAAAACACTAAATTTCCTACATTTCAAACAAGGATTAAATATCAAAATACGGATTCCAGTATTCTGTGATAAGTTATCAAAAATTTATTCGATGATGTATATTATGTACAGATTGTTATAGTACAAACGGTGAAATCGAAAACATTGTACAAAGGAAGTGCAAGCATGAAGGCAAAACTGCAGAATTAAAAATTGAAAATGGTAATATGACTTTTTACCTTAAAGGAGTTGCATTTTTTTTAGTTGACCTATTTTTTTAAAGTTACATAAGACTGGACACATAGGCTATCATTTGCTGGTTTTATTAATAATGATGTAAATTTAGAGCTGACAAAATTCTCCCCCTGTGATGACATTTTGTATGAAAATTTGTATGCATTGTGAGATGCTGCCGTTAAAGAACAGGGTTTGGCAACAACAAGTACTCTCTACAAACCTACAATATGCCGGACGAAGCTACGAAATGTGTGGCTCAGTACTCCACAGTACCCAATGGGAATCAACCATTGTAGAAAGTGCCTTCTTAATGGTACATCCACAACAAGAATATCTATTAACATTGTTACTGAACACTGTTAAAAAATTCCGTTGATCAACACATTTCACAGTTCATATCCTGCTGATCAACTTCCCTAGTACTGAATCATACATTACCTTAATTTATATTATTTAAAATGTTCATTCATGTTGGAGCCTTCCTGGTTATAAATATGCAAGATAATAAAAATTGGCAACTGTCTGTGCTGTTGATGTTTCCTACATGATATGTATTCCTTCAGAGCAGAACATCTTGATAAAAGATCCAATATTCAGGATTATGGTCTCGTGGAATGTGACACAATGCAGCATGGTAGACAGGCAATAGTGTTTCAGGGGAACATGCTGCCTCCATTTTCAGGTTCTGACATGTTGGTACCTACCTACCACAGCATACGGCATCACATCCTCAAAGATCCCCACACTGTGAAAACCTGAATATCCTTTATTAGATACTAATCCAAATTCTCCAGTGCTAAAGGCTTGTTTAAACAAAAGTTGCAATGGCAGGTGAGATCACACGTCACAGTAAAATGCTTTCTTATAACACTGTGCTTGCAGACACAAAGACTGCATTTTATTATTCTTCCTCCTGCCCACCTCTGGGGAGAAGAAAGAACATTAAAGAAGCTCCAAGACAGAGGTGATCAACATCATTAATATATTCTAGCATTATCACTCTTAATGAACAATGTTTAATAGCAATGTTAATTAACTTCAGTGTGGACTTACCTTCAACTGATAAAACTGTGGCAATAATTCTGGCATAGTATTGATTCTGGGCAAGTGGATAACTAGGAGAAAGAGGGGGGGGGGGACGTTACAGCAAATGAAAATTCAATTTCATTTCATTTGACATTCTGAACCAAATACTTTGACCTTCCTTGTTGCAATGAGTTACAGCTCACAGATGAGTGCCTTCTCACTGAATCGTTGTCTGTTAGTATATACATCATTATATCTGCATTTTATTACACATCTTATGAACATACAATATCTAAAGTATTGTATGTTTATATTATGCACACTTTATTTATAATTATTGTATAATATAATCTCTCTTATTCAAATATAACTTAATATACAAACAAGATGCAGAGTTTGCACTTATCAGTTCCTTACTGGTGTGGTACATTATAAAAAGCAACCAAATCCTAGGACTTGCTTACAACTTACTTATCATTAAACATATTGAAATTATTGTTTCCTTTTAAAAAAACTCCTGTCATGGAGAAGATAAGGACAGGAATTTTCCCTGCAAACATTCTTAGAAAATGTGCCTAATAATGCTACACACTGAACATGCTTCATATGTGTGAGTGGTTTATTTTATGTACTACACGCTCTAGTATGCAGATTTTTGGGTTCCAAAATCTTTTGTTTTGCCATACGAAATACTTTAATGAGATTGCATGAAATTCTATTATGTTATATTTTCAATAAAACGATAAACTTACATAGCTTTTCTTTCTTCGGTATCTAGACCAGCTTTGCACCGAATTTTCTTAAATCACTATGGAACCTACAGCAGCCAGAATGTCGTTGAACCCTGCGTAAGGAACAACCAATGGGCTCGGCTTGCAATAAGCCTCATGCAACAGGGCAGCACTCATGCCAAGAAGCATCAACAGCAGGAGTAGTTAATAATATTAGTCAATTATGATTACCTTAACACACCTCTCTCCCACATAACAACGTGCTACACAAAGTATTCTCTAACAAGTAGAATAGCACCTTGTTAGAGTTAAACTCAATAAATTGCATCACAGATTTCAGTAGCAATCTAACATCATGTCATGCATTTTACATATTTATTTATTTGCTTATTTATATTATTTTATATTTTGGTTGCAACACTGCATATCTAGATATCATGTGTAGAAAAAGCAACACAAAAAGTAACAAGATTGTTGGTTTTCAAACTTTGAGCAATAACTGCTTTTTTTTTTTTAAAGCTCACTGTTATAATGATTTTTAAAAAACGTATTTCATATGTTAACATAATGGCATATTTTGTGATTTTCTCTTTTCGCCACATACAATAACCAATTTGTGCATAGCCAACGAGTACTAAAAAGTCCTGTTGCAAGGGTGGTATGGCATGTCACACATTCTGTAACACAGTGAATTCTTGTATGAATATACTACGGTCTGATCTGTCATGAGTTTAATGTTTAATAACAAAATGATGGACTTAGACTGAACTACTTGGCCTACCGAACAAATCACACACTTGGCATCACTTTGCAAGAATTTACAAAGCTCTAGAGCAGATCAAAGCCTTCCACAGTTAAAAAGTTCAACTTTAGTTGTTATTGTTTCTGCTGATCGACAATATAAGAACCAGGATGATAACAGTAATAATTATGAAGATGGCGGTGATATAAATACAGTATTTTATATCGAGAGTTTCCACGTGACTAAGAACTGCAACAAAATGCATTTCTCACAGACCATTCTCTCCTTTTTTATTTTCAAGTCATACACCAAGCTTATCTGAAATAGTGACAGTAGAATGATTGATTTCATTGTGAAATGCCATGAAGGCCTACACTACAAAATTAAAATATTTTCTTTCCACCTGATCTTTTCAAAACAACTTTTACAGTGCTCACAAAAATTATACGAAAATGTGCGCACAGTGCAAAGCAAGTTCTGTGAAACTGGTTTGTCCCATTACATTCTGAATAAATGGGGAAAAAAGAGAGATGCTGATAGTACCTAATAAATGACATGCAGTGATAATGTATTACCATTTATGTGAGAAGCATACAGCCTCAGAGTTGTGATTATACAAGAACCAAACTCCCCTCCCTTTCCAGAGGAGTATATTTTTAAAACCATTCTTTTAATGGGAGGGACTGAACGTAAAACTAAACAAAATAAACTCTTTAACATCCACATTGCTTCATACCATGTGAGTCCCTGACCATTCTATTCACCATCCCATGCAAACACCCACAAATGGGGAAGGAAGGGGGTGTATGATGGGCTGCAGTAAAGGAAGACAAGTCAGGGACACAGAACATACAAACAACATACAAACAACGCATCACCCAACAGCCTGCAGAGGTTAAATTACTGTATAAAAGAAAATGACACTGTGACCAAAAATAAGATTCAATTTTCTATTTTCGTTGTGAAGATTCAATTTGTTTGATTTAAAACACAAAATACGCAAACAAAATAGTCCTCTATCATTCAACAAATGAAGGCTTGCTATTTCATTTCCTTCTCAATTTAAATTAATTAGAGGCTTAAGGTATTCTGGGATATGTTGTTGTGTTGTTGGGTGAATGGTTCCTGATGTCTTACAGGCACTACATTCCTTCAAAACAACAGCAACCACTCATCCACTGACACAGCATCACATCTCAAAAAAACCTGAAGCTTCATAAACACTGCTGTGAGAACTACAAATCATGCTTTAAATAATTAATTCCTAATAGCTTTATTGTTTTAGAACTTTTATGTGAAATAAAATTTATTACAGAAGAAAAAGTAATTTTTACTGAAACTGTCCTGATGTGAGAATAACAATATTTATAAAATACCCCATCCATTCAATTTAGTGTATCATAAATAAAGAATTTGTTCTTAACTACTTAACATGTCCAATTCAACACAGAAAACTGCAATTATATTACAGTTGACACACAAACAGCATGAAGGTTATCATTTTCTGTATAACTGATATAAGATGGTGGGTTAAAAATAAGCAGGCCTGCTTAGTATATGCAATAAATCCTTATCTCCTCAAAGCAAAGCATTTAAGAGTTCTAAATATTAAAAAAAAAAAAATTAAATTACACTGTCCATAGTTTTAACAGAACAGATGTCATGGTGCAAACAGTTGTGTCATGTGATCTATGGATAAAGACAATGTTGCCACGTGTTAGTACAAAGCTCAAAATTCTCATTCAGCTACTTTGCACTGAATGACAACTGCACTGCATGTTAAACATGATCAACACAATTGTACATGTAATTACACACCTTACAGGCTGTAGATAGGGAAGTGAACAAAATACACAAGAATCTCTGTTGGTTTCTCTCACAACAAAAATTGTCACATTTTATCTGAAATTGTGAACAGCTGTCACTCTTGTGTGTCATTGTTCTGAAGACAATATAAACAAATGATGGAGCGCCTGTATCATTTCTATAACTCTCATCCCCGAAGACAGCACAGAAAGGAATTAGCCCAACAACATACTGCTGCACTTTAACTTACAATGGGATGGAAATCTATGTACAACTTACATTAAGAACATTTTTTGGTCCATAAAGAAAAGTAGTGTAAAAAATAACAAGTGAAAAACATGACAAGAGCTTGCATAAGAAGAAAAAATAACAACAGATGCTTGTTTACATTATCCTCAACTCCACTCCTCTTTGAAAACATGAAATAACATGCAGGCAGCATCTCTCTCCAACCTTTACGAACAAGTAACCACTTCTAGTTGCATTTATCATCTAAGCATTGTGTTCTGATCATTATATTAGCAGAAAAAAACAATTAATACAAAAATAATTAATGTGACGGTGGCGAAGTTCATTTACCCAGTACCAAGCTTGAATCTTCTTAACAGAGAAATAATTTAGCACTGGCAAATTGGAGAATGAATTGAATGAATTTAAAAACTGTCTTGCAAATGAAGCACATTTCATTACTGTGTTCATTTTAAGAACAAGCTTATGCAGACAGAGAGCAAGCTCACTGGTTAACAGTGCTCGCCCCTCCCCTCCAAAGTTCACACCCAAACATCCACTTCATCTCCTGTGATGAAGGGCTGGAGGGCTTAAAATGATTACACACGCAAAGAACACAATGAATGGAGAACGAAATTTAAGCAAAGATGTGAGATCACTTGCCATACCTTTTAACTTCACTCTCAACAGCACCAAGTATAAACTGCAGTATCTTAACCGTCAGTACCACCGGACATCTGCCCACAAGGACAGATGGAATGTCCCGGTCATTGTGCATGCATCTTACCCATTTGGGTCCCACTGTTCCCTACTTTTGCCTTTGTTATATTTTCACAGCAAAGTGCCATCCTGTCCCAGGCCAGGCAGAAAGAGCACAACAACTGTTCATCATGGGGAAGGAACCGCAAGGCCTGGGACAGAGACATTAATTTCACCATCTTCCACTCTGCCACTCCTTTCTACTGCTTGCAGCTAAGAGTTCCTGCAAAATTACCCCTCTGTCCCTTACCTGCAGTCATTCTCACTTGGCCACTCGCATTCATGTGGGTGGACAAAAACATGTGGCACTAAAATATGCAGCTCAAACTTATTACTTCATTCCAATTCCATGCAGCAGGTACAGAGGCATTCCCTGACCTTTACTGGGGCTAGATTTGCATTTCCTTGAGCTACTTGACAATCTGAGAGCAGACGCAATGCTTGTCCCATAAGACATCAAGTGGATGCTCACGCTTCATCCTAAGATTTTGTTGACACTTATTGACCAGCCCACAGTCAGGAAAGGAAGTAGGCAGGCAGCACAGCCTAATTTTATTCAATGCGTGCATATGGGAGGGGGGGACGCTGCCTGGCTCAGACATCAGTCGACCGTGACGTCACACTGGGAGATCTGGAATGAATTACCACACGATGCCCATTCTTGGTAACAAACCCATCACTCTCAACAAGAACAGCCGTCTGATGACGATCATGGAGATCTGCATCATCACCCACATCGTCCGAATCCTCACCCGGTCCACCCTGACGCTGCTGCTTGTGCTTGCGCCAAGCATTTTGTATTAGTCGCGCACAGTACTCTTCACGCTGTCTCCAGAGTGTCGATGACACAGGTTCATATCCTGCCTCTTCTGGCCGGGCTTGCACTTCACCCAGCTCCGCGGTTTCCTCAATAGCATTCCCTTTCCTTGCAAAGAAGTCCTTCGTAAGAGCATCCAGAATGTCCACACAGAACATGAGGTCACCTTTGCAAATTGGTATGTCCATTGACACTATCTTGTATTTGTTTGGCTTGTGTATCTGCAGCGGAGGTTCCAACACATCAAGGAAATCTGACAGCTGGTCATAGCGAATATACTGTGTGCCATCTGGGTCAAACTGCTGCCAGATTTCATAATACATGTCATAGTCATCATCTGTCAAACCTTCCTGCACATCTTCCGTAGCCTGAAGGGGAAACAGAACAAAATATACATCAGTGACCACATAATAAAGCCACTTAAAATTAATGTAAAGCTGGTGAAGTGATAAAACTGAACCATGAGTGCAATTTCAAAACATACACACTGAATTAAACACACAGTAATTTAATTCAGTTTCCCCTCAACATGGCTAACTAACCAGTCAACTCTATGGAGTGGAGTCTCTCATGACAATTCCCTACTTCCTCATTCAGTCCACAAATTCTCTATATTTTATAGGACCTGCATGTTCAATTACTGTGTTCACAACAAACCACCACTTACCCAAATTCTGTGCTGAATTAATCCAGTCCATATACTCCCAGTCTACTTCTTTGTGATCCATTATAACAGTGTTTCTCAACCTTTGTGAGACCGTGGCCCGGTAAATTCTTTTTTCATAAGACGAGGGTCCGGTCCCAACAAATTTACTAGTAAATACCTTTCCAATTTTTTTAAGTTCATACATTAATTTAACATATGTATTAACAATTAATTATGGCATAATCCTAAAGAGTATTAGTACACTCATGTATATGGTGTGGCATGTTGACAAATATAAAATTACATTTAAATTAGTTATCAATCACTGGACTAATGAAATCTTGTAGCATATTGTAGTTTCCTCAGGCCATCATCATTAAATTAATTTATGCTGATTTTCATTGACATATCCCATTCTGATCACCAAAAATTTATAACAATATTCAATGTAATATTGATTATTGTATTATTAAACTGATTTTAATGATGTTGGTTTGAAAAAAACGGTAGTGATAAAAATATTTATGCATTGTAACACCACAGAAGTCAGCCGAGCACGGGAAGCAGCAGAAGAATGTCAACTTGTCGGCGAAACACTTATTATCACATACACACGCCAAATATTTATATATGCAAAGTATGTAATTTAATAAATAAAAAAGTATGAATCAATTCTAAACACTGGTTCTGACACTAATATTTTTAATTAAAAAATTCAGCATTTTAACCCAGCAATTACAACTTATTGAAAAGTTAAACTTCATTTCTTTTATTACAACTGATTTTCTGAATGTTTTAGTTAGGCTAGTGAGATTTTTGTTGCTGTTTTCTGTCCGTTAGCTTATTAATTCTGGGATGAATTGAAGTGATAGCAAAACTGAGACAGTCAGAAAGTTGCAGGCAGGTCCTCTGTTTCATTTTAAGCACAGTCATAGCAGAAAATTCAGTTTCACAAAGATATGAGTGGAAAAACAAAGAAGAAATCTCAGTGCTATTTCATGTAAATGTGGATGTTCGTTTTTCATTCTTATCCAGAATTTTGAATTACTCATAAAATTAAAAGTACTTTCCAGTCCTTTGCCCGATGATAATTCAATAGTTTGAAGGGTTTGTTTGTGGGAAAGGGCTGCCTCTTAGTGTTCAACAAAGGGTTCACAATCCAAATATTTTGCCTCCGGGGATCCTCATGTTCGGGATAATACTTTTCAAAAGACATCATCATCAACATCATCAGGTGAGCTGCAATAATATCTGAAACTGAATTCTGTGAATAGATATCGTCTGTTTCCATAATATGAGTATGACTGAAACATTTCATTGTTTCCTTCTGCTATCACATTAAGCCTGAGTTTGAGTTACTTTTTGAATGATTCGATCTTGTTCCAAGCATTAAATATTGTTGTATCTGGACTCTGAAGTTTTAAATTCAACTCGTTTATGTAAGAAAATATGTCAATGAGATATGCCAGTCTGGCTACACATTTCTTATGCTGGACATAATGGGACAGGTCATTTTTCTTATCAATTAGAAACAGCTCAACTTCCTTTCGGAGTTCATGTAACCTCTTGAGAATTTCACCGCAGGACAACCAACAAACTTCCAAATGGAAAAGAAGATTTTGATGATCAGAGCCCATTTCATTGCACAATGCTTTTAACAGCCTTGTATTTAAAACACTATTTTTTATATAATTAATAATTTTAACACAATGAGACAGGACTTCATTACGCTCAGGTGCCATTTTTTTGGAGGCCAGGTTTTGCCTATGAATGTAGCAAAGCGCTGACAGTAAGTTACTGCCCGCCATATCCTTAATTTTAGTGACTAAACCTGAATTTCTACCTGTAAGACAGGCAGCGCCGTCAGCACAAACTCCAATGCAATTTTTCCATTTGAGACCTCTCTCTTCAACGAAACCATTTAAAACTTTGAAAACTTCACTGCTGGTAGTGTGCATAGGTAATTCAGAAACAATTAAAATGTCTTCCTTAACGTCACTTTCATCATGGTCAATATATCGTATATATGTAAGTAAAATGCTGTTCTGAATATCTGTAAATTCGTCCAGATGTAATACAAATAATTTCGACTTTTTAATTTTTTCAATGAATTGCATTTCTGTGTCTTCTGCCATGTCAGATATCCACCTTTCAAATGTATCATTCAACAATGGGATATTTCATTTTACTTGCTGCAGACTGGCCTAATACTTCATTACAAGCAGCAATCAAAGAAGGCTTAATGAGTTCTTTGCCAATGGAATACGGTTATTTACATTTCGCTATCTGTGATGATATTAAATAGGACGCCATCAGAAGTGAAGTGTCAGTGGTTGAAGCTTGGGAAATAAGTTTCTTTTCTATTTTAAATGCATATCTTTTATGCACAAAGAATTCAATGGGTTTGTTGAATAGATCGGAATGTTTTGTGTTCAGATTTCGGATAAGTTGCGATGGCTTCATAGCTTCATTTCCCAGAACAGTAGCACAAATGACACATTGAGGTCGAGGCAATTGATGTCAAGGCATTGTAGTAAACCAAATTTTAATAGCTGTCCGTGTACTTATGAGTGAATGCAGACTTTTTCTTCTGTGTGCTGGTAGTTTTCCCTCCTTTTGTACATCTTGGAGATTGCTCTGTAGGCTTGAGGTGGATAATCATTAATTTTTGCATCACAAAACACCTTCAATACAAGATTTCTTAACACCAAAATTAAACAAAATCCCTTGTCTCTTATTCATATTAAAATTTAAATCTGTAGGCCTATTAAATTAAAAAATCATGGTACTAGGGTTTTGAAACAAGCACCTACACACTGCAGTGCAAAACTGCAAAGAAACAGTATTCAGTATTACTAGATTTGAGAACTGTATACAGACTGCCTTGATTCTCAATTTCAGTGTAAAATTTTTCTTTACACTTCCTTGCTGATTGGTCACTGACATTTGCAACACAAATGTTATTTAGTTCAGTTTTGAGAATAGAGGATACGCTGCCCATTGTTGTAATTGACTTGCACGCAATTTTTATGATCAGTCATAAACAGCGGTATTCCCTTTCCCGAATGTTGAAAGATTTCCATGTCTGAAAATTCCCGACCATTCATGAATACTTCCATGTTTAAAAATACACGGCTTGGTCACTGACAATTGCTACAAATATGTTATTTAGGCGTTCTGGGTCTGAGCCTTTCAACACATTCATGAATATTTTTCTCCTCAGAATATTTCCACTATAAAATATTTATTAATGAAAAATGCTTAGGAAAATAAAATGGCAAATTCCAGGAGAACCTATCGCAGCCCAGTATAAGTGATGCCAGGGCCTGGTACCGGGCCATGGCCCAGTGGTTGAGAAACACTGCATTATAACATTATCTTCCCTTCTATGCTCAGGTCTTCCAAGTGATCTCTCTCTTCTGATTTACCCACCAAAACCCTGTATGCACCTTGCTTCTCCCTCATACAAACCACATGCCTTGCCAAATTCATCTTCCTTGATTTGATCACCCAAACAATATTTGGTGAGGAGTACAGATCTTTAAGTTTCTCATTATGCAATTGTCTCGATTCTCCTGCTACTTCTTCCCTCGGAGGCTCAAGTATCTGCCTCAGCATCCTGTTCTCCAACACCCTCCATGTGACAAACCAAGATTCAAATCCAAATCCATATCAAACAACAGGGAAATCACAGTTCTGCATATTTTGTTCCTCACATTTCTAGGTGGGGTACACAGTTGGTTGAGGCACTGTGCTACAAGTCAGAAGGTGGCGGGTTCGATTCCCAATGGGTCATAGACTTAAACCTTCTGACTGCAATATTGCCCTGGGGTTGACTTAGCCTCCAACAGAAATGAGTACCAGGAGTATCTGCTGGGGAGGGAGGGGGGGGGGGGAACTGCAGCAGGTGCACAGGGCTGACCACTTTGCCACCTTCATGTAACGACTGTCTAACAATCCTATGGGCCTCAACCTCCTTGAGCCCAAAGGGCCTAGTCAGACCTGTACTTGGATTGATTTACCTTTACCTTCACATTCCTAGGTTCCTAGGTAGACTACTGTAAGACTCACTCAAAATGCAGAACAAATTTTTACAATAAAACTTTATCTACAATATTTCTTTAAGAAGTGACTCTTTCAAGAAAGAAATATTTCTGAATTCCTTTTGAGATCATTAATCTTTGCCCTTTTACCATTAAACCAATATAAAACAAATACTTTTGGGACAGTAGCCATACATTTGAATTTTACTGCAGGTGCTGTCAATGACCAAGTGGCATAAAAGTACAACCGCTGTTGCAACTGGTCTGTCTGACTAGAACTCTTGGTAACATTTTGTTACATATTTTGTGTTGACTGACATATATGTCCTTTATTGTTAGCACATGTAAAGTCCTGAATGCTGCACCAGTACATAGTAATACTGCAACCTGCAGACCAGACACTTTACTGGTATTCTACTGATGTGTATTTTGAGCAAAAATATAATGTTGTATGTTTCCATTAAAAATGCATACTGCCACACTGGAAATGAATTTTACATTTCATGTTTTGCATTTGTATTACTTTTTAAATTCTTTAATAATTTGAAAAATAATATAAAACTGAAACATGAAGTACTGATTATTTTTAATAAACAGCAAAATTTCATTACTATGATTCATATAGAACCAGACAGGTGCCAAATTATTAAATATTCTGGATTATTGGACAGTACCAGTAATTTTTGTTATTGCCCCTATATTTGGGCTGCAAAACTAATCAGAGTAGTATTTCATTTGGATATCTCCTAAATCTGCTGGTTCAGTCATCAGGGTCCACTTCTGTGTTTTCTGGAATCTTCATAGCTGAAGAAGTTGATGGAGTGGGAGACAAGAGGTCAGGAGATACCACAACAGTTGATGTACAGACACACTTGGGACTTTTTCAACATGTCCCTGAGATCTGGCTCTTTAATTAATGAAGCAGTTTTCAGGTGAAAATGCAAAAACTTCCACCCTCTGATCACTCTACTCAAGTGCTGGATTATTAGAATTTCAGTATTATCAGATGTCACAGTCAAGGAATTTTGCTGTATGTCACTATGCACAAAGCTGAAATTTCTTAAACCTGGCTGGCCGATGTCTTGAGTGCATACCTACAAACAACCTGAATGTATCAAAGCAGTGCGCTATGAAATAATTTAATTGTACTCATGGTCATTCAATGTCATTACCCCCTCCACAGAAAAGACCCTAAACATCAAAGGTGTAAGTTAAAATTATACCTATTCATGCCATTCAGGCACACATGGGAGAAAAATGATATATCCCCTTATTCTTAACCTTGGTAGTAGATGAAGATGAGGGAAGGTCAGCTTGTAACTGGGCTGCTTTATTCTCTGGGAAAATGCACCCTGGCTGGGTGCAACCTACATGGAGCCTTCATGCTTGGGGTTAGAGGCAAATCTGTTATTTATACCAGGAATCAAACTGCAGCTACTCCAACATCCAACCTGTAAACTAGTCACTGTACTGAATGAGCTATCCCAGTTTCAGAATAAAGTAAGATAATACTGTGCCCCATAAAAGTGCCATATTTTTTATCTTCTGTAGATCAGTATGTAGATACATACAAGATCCTTATTTTATCTAACAACTATAATTTGTATCTTCACGTCACTACTTTGCTGCATGTCGGCAGTCAGCTGAGTGGACCAGATTAATATGATGAACTAGCAATCAATATTTGTCACATAAAATAATGACTTCAGATACAAGGACATACTGAAGTGATATCAAAACATTAAAATAATAGCAATCTTTTGTGAAGCCCATGTCTTCTCATGAATTTAAAAAATGATAAATCTAGAGGATACAGAATTAAGTTATTGCTCTAGGTTTATTCCTACTTCAATAAGGAAGCACTTGGCATAAACAAATGTCCTCATATCATGTCTGATTCATGGACATAGTGTAGGGCTAATCAGCTATGACTGAACTCTGATTGGCTGGACTCTCTTTGGTAGGTGCACCGGCACATTAAAATAAAATATGTCACTCAAAAGTATGACAATTTTTGCATTACTACTTTATATCACTGTCTAATATCAGTGAAATCAAACTCTTCTGCCATCTGCTAGCAGCTGAAGTTATTTGTGATTACTGATCCAAATAAATTACAAAATATTATCAAAATACTGAAATAATGATGAAAAATCTCAGTTTTCTAATTCAAATCTTCAATGATGCTGGGGTTTAAATTTGAACTACTGCCCAGGACAGAGAAGTTTTAAATTTATAGTATCCTTAAATATATTCACAGCCATATAGTACCTAGACAAAAGAATTAACCCTTAGCCGCCGAATGACATATATATATATATATATATGTCATGCAGTGAGCCCTTTAAACAGCTGAACGGCCATTAAATTGGCCGTGCGGGTGGGGATTTAATTCCGGCGTCAAAGATTTAATTCCAGCGTCAAAGGGTTAAAGGTCTGTACAGTGCACCGAGTCTGGTATTCAAAGGTTCAACCAAGAATCTTAAACATTAAAAGTGGCTGACAAGCCAAACTTATCATTATATTCTTTAACACTGGATATTTTTATTAAACAAAACTATTTTGTGGGAGGAGTCGGATTCTCATTCCATATCTGAAGTCAGAAGAAATGTTTATAGGTTAAACATTATTTGTAATTCAATGTTATTACCAACATTTTGATGTCTACCTGATGTTCCTCTATTAAGTTGTGTTCATGTACTTAAACATTAAAATACATGAGACAGTCATAGAGCAAGTGATCTCACCAGCATCTACAGTAGAGCCAGTTCCTCCAAAACAGATTAAAATACTTAAATTTCAAGTGTACATACCTGTGAGTAATTCTCCAATATGACAGCAATATACATGTTGATAACAATAAGGAAACTGATGACGAGATAAGACAGCAAGAATGCAATGCCAATTGTTGCAGACCCACAGTTGCCTGGATAGCCCAGCTCATTGTTAGGCTTAAGACACTCATCCTCATTCATGATGCCATCCAACACACCATCCCATCCAGCAGACGTTGACATCTGATTGCAAAGTGTAGGAAGATACGTGTTAGAAAACAGTAATGTCACTTAACAGTCACTGAATTTCAATAAGCAAATGAGACACGAGAGCCGAGTCAATACACTGATTAAGCTCTGGGTTGGATCTGGGGGTATGATTCACAGCAGGGGCAGGAAATTTTTCTCTTCAAAAAAACATCCATACTGGGTCTGAAGCCCATCCAGCCTTCTATCCCAAGGACAGCAGGGACTACTTCCCTGAGTATCATGCAGCTGGGATTTGGATAACATGTCAACTCCGTCTCCTGTCGCAGAACAGAATACATACATGTGGCTATACTTCCGCCCCCTCATATGACCTCATAATATGTACAGGGGCAATTTTACTTTATTTCTCCTACAGTAAGCAAAAGTCTAAATTTATGAAAGTTTCAGCTCACAAAATTAAAAAATGATGTTGTTTTGCATCAGTACAAATTTTTAACCAAGCTCTTAGAAACAGCCTATCATGGGAATTCCACATCTCTGAACTGGGAATGACATTGTCATAATCACAGCAGAATTTGGATTCTTCTGGCTGAACTAAAACCAGAGTCATCCAAAGGCAGGTTTAGCACAGATTTGAGCAGATGTGTTTCTCAATGCCACAGCTCAGAACAAGTTCACAAGGTCAACTACCACATGACACATGATAAAGACTTCTGGAAAATGCTGACAGCTTAATTTTAACAACTTCAAGTGAGTCAACTGCACTATTTCATGCTCCCCACACAGCACGTGAATTACATCTCCAGTACTTGAACAACGTTAGTATTTGGGTGGGTTACATATATGATCTTGAACATTATCCTTTACTTGTAACATTCTGTACGTCAGGTTCAAGCTATAAAAATGCACATGATATCTCTTGTTACCTATGTGTAAATTTTGTCCTTTGTCCATGTATATTTTTACCAAACTCACAACTGTGATGATAAGTGTTTGACCTATACTACAACAATGAATGTGAGTTCTGGAATATTTGGCATCTGTTGTGGATCTAGGCAGGTTAAGAACAACAATACTGCGAGCACTGATTCTGACATTTGTAGCATACTGTCCTTCCTGCAATCTAGTATTTTTGAGGTATTCTTGTTATTACCCAACTATTACGAATCTTCTCAGTATGTGTCTGTTTTCCCTTCACTGCTTTTTTCAGAGCCAGAATTACAATTGTGTGCAGCAACAAAATTTTCTTGTGAGTCTTTGTCTTCACTTTGAGAAACAATGCAATCAAATCTTTCCCAGCCACTGGCATACACGTTTGTCAGCAGCTATTTTCCACAGGTACAAAATATACGAACAAAATGAAAACAGCTAAACAAAAAATAAAAATAAGAAATGTCAAAAATGCTGCCCCAATTGACAAGATAAATAAAATTCTTGAGGTCTAAATAGCAATCCTGTCAAACTTTAGAAAATGACAATATCTTCAACACACTCCAAGCCTGAATTTTACTGTTAGAGGTAGGCACATGAACACTACAGAATGCCCCTCCAGTGGCTGTCTTCTACTGACCCACTACTACTACTACTACTACTACTACCATTACTACTAAATAAGCACTTTTCATGCATTCTTATTATATTATTGCAAGGCAGTTCTTACTTTCCACATGGATCAATGAATGATAGATAGGGAATATACTAAGCATGGAGAACTGAATTAGTAATTATTCAGTTAAAGTCAACTGAACTGAATTCAATTCAATTCAAATCTTGTTTATCAGCTGTCTTAATAGGACAAAGGAAATATAATTAATTAAACAACAACAATATTATAATAATAATAACAATAATAATAATAACCTGGAAGAGCAGGATCATGGACTGTCCAAAAGTCTTGAAGTTGTATACATCATCAAGACCACCTTTGCTCTGCACATGCATGAAGAAGGACATGCCAAATATGGCAAAGATGAACATCACAAGAAACAGCAGGAGACAAATGTTGAACAGTGCTGGCAATGACATGGCCAAGGCGAACAACAACGTCCGAATTCCCTTGGCACCCTTAACGAGGCGAAGGACTCGACCCACTTTAGCCACTCTCACCACTCGGAGTAATGTTGGGGACACAAAGTACTTCTCAATGATGTCACTCAACACAAGGCCTGTACATATAAGTCACACATACATAATACAGTCAATACAATCACTGGCATTCTGTACCACATCAAGAACTCATGCTTATGAGGTTGTGATCTATGTTCACACATCCTAATTACAATCTACTTTAAGTTTAGTAAAAAAACAAACATACCTGCAAATGATGTACACTGTGGCATAGTACACAGAAAACACCAAGCCATTATTTACTTTTAAAATGTTGTAAGCTTGATGGTGCAGGAACCAATGTAATTTTATTTATGTCCATAAGAAAATTACAACCTTCCTTGCACTGACTTTTACAGAAATCACATACATTCAACAGGATTATGTGCAGACCTCTTATGCTGAATTGCACCTAAACTGCACAATAAACATGCAATGCATGGGCATAAATTCATTTATGCTCATAAGTGAAGTTTCACAAAATTCACATTCACCCAACAGATTTTTAAGGACATCTCCTGCACTGAATGTTATGCAAATTGGGTAAGAAATGTTGCAAAATATGGGAAAACTTTCATTTACACCCCCAGTAAAGAAGAGCTTTAACTTCAATGATTTTTATGAGCCTCACAATTTAAAATAAGAAAAATCAATCACAACTATGTTTGTGATATTGTATTGCATATTATATTGCAACACGTTTCAGTTTTTTTTAAAAAGCCATCATCAGGATAATGTATAAGATTTATAGAAAAATTATCACATACAACATAATAAATATTTCTTATTTTGTGTAGCTGAGATTTCAACTAACAGTGTTATATGTGCTGTAAGATTTGATAACCTCCCCCCCCCCCAAAAAAAAAAAACATTGAAATAAGTAAAATCATTATCCTGTCCAATTTGAAGGGGAAGTTGAGATCTCAACAAATACGAAATACTTTATTGTGCTGCATGTAACAAACTCTCTTTATGTATTTTACAATGCCTGATGACAGATTTTAAAAAAGCCCAAACATGTTGTAATATAATACACAGTAAAATATACATACATAGTTGCTATTCACTATTCTTATTTTTCCATTGTATTTATTATATGACAACAGGATGACCCAAGTAAAGGTACAGTTACAATTGTAAAAGGGCATTACATGTAGATCTTCTATATCAGATTTCACCCAAATCAGTCAATAAATATGGAAAGCATGAGAAAAAATTTGTTTATGCCACAAAATAAAGTATGACTGTCACTGAGCCAATTTTCATAAAACTCAGGTTTACCTGACAACTATTTGTAAGGAACTCCCACACTGAATTCAATAAAATTCTAACAAACTGTTCAGTTCTGTGATTTCAGGTTTCTACCACAAAGTAGCTGGGAACTGCACTATTCTGGGTTATTATGCAGCAAGTAGTGGTAATTTCTTACTGATGTTTTGGGACAACCTATTGGTCCTCTTGAACACTGAAGATCGGACTGACAGATTGTCCTGAAATGTAGGTAATAAATTACCACAACCTGCTGTGTAATAACCCAGAAGAACAGAGTTCTGAACTGTTTAGTTGTTCCTACTAAGACACAGGCAGAATGCTGCATTTGGTCTTCAGGTAAGTTTTTTTTTTACTTCAACAAGAAGACCTAAACATAACTTCACTTTTTCTACAAACAGCAACTAATAACAAAATCACTTAGCTAATTGATTTCAGCACTGTCTAATAGGAGAATACATTGAACATTACTACTATGAGCACAGTGAACCATAAAAATTTAGCTACTAAAATAATATGCTGTAAAATTAGCAAAGCATGGAAAGTATAAAATATATTGAATTAAACAAACACCACACTTCTACAAATCACATCTGATATTTCATCACCATTCTCCCTAAAATGCAGCATGCACAAAATTCCCATAGATCACTTTTCCATCAGATGTATTGAATATCTGAAAGCTTGTGGTTCATTATAACTGCCATGCAGAAAGTTGTCTAAATGACCAGACTTCAATGTTGAATAATTCATTAACACATTAAATATGCCACTGAAAATACTTGGTAAAGTTAACAAATTCAGAAACTGGTAACCTTCAACTCACGAGACAATGCTGTAAGTTCAGTGATTTAGAATAATATGACAACTGGGTTCTGAACTACCAGATAAATGTAAGATCTAAAATTCCAATTAAAATTTGTCTAATATGTCAGAGACAAAAGAATTTGAAATATCTGCCTTTCTAGGCAATTGTATGAACAATTCCCTTTCACTTTCTTTTGTTAAAGCAACTTAGAAAAAGAGCAGCTATTTATCTGTACAGCCTTCATATTCTGATAGCATTTACTTACACAAATACCTGCCCCTGAATGCATTAATGACAAAATTAATTAAAGAAAGATGGTAATTAACTTATTTCAAATAACACACACACTAATAAATGGATTATCACACTGCCCCTCAACTTGAAATCTGGTTTTTAAGCCAGTGTTTCCACCTTTCCTCATTAAGACAAGTAAAATAACAAGAGGGATTTGTGAGGACAAGTTCAGAACAAACACTGTTAACCAGTGTCATTATTACTAGCGCATCTAAGCACAACTGTTTACAATACAAAAATTAATATCTTTAATATATTTTTGCATCATGTTGTACGTATCCAAATCATTTACTGTAACTTATTGTCAAACACAACCAAGCACTTAGTGTTCACTGTTCATTTGCTACTAGTTTTGACAACTAAAGTTTTCCATCTTCAGGCAGAAATACATTCCATCTAAAATATTTACAAACACATTTTCTTCAGCATTAAAGAATCAGGAGTGGTACCATGGTAAGATAACATGTAACTGCATAGGTGGGAAACATACGTCTCTTGTATTGCATATTTGTGCTTTATTGTACCATGTTACCATTCCTAATTCTGCAATGCAAAATAAAACATAGGATTTGTAAATATATATTTTAGTTTAAAGGATTTTGCCCAGAAAATGGGGAGCTCAACAGTTGAAACTTGTAGCCAGTAAACAGGAAGTACTGGATAATTGGATGTATGTGATAACAACATATAGCAAATCAACTAAAATCCTTACCTAGTATTTATGAACTGAAAAAACACATCATAAAAACCCAACAAAAACATATTCATGCAAAAAAATAAGTGGTAATGTTTAATACAGGCTAGTCGCTGGACAACAACTGATAGGGTCACTAGTAACATTTTTCAGTAGTAGTAAAATATATAAAATAAAACACTACACAGCACCTTAATACCAGCATAAACTAAGCCCTAGAATGGTACTGGTCTGTGTATCATAGTACAGAAACACTGACTTACACTAATAAAGTAGAATTCTATCTTATGAAATATAACTACTTATGTGCTTCAGTAATAATATGATAAAATAGATGAGATGAAAAGTCCAATATGGTGAATTATGAGTATGCAAAATATACTTGTGGAAATGGCTGTGGCATAAGAATTAATCGATAAATTAATTACTTTACGAAATTAGTGTTGAATTTAAAACTGTAACATTAAAATCAGCTTCAAATATTTGCATTAAAAGTTTACATTATTTAAAAACAAACAGTGAACCAAAACACTGGCTAAAAGATATGGCAATTTAAGGGAAAGTGATATAATTGTTACAGAAGTTAAATATTTGACTGCATAGAACAAAAACATGCAAGTATCAGCATTAAGTCTTGCAGATTTGTAAGGAGTAGGAATGGTTGATAATGTCATTTGCATTATATTCAAATTAAAACTTCCAGAATAGTTTAACAAAAATTCACATCAATAAAATTAATATGTCTGATTTTATAATTCACACTTTCAATTCAAAATTCAAACGCTATACAGGGTGTCCCTGGAGGAATGTGCCAGACTTCGGGAGGGTGTTCCTTATGTTAAAGTATACCGATATAACCCAAAACACCTATGTCCAAAGTTGAACGGTTATGGAGATAATGGCCAGAGAAAAGTGTGGTCTTC
>Ga0123354_10003252_pt1 | contig 22325 bp, 14 predicted proteins | sample TergutLab28metaG_2_FD_97872 | JGI IMG/M metagenome (GOLD analysis project Ga0123354, IMG submission 97872) | Labiotermes labralis P4 segment gut microbial communities from Petit-Saut dam, French Guiana - Lab288 P4 | ecosystem: Host-associated > Arthropoda: Insects > Digestive system > Gut ... | reverse complement strand
CCAACCAACCACCCACCCAACCAACCAACCAACCAACCAACCAACCAACCAACCAACCAACCAACCAACCAACCAACCAACCAACCAACCAACCAACCAACCAATCAAACGTCCAACCAACCAAACAACCAACCAACCAACCTACCAACCAACCTACCAACCAACCAACCAACCAACCAACCAACCATCCCACCTACCAACCAACCAACCAAGCAGCCAATTACTGAGTTACTAAGCCAGAGCTCTTGAGACGCTATTCACTGCTCAGCTAATCAACATGTTTCCTCATTTCATGGAACCCGGATATTCGTTACGGTGTTCACAGTAGCTTACCCCTTGTTTCTATCCTCAGCCACGTGCATCCAGTCTGCACCACACCGCCCCACATATTAAAGACTCATTTAGTATTATTCGTTCATTTACATATAGCTTTAATTTCACCTTTTCATATTTCCTGACCAAAACCGCACATATCTGTCACTTTTACAGTGCCTGACAAATGGCAGGCCCATTTCGTCTTCCTCTACTGGGTCATACAATTAACATCATAGTGTGGAATGAAAGTCACGAAGTTCCTCATTATAAAACTTATGCCGACCAATTGAATAGTGCGGAGGTGTATTTTCATTTTCAGTTTTGGGGTGATGTCTCTTACTTCCCACGACTTCTATTTCCTACTGAATATTGTATTAGGCAGGCCTTCAGCATATTTTCCCAGAGGCCCGATCTAGTCTCTTACTCTGGCTGTTTCTTGCTTGCTGGTGTTTTATGTATTTATCTATACGGCGCTATGCTTTATTTATTTGTTAGCTCTCGAGAGGGGGTCCCTCAAGCCACAACTCCATGGGGGCGCCGCGGCTTATAGGAGTGGGGGGGGGGATATTGCGATCTGGGTGGGGGAAAATTATTACAGCTCCTAGCTGCGGATATAAAACATTTCTTTAAGGGTGGTTTTTGAGGTGGTGGCCGGTTGTAATACAGAGAGTAAGCCTGAGGAGGGTGATTTTATGCTGAGTGAGATGAAAGATGGAAATGCTGTCATGTTAATAAAATACGATTGTGGAAAAGCGGGCGCCTATTACAAGACATGTCAAGACGGCTGGATACTGTTCAAAAGTTATTGAATAACTGGTGCCCCGTGGAACAACCATTGAATGTGGATGTAAAGTGTCCTTCTTGTGGAGGTGTTAGGCACTCAAATGATCAAGAAATACCCCGTCGTTTATGAAAATTCAAATCATCAATCCATATTTATTCAAGATCTATTTTAATATTGTTTTCCTCTTTTCTACGCCTAATTCCCCCCAGATAGTCTCTGCCCTTGACTATTTCCCATTAAAACTTACACATATTTTTTAGTTTTATCATCCATGCTACTTGCCCCGCCCATCCAGTTCTTTCTGATTCTATCTACGTGGTATGTGGCTGCGTCTCCAAATTATGAATGTCGGTGTTACTGGTTGTAGAGTGCATCACTTGTATAGTAGTGCGAAGAGAACACCAGGTATGGCAAATTGGATCTGTTTCCGTCCTAAAGTGAAACAGTAGAGAGGAACCTACTGAGTTGGTTCCAGCATAAGACTGTGCGGCGTCACTAAGCAACCTGTGTCCGTTAACTGCCTCAGTTCTAACACCTTATTTTAAGCGTTCACGGCAATTCATTGTTAACGTTAATCCCGCTATTCTGGTTATTACGATGTACGGCCTTGCGCTATGCTGGTGACGTTTCGAAGGAACATGTCCAAATTTTTGTTTCCCAATACTTTCCCTTCATTCTAATTTTTACCCTGAACATGGAGGCAGGAGGTTGCTCCGAAACGTCAGCAATACAGTTGACACGGACGTAGAGTAAACCAGTGTTCATCTAGGATAAGATTTTATTGGTAAGTGACAGCACGAAATGTGAAATTAAATGTTGGGAAATTGATCAAAAACAAAAAGATGTTGAAATTAATACCATCACAGTGAATGTAATCAAGAACCTAACGGAACAAATACTGCTGCGGAAGAAAGTAGCTTGGTAACCTGTATGTTACCCGCGTACCTCTAACGCTGGAATACTAGACGGTGGACAAATTCCAGAAGCCAGCTATTATTACCAAGTTTCACATCCATAGCTTTTAAACGACCCCTCGTAGGCCTAATCCTATATACTATTAGATGAGAGAAGGGACGATAAAGTATTGTGTGTTGCTGGCTATTGCATATGTAACTTCGGTTCTCGAGATATTTTCTGGCCAGTGAAGTAGAAATGACAAAGTGAACACGGCGAAGTAAGAAATGCAAACGTAATTTTGGTGTGGAGAATTCTTATGTAGTGGTCAATATGAAGACCGAAGAGAAGATTCGATGTCAGCCTTAAAACACATCTTAACAAAGAAGCTTTTAACCTTCAGACGCCTAATGTCAACTATAGTGGTCGTACCACACCGCTAACCTCTAAAGTTGCATTTTATATATTTATTGAACAAATATAGGCACTGATTATTCTAAATATGGTACAGACTCTCAGTTTTTTTCTCTTCAAAATGCAGTTTGTTTCATAATTCTAACATTTTTGGTTCCTGTATTATTCACATCTTATATAAAGGATGTGCTAAAATTTAAAAAAATAATTCCGGCGCCAAAAGGTTAAGGATGTATTCGGGCTTTGGATCTTGTACAGTGGAGCACTGTGCATTAGCAGGGCAGAGTCATCGGGTTTCATAACCCGACCGTTAGCGATTAGCGGGCTGCTGTTGACACGTTTGGTTTATTTCTAAAACAATTTCTTCGTTGGGCGAGACTCATTCGCTGTTACCATTATAGGGTTACTTTGAATATAGACCTATACAGTGTTCCAGTACAGAGTCGGTCGAGTGAACCCACTTCCGCTTCGAATTCGGGGATTCCGGGTTTCAGATCTCTCCCGCAGTCCGGCTATCCTGTCCGAAGTTTTTCGTAACTCGGACTTCACTACGGTCACTCTCACTCTTTCTCCAACTCCTCTTTTCTAATCATCCTGGCTGTTCTAGCTACTGATAATTCTTAAAATTAATCGCAAATGAAATGATTTGAGGACCGAGAAGACTGAGCTGATATAGTGACTGTCCAAGGGTTGGGGTTCTGTAACCGGCACAAACACAGGCTCTTCTTCCCCTACCGCTTTCATAAAAGTGCTGAGCCTACCCAACCTCGTAATCAGGTAGAGCGGAAATTGTTTAGCCGACAAAAGATTACTGAGGTTAAGAATTTGAGGAACCTAACCTTCACGACTTTATGCTTTTCTCTCTAGGCACAGTAAACTTGTTTATTGTGAACACAACCAAATGAATTTTCCAGTAATTCTCGGATATTCTATTACGTAATAAAAGGTAAAGTGATCCCGTTACATGCCCGGTGTGGCCCAGAAGGTTGGTAGAGGTATAGCTCTACTCTTCCATGACCGCGGCACTAGAAGGGGGTGAGTGGTCAGCAGCACACCCCGATCGCACTTTACCCCCGGGAAAGATCCGGTACCTATTGTACAGGAGGCTGGGTGGGCCCCAGGGTCGATCTGGACGGCCGGAAAATCTCGTCCCCACCGGGATTCGATCCCGGACCGTCCAGCCCGTAGTCAGTCGCTACACCGACTGAGCTACCGGGCCCACTATTACGCAGTCAAATCAGAAAATATATAATTAAGTAAACAAAGCGAGAAACAGGCAGATATTGCAAATGCTTTTTGATGAAGGAAAAATTGACACAATTTCATGTACTTGTTTCATCTTGGAATCAGAGAAGTGCGCCAAGCGTGTTACGTGATTGTACGTTTTATTTGCTACCACACTGTCAGCAAATAACGATACTACCCATGTGAACGTGTCCTAATTAACCTTTCATACAATCGTCTTGCTCAGTCCGCAAACATAAACTAAGAACATAAAGTTTTCCATTAACTGCTGCAGTATAATTGACTCAGCCTTTTAGTTTATGACCATTGGTAAATCCGACATAGTATCTGATGCCTATACTGTAAATTATAACTGTATCAATTGAAGTCTGTTTTTAAATATGCGTTCTATGTGATATGAAGCCAGCGCTTTTCAAAGACAGCTGTCAAGCGGTTTTGGGGATCGCCAAAAACAGAGACCCTTTACAATGACATATTGCTTGCAAACATATAATTTAGTCAAAATACTCTAAAGGCTTTATTAAAATTTATTTGCGATTGTTATTTGACAAAATTAAGCTACAGTTTAGTCAATTTTAAAGGCTGAGAACATTCCATTTTTCTGTTCTTATCAACAATGTTTTGTTTAGGAGTGCGCCTACCATTCAGCACAAACGAGCAGATAATATTGCGGATTCTTTATGTTGCCTGCGATGTGCTGGAATATGGATAAATAATTGGCAGTCATTAATTACAAGGCCAGAAGGTGGCAGCAAAAGAGCAGTTAGAGTTAGGATTTATGTATTCTTCTGTTGGCGCTATATTTGCTGAAATTTTCATGGAAACGTGATTTTTATACGTCTCTCAGGGGTACTTTGTATAAGAGTGAATCGTCGTAAGGAATGTCTTTGGAATGTGAAATTTATCTTTGAATTTTCAACCAACATTTCGCTAGTAATTTACAATTAGCGGATGTAATGGATCTTCTTGTTTTACATTGCAGGATATCTAAGGACTTTTACGCAAACATCATGGTTATTTGTGTTTCCTTCTAGTCGCAGCGGGTAAGGCTGGGAAGGAAATGCAGCCAAAGAAGTACATGAATTCACAGTGAAAAGAGGGAGACGTGGAAGTGTATTTGAAATTCTAAACTGCCAACAGGGACTATAGGTTTCTTGTTAGGTCAAAGGAATAAAAAAGTGGTGAAAAGAAGGATTTGAATGTTGGAAACGATGCTGTGATGACCAAAGAAGGGAAATCTTTTCCCACCATCCCCTTCTCCAAAGCCAAGATGTCTGTGGTGCTTGAATTTGCTCCGATATTGTGAAGAAAATGTCTCCCTTGCGAGTTTGGAGAGGGGATGCATCTGCAGTAGCAAAGTAAGGGATGAAGTTTTTTGAGCGGTGCCAGAGGGATGAGTGAGTGAGGGTGGGTGTATGGAATGAAGGAACGATCAAAGGAAAGGGGAGAAAGAGGGAAGAAAGTAAGTTTGAATTGTTGCGTATAGCATACCAAATAACTCAACAGCAGGGACAGTAACTAATCCAAAAGAAGTGGTGCATTATGGAAAGGTGATGAGCTGAGGGTGTGGGCCGCCTGCACTGTACATCAAGAGTGGAATGTATGAACCTTATTCAGAAATTCATTTATATTCTATAGTTTATGGTTTTGAATCCATTGGCTAGGACAGCATAGTATTCGGGACTTCTGGAATTCCAGTGTTCTAATTGAGTGCCATCATAAGCCTAAAACCAAAACTGCAGTTTGCCGAATTAGCTTAATTACTGATGACCGGTTACAGACTGGTCCTTAGCTCTTTGTACGGCTGAAATATAATGTTTTCTCCCACAGCACGTTTGGGTGTGGCTAATGCATTATAGATTATATTTGGGAAATAAAGGTAAATTCCGCAAGGTGCAAATCATGCTTTGCCATTTCCAGATGTTCGAGCCTTATTACATACAGTACTTGAAAATTTAGCGTAACTGAAGACGTGTTATTTATCGAGCTGGGCTACTGTGCAGCCATTTGTTCACTGCTCTTTGCCAGAGTGTCTTTAATGGTTTGTGGAAGGTTCGGTCTAGAAGCAGCAAATGATGCATTTTGTGATACAGGAATAGGACGTAACTTCTGCATCGAAGTCGGGAACGTTAGTGTCTGAACATTGTGACTTGTGGGTATTAAGATAAACATAGATATTCTTGATTCCTTCCTACATATGAAATAATTGTTCAGCCCATCTGTGAACACGACAGTGATGACGTATGCAGCAGTTTTATTCATTGTTCTGTAGGAAACCAGTGACATTCCATCTCCGAATTCATTCTTATTCATCTTTCTTTAAAAGCTCAGTACATCATGGAATTTCCCACTGCTATACAACAGACAATAAGAATGATAATTTCACCTCTCTTCCCTGCCATAACTTGAGCATCTCGACTACTTTAAGTACGCAGCAACGAGTTCTCTCATTTCGTTGTTCATTTATAGAACGCATTTATCTGTAGGGTATGTTGGACGTTTCTTGAAGGCTTTAGGAAGCCGTTTACCTGGCAAATATATAACACGAGGGTGTAGTAGTTGTTTACTGCTTGTCGACACTTTCCTACTGCAGGTGTGACAGACAAAATTTGTGCCTTTCGCACTGTAAGTTCCGTGTGACCATTAAAAAACAACTGTAACTAGCGGTAACCAGAAAGTTTGTGTTTATCGAACTCGTCAGGAATACAGTTTTTCTCAGAAAAAGAGGGAGCAGTTGCAGATAGATATTCTTGCTTGTGAAAAACCAGGTTCTTCAGACACTATAACTATTTTACTGCATCCTTTTTGTTCTTGTCCAGGGCACCAAGATGTCTTAGGCTCAACACAAGTTTGATGTGAGTATACATGGACAGATATTCACCTCCGCAAATAAATTTATTAAATACAAGCTCAGAGTGAATCTTCTGGACCAACGGGTAATTTTATGAAATACCCAGGTTTATTGCATCCTTTTCAGGTTTCTGTGTGGGATTTTACAGGCTTTGAACGTATTTCACAATGTAATTTTCCCTGTTTTAACTTAATGGGGCGCAAGAAAAAAGTTTCCTTCCCAGCTGGAAGAGCGATCTCTTCTCCGTACGTACTCCAGTGGCATGATCTGTTTGGTGATGAAGTCTAGATCTGCATTCCAATCACATTTCTTATACAACAGAATAGCCCTTAAGTGTAATAAATTATTTTACATCAACAAGTCATCTCACTCCATACTCTGGGGGAAGGAAACACAACTATTTATGCAAGAAGCGATATTACAACTGAGTTCCACGCAAGCGGCTTGCTTTCCAGAATCGTTGCTTCCCGGTATCAGTAATCATATTTGTGCTGTACAATTAAACGACTGATTGTTACAGACCTTAAATTTAGGTTACGTAATGTTACAGAACATGTGCTCACCGAGACCGATAGACACACATTTCGGTAAAACACGACGGACATGTACGAGTTATGTAAAATGCCTGTCTTCATACTACTACACTTCTGCCTCGTGTGCCAACCGCGTTGTCGGCAATATTTGCTCATAAAACTGTACCCAGAGAAGCAAATACCGCACTCTTCCGAGTTATGATGTTGTCTCAGGACTTGAGGACAGTACTACGTGATATATTGGTGGTCGTGTGGGTGAAGTCACCTATCATCTGTCTACCTGAACGTTTCCCTCTGTTGAACGTCTAGGAGCCGTTCACAGGCTCGATACATCTGTTCACCTGCACATTTCCCAACGTTGACCCGTAAAAGGGCAGTTTCTGCACCGCATTTCCATTGGCCCTATACAAGTACTAGCCTCATTCTTCTGCCCTCTTAGAACTCTGATTCATCATATTTTCTTCAACTTTTCCTTATGACTGGCACATTGATTTCTCCCACACCACTTCAGCATCCATGTGAACCGGACTTGGTCGCATGTAAGATGGAGGCAGTACGTCCCTCCGAAACGTCGGATCACGCATTAGCACACGGCATAAAAACAAAAAATGAGACCATCAGATAACCAATGATCACCGTGTAAACTTGAAAAATTTCTCGATGATCTAGTTCCAGAGTCAGAAGTGGCATTGACGTGGGTCAGATTCACAACATTTACTGATATAGTAGCGTTTTAAGTGTAGGAAATTTGCGCGTGCGCGGGTTGTGATCAGGTGCTTGTGAGCATAAACGCCAGCGTCGCGTGGGAGAACAAATAATGCAGTCAGTTGTTGATGTTAGAATTGTTCAGTAAGGATTAATTGTAGACATGCTTTTCTGTTATGAGGACTGCACGGATATCGTTCACGAAATAGCGATTTTTCCTCAACCAACAATACGAAACACAGGAGAGAGAGAAACCCGACCGATCCTCAGAAGACCAACAGTTAAACACGTTACGCTTTTAGGAAAATTTATGTGCAAGCAATTACTTTTGTGGACACCACATTTTGACAGAATGTGCGTTTGTGACCCATCTGTCTAGTGATGTGGATGTCTCATTCTGACGAGGTGTGTGGGTACGACAAATTGACGTTTCTTGAACGATATGCATTTTGTGTAAGGGTTTTGCTGAGGCTAGGTCACGGCCGTTGTTGAAGAATATCGGCCACGGTATCTTCGACCAAGAGGAAGAGTGAAGTCCCTGCTCTATCTCACGAAGAATTTCGACACTGCTCAGTGCTCCGCTCATACGGTTCTGCAGAAGGTCACGTACAGAAGGGTTGTATCTGTACCATGTCCAGCGGTTTCAGCATCTAGAACCTGCGGACTTGGGTAGTCGGCTGGAATATTGCCATTGGATTAATGCTAAACCGATATGTTACGTAATATTTTGTTTACCGATGAGGCCCATTTTACCCGCAATGGAGTCGACAGTGTCAGACACACCAATCAGGGAATCATGATGATCTACGCGGAACAGTCAGAAGTAAATACCAGTAAGTGTATGGTGTGAACAAATTCCTGGACCAGACATGTTCCCTCAACGTCTGACGGGAGATACTTCTGCAACACGAAATGCCAATCTTCTGAGAGTAAGTTCCTCTACAGGCAGCGTTTCTCACTCAACCTATCGGTCGCGACGCTGAGTGGGTCGCGAAACAATTTCAAGGATCCACTTATTACTAACTCACAGAACTTCGATAAATGTATTAAAAGCAGTATTTTTTAATAAAAATAATCATTTTTAGTGACATTGCAGCAATTTCAGCTTGACACTCATGGTATAAAACATGACACAGGCCGTTGATTATGAGGATAGCCAGCCTCTTAACAACAAACTATCGCGTCTGTAAACAATATTATCCTCTTTATTGCCGAAATTATTCTACGGTGGACAAAATTTTCTCATTTTGAGGAATAACTCGCAAAATACTGAAAAACCCAAAGCTATAAGATGGCGCGGACTAGCTATAGATACAAGAGCCGTAAGAGTAGTCATACTGCTGAAATCAGGCGAGTGCAGAATATTCTAAATGCAATTATGATTATCTTAATTTTATTAAATGACTCAAAAGTCACATTCTGCATAATGACTTATGTTTATTATTTTACATTATCTTTATTTCTGAGTCATTTGGCCGCGAGAAAAAGCCATTGGCCTAATCTGGCTTGCGGCTTAGAGAGGGTGAGAACCACTGTTCTGCTAACACGTCACATCAACTACCAGCATGACGGAGCACCCCCTTGTGTCAGACGAATCGTCACGCAGTTTCCGGAAAACTACTTCGGCCAATTCTCAGTGCTGCGAGACGCATAAGTAACGCCGCAGTGTTTCGTAACCTTACAGATTACCTGGTCATACGGGTCAGGAAATATAGCCAAGCACGTGGGTACCACGTGGAACAACTTACTTATGTAGTGACCTACGTAACTGTAACTCCATATTTAACGACACACACACGCACGCACGCACGCACACGCGCGCGCACAATGTACTTCTTAATTTTAAACTTTATTCTGTTTACTGAAATAGTCTACTCTTCGCTCAATAACCGATGGAAATCGGACCCATATAAATAAATAATAAATAAATAAATAAATTCTAAATCAGAATTTCATCTGGAGTTAGATACTGCAGTATTTTAGATGTGACGCGGATTAAAATCCTACAAATCCTTGTTTACTGTACAGGTTTATTGTGTGTAAAGTATTCATTTATTTATGCTTTCCTGGTCCCTTGTTGACAATATATGTAACCTGAAAGTTCGGAAATAGAGCATTCTGCAGTGTCAAGCAGTGGAACGGAATATTGCAATATCTGCTTGTGTTGAAGTATCAAGTGTTTATGAAATACACGTTGCGTATATAATTCTTTGTCACGTTTTATTATATAGGGGATATTTACTACTTTGTTTTTATCACTGAAACCGGGTGAACTTAACTGCATTAGACCATGTTGTATTTACTGTAATAAAAAACGTAAAGCAATCCCATTACAGACCTGGACAGGCCCTGAGGGTTCCAGGAGGCTGAGGCTCCCAGACTTCAAGACAGCACATGAAGGTGGTAAGGTTGTCAGGTCTACACACCGGTAGCCTTTACCCCCCCCGCCCCAGGAAATATTCTTGGAACTCATTTCTGTTAGGGGCTGAGTCAACCTTAGGGCCATATTGCGATTTGCTGTAATACAGAGTGAATTTCACTAAGATTGGTTTGTATTTATCGTTGAAACAAGGCAAACTTAAATGCCTTTGACTGCACTGCAGTTACTGATACCACGGAGCATCGAGTACAGCATTTCAGTAACACCATCATTGCACATTTGGGTTTGTACACTTTTCTTGTTCATTAAATGGATATCATTACGGAAGCTTATGAATCACAAAAAGGCCTTTAAAATTCTATTGTTGGTTGAGGCACTGCACTACAAGCCGGCAGGTAGCGGGTTGGATTTTTTATGGTGTCATTGGAAATATTTATTGACTTAATGGCTCTGGGGTTAACTCATCCACTAACAAAAATGAATATCAGCGATATATCCTGTGGGTTAGAAGCGGCGTGATGCGTAAGACTGACAATCTTACCATCTTTATGTGCTGATTGTCTCGTTATCTGGAAGCCTCAAGATCCCGTAACCCTCAAGACCAGAAACAGACCTGTACAGGAATTGTTTTATCTTTCACCTGTCTTATGACTTGCTGTGTATGTGTGTTAAACGTTATTGCAGTAAGAAATGAATCTTGCACGCCAGTTGGAGGGAACAGATAACACTAGTCCACATGTTTCAGGTGACCAGATTTTCAAACTTTGGACCCCGGCACAGTTAAAATGATAATAGTCTTACTTCAGTCTTGCCTGGCAAATCTGAACATAAGGAGCCTTTTTTCTTGAACAAAAAAAAATATTTGCTCAGCTTTAAAGCACCTTAATCCACTCAAGTAAAGCACTGATGAAAGCCATTCACTTATTTTCCTCCTACGTCGTAGTAAGGAGTTTGTCTCATTTGCGAGCGTTATTGGTTAATGGTGTCAAGATAAATAATCGCTTTTTATTCGGAGAATTATAGTAATTCTGTGGACAAATTGTGAAGTTTCTAAAGTGAAGGCAAAGATTATATATTTCCTGGGCGTTTGCAGATATGAAATAACGCCCTTTTAATGTATTATCAGTTAGGAAGGTACCAACGTTTCAGAGGAAACTATTGCCTTAAAATTCGGGATAGAAATAAGAGGCAGTGTGTTCCACGGAAACTACATACTTATTTACCAAACTACACGGCACCATACTGGAAAGTGCCATAATGTTGAAGTTTTCAGCCTTTAGGAATTACAGTTTCATTCAGTTCATGAAATGAGTAAGAAAAAGCAATGCTCATCAAAATTCATCCCTTTTATACCAATTTCATCAGTTTTGCTGTTTTGTTGAATAGTAAGCTCTTTCGTGTAATTTCTACGACCCAAGTGGAAAGATGACCTTTAACTAAATGTAAATGAGGTGCGTGGTCAGTAGCTACAGCTTCTCCCACACGTCTGGAGTGACACAGTAGGGGGGTGGTGCGATCCAGGGTTTAGTGTCTGCTTTGCGCCTGTCTTGCCGTGCTAATCTTCCTAAAATATCGATCTGAGGCCCGGCGAGACAACTGAGCTGCTATTCAGCTGCGCCTCCGTTGTGTTGCTGCTGGCAGAATAGTATTGGATGACCGTTTTTCAAGTCATAACACTGTTGTACCCCGAATTTCTGCACCGTGATCACTGCAAACACAAACACAAATACTGGTGTACTGTATGCATCTCCACAGTGCACATCTTTTCTTGATAGTTCTTCTTGTCAGATGGTTCCTACTTCAAGGAATGCGCGTGTTCAGTAAGTTTTGCTGATGCTTGGCCTTCGAATTCCACATGAGCTTAAGATTCTCATGACATTACAATTGAGACTGCTGTGTTCCGGCCAGTGACGGCTTGTCTTTTTCTATTCTGCCTTGAAGATGGATGTAGTAGGTTCTACCTGCATGTTGATGCCTACCGACAAACTACACGACGCCACAACCCACATGACTGTGTTCTTTGTAGTATTTTCCAGGTTAAGCCACGTACTTTTCCTCTAAGATACATTTTAATATTATCCTCTTACCGACTTCTAGTTCTTCCGAGTGGTCTTTTCCCTTGAGATTTTTCTATGACACTCTGTATGCAGTGCTCATTTGCCCCTTGAGCACTATACTTTCTGCCTACTTTATGTCCCTTAATTGAATCGTATTAAATCTAGTACTAATATTACATAACGAGTAAAAATTTTTAAGTTCGTTGCAGCGTAATTATCACCATTCTCCTGTTTCTTACCGCTTCTTTGGTTCAAAGTTGCTTTTCAGCACTTGTGTCGTAAAAAGTTTAAAGTTTTTCCATCGCGACGAGGGACCGACTTGCACAGCTGTCCAGAAGAACTTGAATTTGAACGTTTTAATTTATGTGTTCATGTAGCTAGGAGGCAGCAAGAAAAAGGCTGTGGTCAGAGAGCAGACATTTCCACAATTTAACACTTTTTTGTATCATCACGAGTGGAAATATGGTTCTCCTGTTTTAGTTACAATATTACCTGCTGCATGTAATAGGCGTGTGCTCAAATGCATTAGTACGTACAGTATTAACTGATTTGAATTATGACTACATATTTCGGCTAAAGTTCAGAAGCAATTATTGTTATAATGCCTGTGGAAATTTGATTTTAGTTTTTTTTTCATTTGTATTAAATCAACAGAGCGGAAAGCGTTAAAGCAAATATAAATATGCAATGAATTTGTATCCAGAATATTTTATTTTCAAGTCTTTGCACATTCATCTCTTTGTGTTGGTTATATATAATGACTTGTTGGTTTTACGTTTTGAGGGTGCAGCAGCAATAGTGATTGTTGGCATCTCTTGCTGTCACAGTCAGAAAGCGCTAGGATTATTTGTAATTTGTATACTAGATGTTTATTTAATGTTTTTTTTTGCACCGTGCATTATAATATAATTGTAAATATAAACTAACAAAATGCACCTTTTCTAAATTAATATTTTAATTTTCAATTTTTTGCTGTCTTCTACATGTTTCGAGCCCGAGGGTTCATCTACAGGAAGGCGGTTGTATATACAGGTATGGTACGATGTGTTTTACATGCAGCAATATAAGTAGTCTAGTAGGTAAAAAGGTGTGTTCTACCTACACGACTGCCTATAGTGATGCATGTAAAACGTACTATAACATAACTGTATATACGACCGTCTTCCTAAAGAAGAACCTTCGGGTTTGAAACATGTAGAAGACAGCAAAAAATTAAAAAAGCAATTATTAATACAGAAAAGTTGCATTTTGTTGGTTTATATTATATGATGGTTTGTTTAGCTTCACTCTCCCTAACCGCAGATTGTGCAGTGCAGTGCAGTGCAGTGCAGGACGATTGTGAATGATGAATTCGGAATGATGTGGCCTGCTGTGGTGTGGGCGTACTATTCAAGTACTTGCTTCGAGGAATCTTAACAAGCCACGGAAATATTTTTTCAGGATAGTCAATGACCTGACCGAAATTCAGGCCGGACAACTCTCCTCCGCCGCACACAAGCCAGAAACTTACCGTTTGAGCAAACTTCGCATTATGAAGTTATGTAAAGCTGGTATGTTAATGGAGATCTAGTGAATCCCTTACCCAAAACAATTATTTAAATTTTATTTCCTGGACGCCAATGTTGTTTTTTTTTTTTTTTACTAAAAACCACATTTCCTATTACTCGAACCGAGGTTTTAGCTACTTCAGTACATAAACTAGTCTTCACTCAGTGAAATATGAAGTAGCTACTTGTGTTTCCAAATGGTTACACATTGGTTTATTCTCCTAAGCATCCTTTAAAAACACAGTAATTAGTAAGTGTGATTATCCGCGTGGCTTATGTACATGTACATTTTGTCGCTTTCACGCCATTTCCATGCAGACATAGAGTTCTCCCGTTCTTTCACAGGTGGCAGCTCTGTAAGCGAACTGTGCCATTTTCATGATCAAGATGCAACTTAGTTCGTTGTTTTAATAGAGAAAGGCAGGAAAACATAAAGGTAAGAAAAGGATAAAGAAAAGGGGAATACAGGACGTGAAGAATGAAGACACAAATGAAATATTTTCGCTTTGAATTTCAATGGGGTTTTACCACTATTTCGCGTATATTTCTGTTACTTCTGTGTCAGACGTCATAGACACGTAAAACATTCAATTTGTTAACCGGATGCCCTCCACATCTGTGTTCTTCGTCAGTGGAGACGTCGACGTCCTATCAGAACGCAGAAGGAAAAGAAAACACAGGTGGCATGTGTTGGAATTCATCCCTAGCATTAGGTTTTGTAACACCCTGCAGACCCCGTATAATCTCTATATTGAGGTTACCAGGGGTTGGAATCGCCGAATATCCTTTGGAAAAATGACAACAAAAAAATCATACCGAGACAGGACATCAGTTCAGTTGCGCTGCCAATTCCCTATGCGATTTCAACCCCCTTCCTGGTTTCCCTCCTTCATACATCCCCTAAAGCACTGTTCTCTCCCTTCAGTATTCAACATCCCTCTATCTTGCTGCTTCTACATATATATTTTTCCTTTAGGTTTGTTCTCAGTGTAAAGGTCTTTGATGTGAGTTTAACACATTTATAAAAAAATGTTTATACTACATGGGCTTTATAAGGATAGCTGTAGGGCAGATTGAAATAACATGAGCTGTATTTTGAGAAGATTATTACTCCATAGAAACATAGCGTTTATGTAACGGAGTGTAGATTTGGTCACATGTTAACCGATATTCAGGGAATTGTAACTACAAAGACAGCAAGCGTGGGTGCTGACGATTCTACTACAAATGTTATTCATGCCTATTTATATTTGAATTGCGTGCACTCAGCGCAGTAAGTTATTCCCCACGACGTCACCATCACCAGAATATCGTCAGGCATGGTTTTATCAGAGTAATAAAATGCCGATATTTGAAGTTCTCACGGGGGTGACTGTAAACATTACTGTTATTTGGATTGAGACGTGTAATGATAGAGTAAAAGGCGACGTTTTGGTGGAACCTGCTGCCTCCACCTACAGAGTGGATAAATATTATACCAGACGACACGGCATCACAACCAAAAAAGGTAATCCTTATAATAAAACATTTGTTTAAAATTCGAAAGGAGTACTTCAGACTTCTCATCTCTAGCTGTGGTTCCGAATACACCCCTTCCATCCATTCGCTCTCACACATTATAGCAAGTATTTCCAGCCCGCTACTTGCCACGTTGTGTTATGCGGCCCGCGACCATGTTTGTAAATTACAGGATTTTTTTTTCTATGAAAATTACATAGTAATTTAAGCGGTCGTGAGCCGGGTAGCTCAGTCGGTATAGCGACTGACTACAGGTTGGACGGTCCGGGATCGAATCCCGGTGGGGACGAGATTTTCCGCCCGTCCAGACCTGACCTGGGGCCCCACCTAGCCTCCTGTAAAATGGGTACCGGGTCTTTCTTGGCGGTAAAGTTCAGCTGGGGCGTGCTGCTAACCACTCACCTCCTTCTAGTGCCGCGGTCATGGAAGAGTAGAGTTATACCTCTACCCACCCTGTGGGCCACACCGATCCTGTAACGGGATCACTTTAATAATAATAGTATTTATTTACTGCAATTGGGTTGTCACCCGGTGGCAGTGGTTATTTTACGTGTATACAGAATATGAAATTAGTTACTAATAAATTTAATTCGGGAAGGCTACATGAGAAGCATGTAGTGGCAACTTGGAATCTTGGGAACCATCTCAGAAACTGCTTTTAGGCACAGGGAAACCAAGAAAAACATGTGTCGAGTTGGCCGGTCGCAGGACCTTCCATATACTGACTTCTAGCCAGCAGTCCGGCATCTAAAGTAAAAACAGCAATACAAACAGTACAACAAATACACATAAGATGACAACAATACACACAAGACAACTACAGCAATGCACACAAGACATCTTAAAATACAACATGTTGAAAAAGTAAACAACGCCAAGGTAAGAAAGTACTGTATATAGTTTCTAGTATTTTTTCCCACACATATTTTACTCGCGCTTTCACCCCAGCCCTTCACTTCTCACCACTTCACTTTCACCCCAGCCCTTCACTTCTCACCACTTCACTTTCAGCCCAGCCCTTCACTTCTCACCACTTCACTTTCACCCCAGCCCTACACTTCTCACCACTTCACTGCTCATATAAACTTTACCTCTTTAATTCAAGCGGTCAGGCATACCACTTATTGCGTCTTCTACATGTGCAACCCACAAGCCAGCCCAAAATGGCTGGATTTCCCTGCCTTATAACCTTTGAGGGCACACTGCAATCACAATGTCACCGAATCATGTGTTCGCTTTCGTAAAATTCAGTTCGCAACAGCTAGGCGCATTCTTCACGCAAATGTGCGCAGAATGCAAGTGGAATCTTCGTGATACGCATTGCGGCTAACCAACCACCTCGGTCCCTATAGCAGAATCCTTATAGGAAAACTTGTAGTTACTCAGCAGATGGAGAAATTTTCCGCCTTAATTTGATACCAAGCTGTATTACCGCGAGTATATTTGATCTCGTCATTTTACTCTTTCCAGAGCCAGTTTTATCCAGCTTCATTTCTTTAAGATCGGTTTATCAGTAGCGACTTATACTAAATATATCCACTCTCGATTTAGGCGAGTAAAACAAGTATTAGCTCACAAATTTTGACGTTTTGCTGACCGTGTATCTCAGTAATTAAGCAACTTGATACACAAAATTTTTGTTTTACAATAAGTTTATTTCATGCCCCTACATGATTCGAGCACATGTGCTCGAAACATGCAGGGGCATGAAATAAACTTATTGTGAAACGAAACGTTTGTGCATCAAGTTTGTTAATTACTGAGATAAGTATTAGCTGTTGATTAGCAAGCCTAGTAAACATGAAACCCCTCTTTGAATGAAGCTATCCCGTTGCATATTTATATGTTCACTTTATTAATATATGTTTCCGTCAACACAACTATATAATAAAAACATAAGTTAAAGCGACATGTTTCGATTTAAAAAGTCATCTTCAGGCTAAGCTAAGAACTTCATGGTCCTTGGCTTAGCCTGAAGATGACTTTTTAAGTCGAAACATGTCGCTTTAACTTATGTTTTTTTATTATATAGTTGTGTTGACGGAAATCTATATTAATAAAATGAAACCCCTCATTTGGCAGTTCTATCCAACATTCGGCTCGTATTTTCTTTCTCTTCGGTCGAAATATTTTACTTAGCACCTTTATCTTAATCATCTTCATTCTGTGTTATATGCTTAATGAGAAAGATCAAGATTCACACCAACACTTACAGGGAGTAAAATTATAGTTCTGCGTGTTTTGTGTGTTTTCAAGTAAGTAGAGTGGTTTAGTAGGTGCTTTAGTTTCGTAATTTCGTAATGTACGAATATTGGAGGCACATGACCTTGTGATAATGATAGAGACACGGATAGTAATACACGATACAGGAGGACCGGCTGTATTTCGAGGATCGATAATGCATTTATTAAATTGGATAGTGATCATATAAAAGAGAAGGTTTTATGTGTTTCATCTAAAAATTAAATTTTGATGTTTTTAACTGAGGTGTAGAATAGGACACCATGGATATAAATGACTGCGAAAGATTACTGTAAAAATGTGGATATACTAAGTAAGATTACTTACTTACTCCATGTTGCAGAGTCCTTCTTGAGCAGCTAACTGGTTTGGAGCTAGTCAAGAAATTCCCCGCATTTCACGGAACCCGAAGATTCATTACCGCACTCACAAGCGTCCGCCACCTGTCCCTATCCTGGGCCAGCCCGATCCAGTCCATATACCCACATCCCACCTCCTGGAGATCCGTCCTAATATTATTCACACATCTACGCCTAGGTCTCCCCAGTGGTCTCTTTCCCTCTGGTTTCCCCACCAAGATCCTATACACCCCCCTCTCTTCATTCATACGCGCCACATGCCCAACCCATCTCATTATACTAAGTAAAATTTCTATAGGTATTTATGTCCAATTGCTAAAGATTTGCTATTCTTCACTTATTAGTTTGTGGATCCTGTTACATCTGCATATCCTGTTCTTAGGCGTCGTAGTGATGTTGGTGTGTTGGTGCGGTTGGTACGGATTTGAGGGCAGTAGACTTCTTTTGTGCACTTGCAGCGCCTGATGTCATTATGCAGGATATGGAGATTACAGAAGCCTGACCTTCAAATAACTCCAGAGGTTAATAATAATAATAATAATAATGAATTTTTCGTGTAAGAAATTTGCTGCATTATTTTACTATCTCGAGTTTAGCGTCGTTTTAAACTTTTTATCGTCAAGTGACTTTGATTTATTCAAATTTAAATGCAAGTTTCTGAAATATGATTTTGAAAGATGAGATTTTAGAATATTTAAAGAGGTAATCAGTTTTCTAAAGTGGTTATAATTTCATGGTTGATTAAAAATTATGATTTTCATGGCTTGTTGAAGGTTCCAAGCAAATGCCGTTCCTTGACAGCACACCTACTGACAATGAAATTGTTTTGTGTGGCACTTCAAGTAATAATCCTAGGAGCACTATTCGTAATGATGAATGTTCATTTGTCGTGCCTGTGTTTTGTCATTTTGTTGGAAGTTTTACTACGGAAGGAACATTATATTGCATTTCTACCTGGTAACCATGGTGACATGCAGAAAATCTTATAAAGAGATGACTCTTACAGCAAAGCAGTCCGTATCAAAAGTTTACAGGTTCTGGAGTGATGAACTAAGTGTGTTATAGAGGTGTTACTTCAAATGTTTTATATTTTAAGTACGTAGAATAGAAGGATTGTGCGATGTTATCGAGGAAGTGCAGTGTGCTGTGCGTTAGCACCGATAATGACCTTGTTTAGTTAGTGCGGTTTTCTTTCTTAACTGCGCATTTCGAGTGGCTCGTGAAGGATGCGTGTGAAACAGTACGCAGTGCACGTTAACTGAGCGCCAGAAACATTAAATGGTGCGTAATGCACGTAAACGGAGAGCCAGAACTATTAAAGAGAACGTAATGCATGTAACTCAGCGCTAGAACAGTAAAAATTTACGTAGTGCATGTTAACTGGGAGCCAGAAGCATGAAATTCCGTCACAAGGAGCACTGAATATGCCACACAAGGAAGCATTTCAGATATTTGAAGAACATAAAACATAAGAATAAGCAGGTATTTGGTGTGATGCATATATATATATATATATTGGACATTTTCCTGTGTCGGGGTTTCACTTCAAATACGTAACGTTTCTGAAGGTGGCTGTACGTCCCTTCTCAGGTAAGAACAAAAATCATGAACCCTGCATGTTTTTAGGTTTTTGTAGTGGTGTAGCTGACATTATTGTTCTTTAATGATGTGACTCCACGACACTGGATAATCTGTTGCCGATGTTTCGAGACAAAGAAGTTGCCTCACTTTCAGGGTTTGAAATGTCCGTGAAGAATTGTACCCTACTTTGTCCACTTGGGTGAAGTAATATATATCCCAGAACGACATCTCAGTCCAATACACTGAGCAGAGGAGGGGGTGGTCACGGTTTCCGAAACTGTGTTTGGTTTTAGCTGAAAGAAGAAGGTTGACTATGTCCAGTAGGTGTTTGTCACCGCTGTAGTAGTAGTAGGCCACACCTTGAGACTTCCTGGATGTTTTCTGGTTTGCACTCTTCCGGTACACTCGCGACGACATTTCGGAAATTGCCAGTTATGGTTAGAGTGGAGAATGGTCATAAATACCGACTGGTGGTCTGGGGCTGCTTCACAGTGCACGTTGAGCCATTAACAGCTTGAAGACTCAAGCCTTCTGGGATGTTACGCTGTGTTGTTTGGTCGACTGGAGACTTCATCAGCACCGCTGTGAGAACCTAAAATCTCTTATTTTGACCTGCTTCGTACTTGCACATATGAAGCTTGGGTATTTGTTATTAAAAATTCCAAAATAAATATTGATTTATACACGCCATTTTTGCAAAATATGAAGCCAAAACGTTTGTAATAATAATAATAATAATAATAATAAGCTTGAAGCCTGAGCGGTGGGGATCACCGCTGGTTCAAGAGAAGTACCAGGAAGAAATGCCTGTGACAGGAGACATGCATATTGTATAATAATAATAATAATAATAATAATAATTTCATGCTTCACTACGAGAGAAATTTTATTTTTCGAATTTTAACTTTCAGAAACGATTACCCGAAGATATGCAGAATCTACTTGATGTAAATGTACTGTTAAGTGGTAAGTGTATTTAAATAGCAATTTTGAAGTTCAAAACAAATTGAAATTTGTAGAACTGTGTACATGTGTGGGTCTGGCAGGCACTTCCTCCCTGCAGTTTGCAATGACCCAGTGTAGCAATGTGACCACATACTGATGTGGTGCAAACACAGATTAATCGAAGAAGACGCAGTACGTTGATCCTGAATTAATGAATTTAGCGTCACGGGATATGTAACAATTGAAAATTTATTTGGTGAGATGTTCAAATACGTTTCGGTAAATTAAAGCACAAACAGCTGCCATAGAAAGCGTAACAAATAAACAGTGGTTGCAGCTGTGGGGAATTTATATTTTTCTACAAATAATGTTGAGTGGCAAGGGTTACACACCGAAAATGGTGCTAAGAGAACAAGAAATGTCATGCAGCTTTAGTGTTGTCACACCAAAATCAATTATGTCAGTGCAGTGCATTAGTAAACATGCTTATTAATCTAGCGCGTCTCTTTGTAATCGCGCTGTGCATGCAGTGAGCAGTTGCTTTGTTCTGCACATATGATGGATATGTTATTATGTGAACTGCTACAATACAGCGCACTCATTTACATTACTGATTCTCTCCAGAAAGACGCATGAATCGTTTGTCCAATCCAGACTTTGTTTTGCCAATAATGGTGATGTTGTGTTTTGTGTATGTGTATGTGTGTGTGTGTGCGCGTGCGTGCGTGTATGCATGCATGTATACATGTATGTATGTATGTATGTATGTACGTATATATGTATGTATGTATGTATGTATGTATGTTGTATTATGTATGTATGTATTATGTGCCACGCTGATACAAAGTGACGCATTTCAAATCGTTCTGTAACAGAAAACTTTCTGTTTGTACTGTCGCTTCAACCTATCACCCAGTTGTGCTCCTCACTGTAGCTCCACAAACTGACGTTGCTTTTACCGCTGTGGAATGCACCTCGTTGTGTTGTTGACTAAATAGGATAGACTTTATTTCAGGTGATGTATTTATCGTAAAATTTACAGGTTATAGAAAAGAAATGATTCGGCCTATAATATTGCAGTCATGCTCGGGCGGAACTGTAAGAATAAAAAAAAATACTTGCTGATACATCTGTATGTAGGTATAAGTGTATGCAGGGACAGGAAGCAGGACCACTTCAATGGAAAATTTTAAACCGAAATTTTACATCTTTTGGCATTTTTTTTGTCGGGCTTTCACAAAGAACACCTGTACCAAACCGGTCCAAGAAGCATACAGCAACTGTAAGTTAATTCTGCAAATACTATCGGCACCATCACCTGTCTAGCAACACAAACAAGAGGACTGATGTTTGTACTCGTATTTAGAGTACTGGAAGACACTTCAGCATGCTTTATTGAATACCCGTTTATGTTTAATAATCAGTGAGGTAGGAAAGACAACATGATATTATGTTTTCATGGCGATGAGCTATCATAGTGTGCTTTTGTGGATCACGAACTGTCTTCTGCTGCGCTACGTGGCGGTCAGGTCGTCTTCAGAGCATACATGTTTCTTTTATATTTTAACCTTTTCATACGAAATGTATGAGCTTAGAATGTATTTTTTTTGGTTCTGCGTGACAGTTTTCGCGATTATTTGCCTGAACGAAAATTATTGTCAGAAATTCGTATCCAAATCTGAAACCTGTAGTTGTTAATTATCAAAGTTTCCAGTGTGTGGATTTTTTTAATATTATCTGTTTCAAGCACAGTCTTTACCGTATAACTATAAGCCATGGATTTTCCACTGAGTATGAGAAATTGTGAGCTTTCATTGAACACCATTTCTTTATTGTGAAGTGAGAGAGAAACCAACAAGATGCAACAGTTAGATGTTTATTTTTAACAATTTCTCAACATGTTTCGGGCATCATTATGCCCATCTTCAGGAGAACAAGACGTATGTTACTGCATGT
>Ga0123354_10003251_pt1 | contig 22326 bp, 8 predicted proteins | sample TergutLab28metaG_2_FD_97872 | JGI IMG/M metagenome (GOLD analysis project Ga0123354, IMG submission 97872) | Labiotermes labralis P4 segment gut microbial communities from Petit-Saut dam, French Guiana - Lab288 P4 | ecosystem: Host-associated > Arthropoda: Insects > Digestive system > Gut ... | reverse complement strand
TCCTCAATTGACCTCACGAGGCTCACGAGGCTGAGTGGACCCCGTTCCAGACCCACTACTACTCGGAAAATCTGGTAGCGCCGGGGATCGAACCCGGGACCTCTGTATCTGTAGCCAGAAACTGTGACCACTAGACCACAGAGGCGGTCAAAGAAATCCCATTAGAGTACTGAAAATGATAATTTAAGAAGTATTAGATCAAAATAATTTACTGAAAATAATATTTAATTTTACGTAACAGTTATTCATTTGTTTAAATATGTTCTAAACCAAATTATAACGGAATTAAAAATCGTTCAGGGTAAAAACAAAGCCTCTACGGTTTTTCTAAAATATAGTGTGAAAATCTTGTTCATTTTACTTCGAACAGAAAATTACTAGAAAAATTTGGAAAGTTTCTCTAATTACATTTGGGGAAATTTACGTATACTCAGCTCCGTCAAGCCGAATATTTCGCCAGCTAACACTCTTTGCAGCCACGTTCTTGTGTTAAAAGAAATTCTAGGATTGTGCAAAAGCAATATTTACTTATGGATATAGACTAATTGCGCGGGCCAGATTTGAGAATTTAGTTTTCCACTATCAAGCCAAACATCCAGGATTTTGCAAAGAGAAAAAAAAGATCTTTCTACTGACATTCTCAAAATGAGGCTTATTAATTTCTAGGCTTTATTTTTCTGATATATAAAATGTGATTCTTTAAACACAGTCTATATCCTTTTTTGAGATTTACATATCAATAGCCGTACTTCTTTGTGATATAGTTTTTGGCTTCATGTATAAGGATTTTATTTGAGTTTCTGCAAATATTAGCAATGAAAAAAATTTCAAAACCAAAATTAAATTACAAAACTCTGGCATAGAAAGATCCATATTTTACTTTCTTCATCGCATTTATTTTTAAATTTAAGCCTTTCTTAACTACTACCAAATACATATATGACATAATTAAGTACATAAGCCTTCCTTTACCGATATTGTGTAAAACTTTCTTCAGTTTTTTTTAAGAAACTGCTTTTGTCACACAGACGCAAGTTTCAGACATCCAAATCACATCATTTTAGTCTATGCTCCTGTTCAAATATGTAAACTATATTAATTTTTCTCTTTTTTAATATTATTTCTCCTTTAAAACTCATGAAAATCCTGAAAGAATTCTGACCTCCAAAAGTAAAATTCCTTCAGGCAAATGACGCAGTTCTCACTGTACAAGTATTGACAGTTGAGCGTCGATAACAGAGACGTCACCTCTGTGTTGGAAGTCATAAATTGGAGCAACGTCTCGTGAGACTAACTCTGTGTCAATACTTCTTATGATAAATGTCGCCATATTGAGGTATTATTCACTTCTGTAAAAACGTATAATTATTTACATAGCATTGTGACGTTAATAAAATATTTATATTACCAACAAGATTTTCCTGTTTTTTAACTCAATAGGCAGCTGTGAAAACGGAGCTCTCGAGTAGATATAGAAAAGAATAGAAGTCCTGATGTGGTTTATTAACACACCTTTACTTACACACGTACAACGTGTACCACAGGGTGTTCATCAAGAATTCCTTAACTGTCATCGCACTATTAAGTACACAAGATTCTTAACGTAATATGATTAAAAAAATATGGTAGCCGGGATAGCTCAGTTAGTATAGTGAGTATTTTATTGACTCTACAACCGAATATTCCTTCGATTCCTAACAGGGGAGGGAGACTTTTTTCCGAAACATTGGGCCCGAATTTGGATTCCACGCAGTATCCTATTCAATTGATGTCGATGGCTCTTTCTGAGGCTAAAGCGGCCTCACGGAGAGCTAACCACCCACCCCATCTAGTGCCAAGTTTAAGAACGAGTGGAAATACATTTCTTCTCCCCTCACATACCTTCATGGCGTTCCTAAGGACAAATTTACCATTAGTTTTATTAATTCGAACTTGTTCGGAGAGACAAGAAATTCACTTCCTTAGAGTTCTTTAAATTACTTGCTCCAGCCTTGCGTATTTTCATCACTTCTAACTAGTAGCTAGCGATTCACTAAACAGCGTGTCTTCTAACACAGAGCCAGTCTTTTCAGATGCACTTTTGAATCTCATTACTTAAATTCTTGAAGAAGGTAGGGCCTGTGCGTTCCGTGACGTAAAACACAGGCTGTGCGAAGGAGTTCTTTACTTGCAAAATATCGTAAACTTTCACGATACAATCAGAAATAAAATTTTATTTACGGCAATAAGAAAATGCAGCTTTTGCTGCACCAATTTTTACGAAATTCACACATGCTGAACGACGCAAAATGTAATTATTTTCTGTGGAATTTTACTCAGATCGGACGTTAAATTTGGAAACGACGGCTAGAAATTCTTTTACGCAACTAAGCAAAGGGTAGCTTTCAGTCGGGTGATATTTTTAGGACAGTTACAACACCGCAATAAATTCTAGTGAACGTATCCTATACCAAATTTTATCCCAATGAGACAAAACGTACAGACTAAAAACTTCGGACAAAATTTATTTTACGCCCTTAAGTAAATATGGGGATTTCACAGCACCGATTTTTCACAATACTCGTAGTTAGTCAATACTTTAATTGGAAAATTCGTGTTCCCAATTTTAACATATCGATGATGAAACACTGAATGTGCGAGCAGAAATCTATTTACACCCTTAAGAAAAATGTAAATGTCACTTGTCGATTTTCACGACACCCACTCTTCCTAGGCAGCTTTTGATTTAGAACAGTTCTATCGAATTTCTTGAGAGTCAGGCAAAAGATTTCGCTGCTGATACTGAGTAAAAGACAGAAGGAGTGACAAAACGGACGGTCTGCACGTAAAGTCTTTCCTTTTTACTTCATGAAAAGCGTCTAAAATATAAAAACATCAGCAGTGTTTTCACAAATTTAGTACTATTTCATAAATAAAAGCTTATTACAGTCAACGTTCTGCTATATAGGACGCCATCCTAAGGATTAACATTGCGCAACTGATCTCATAGCGTTTCTCTATGCAAGCTTATTAATATCAGAATAAACAGTCCTTAAAAAAGAATAAATAAATAAATAATATTTGGAAATTACAATAGTTTTAATGAATGCTATTTACATTCACTACTTATGTCAAAATGTTAAAAGAATACTGAAATCTATAAGGCTTTTCACAGTGAATTTCATATACAGAAGTTCATGTTGCTGCTGCTTATGCTTCTTTAATTTATGTTTTTCTCGCCAAATCCTTGTATCGTTTAAACTCATTTGACTGAAATTTTCGACGAAAATGCAAGTAAAACAACAGAAATATTTTTGTACACTGTGAAGTATAACTGGCTACACGCAGTCTGAGGCACAAATAATTCTACGATTTCTGTACGGCATGTGTTATTTTGTAAAAAGTGTGTTGCAGGAAGAAGAAAGCATTGTATGGCTGTACTGTGTGGACATAAATATGGACAAATTCAGACAGAACACTAAGTTTGGACGGGAAATAAATCCCCAAATTTAAGTTGGTTTGGTAGACTTGCTACCACATATGTATGTACAATTCAGCTGTACATATACATAGACCTACAGCCACAACAAAACAATATCGTGTTACCGGGGTATTTATGGATTTACCGCCAGTCTTACAAAATTCACTCGGGTTTTTCTTCAATCAAATTAAAATATATTGCCTTTAATTTGTACAGAGTTCACTTAAATACAAATTATGACTATTTACTTACACAATAATTCATATTTTGTATAGGTGATAAACTTGATGACGGACGAGGGACTGAAGGTTTGAGTAAATTATACACAGAAATCCAAAATTTGTACTTGTCGCATATACAAGTGATTGTCTTAAAATGCCGTGTATCTGATAGGTAAGTACTTATCTACCACACTGCACGATGCGCAAGAGGAAAACCACAATGTCAATATTCACTACCTTAACAACCTCAAACTCTGAATGTTTCTGACACTCCTACTTCTGCTATTTTGATGAAGCGTAGAACTTTGCTTCGAATGAAAGAGATGTAGAACGCAGCAAAATGTTGGTTTTTGGGTGCGTGTGTGGAGGAATGCTGGGGATAAGGGGAAGGATCCTACATTGGAGAAATCTTTTAAATGGGAGAAAAATTTTGATCGATTAGTGTGGCTTATTTTATGACGATTACTCACCAACCAAACCAACACACTGACGAGTGAAATGGTGAAGGAGAAGGATTTACAAAGAAGCTACTGGGTCCCCTGGTAAAAGTACAGCCTTACCTTTCAATGTGACTTTGCAGCGTACAAAGCAGGTAACTAAACATGTTAGTACAGATTGCTTGTTATGCAGTCCTTGTCTGAACCCGGAACTGCCACATTCAAGCGTCCTTCCCAGGACACTTAGAATAATAGTTAAATACTATTCATTGCAAGGATGCGGACTAGATCCTCTATTACGTCATTGAGATAAAAATAGCAACGTGAGCAACGTATGCATGGAAAATGCAAAGATATCCATAAACATACCTAGAAGATTCTTTTTGAGTTTATAGGATTTAAATAGGTATTAATTTTGAAATAATAGGAAAGTTTAATGGACGAACACATGTGTGGGATTTTGCGCAACACTAATAATTGCAAAAAAAAAATTAGTTGCAATGTTGTGTGAATGGGAAACTTAAGTTATGTAATTTGATAAGCCTCATACAACAGGCCTATCGTCCCGACTGAAATCGGTCAAAGGTTTCTGACAAAAGACACGTTGTGCCAAAAATAAGTGGAAGTAAACACAAGTAAATGATTTAGTGTATTGATATAAGGCTTGGCCACTCCTATTGTGATAAAGTGTTTGTTTTTCTCATTTAACAAACTGCACTATTTAACTATGGAGAATAAATGCGTTTAAGTTGGTTTCAATAAAATGTCTACAAATTGTCGAACGTAAACTTCCGTGTGGTGACCCGGATGACGTAGCTGGTATATAAACTTGTTACGGTCTGGATGGTCTGGGGATCGAATCCCCGTAGGGATGATATTTTCCTTGCCCGTCCAGACCGACCCCAAAACTCCCCCACTATCCTGCAAAATTGGTACCTGGGATTTCACGCGAGTAAAACCGCCGGAGCTGACCACTCACCGCTTTTTATTGCCGGGTTGTGAATGAGTTGGAAATATACCTCCGCCTTTCTTCTGTGTCTGGATAAGCATGTCATGGGACGAGCTGTACCTTTACACTTCCAGATACGGGTTGAAGGAAAATTTTGGGATCATGTTATGAACTACGTACACGATTACGCAACACCGAATTGCATCATTCATGCGGCAAACACTCTGAGTGAATATTTCCTATCAGGCTCAGCGTCTGGGTCTGGCTTTATTCTTCTAACAGATCAGTGGTGAAAAAGGCAAATTGAAATTCCAAGTGGAATCATTTTTTGCCTATCTTTTTCCCCTTCGCTGTTTCTTTTACATTCCTCCCCTTATTTCCTGACTGATAAGTGTTTCAGTGGAAAAGTACATTCAGTTTCGTCTTCATTTTCCAGTAGAAACAATTTCCTACATAGGTCTGCCACATTCGTAGCACGTGAAAACTACTTGTGTTCGTGGAAGAGTCGAGAAAACGACGTAATACAGCTGCATATTCAATCCAGAACCGCCTATGATTATGTACCTATATAAATTTCCTCTCGTCTGCTGCTTTGTCTAAGAGTCAAGATTACTGGCACCAGGGGTAGGAAGCATTGTAGTTGGATATTCATGGAAAGTAGGAACTGCTCCGCATTTAGGAGTAGAACAAATCTAAAGATGAAGGCAGCATGTTGCGAAGCTGAAATCTATTTTTCGAGAGTCAAAGGGCATGATGATGAAGGGTGTGGGGATCGTGTGACGGAGTGGATATCGGCTGGCCAGTAGAGGAAATTATGTTTGTGGTGCGGCGCATTTTAACCATTCAGGTTCGACCCTGAATTCGGACGATTCCCGTCTGAATTTGAATGTTGACAATCCGTAATTAAAGAAAGACAAGAGAACGTTATCCACGCGAATCTTTAGGACCTATCAAGGCAGCAGGCAGAATGTAAATGTGTGTGTGTGTGTGTTATGGTGGTACATAAAGTGAATCGACTACAAAAAAAAAGAGGCTGCGTTCTGTAACTTCGATCTGAAGTATCTTCCCTGTTGTCTCCACCCTCTCCTTCCCCCCCCCCCCGAAATTCCTTGTGACAAAGGAGGATCACTATAACTCCGTGTACAATATTAAAATTGAGCGGAATACACTTCTATATTTTCTGGCCACACATAAGCCTACTTACCTCGACTCTGAAAATGGAGACGGAATATTCCCACGAAGACACCGAAGAAAGCAGTTTGCATTTTTCAAAACCCCTGCACCAACTCCATTTACCACGTTAGACGTATCACCCCTCAGAAGACCTTACTCTTTTACTTGTCGCCTGGACAAACTAAAATCTCTTATAGCTAAGTCATTATCATATGTTGGCGCGTAAAGATTAAAAATTCCCAGAACAGTTTCTTCCTCCAATCTCTATCGTATTACTCTGCCATCATGCCGTGAATGTGCTTCGCTCGTTAACGTGTACATGGTTTGCGACCTTCACGTTGCATATCCTCGCGCGGAGTTTACTGAGCCGACCGTCAGATGGGGTTGTGGTCTCTTGGTTTCGAGAGGCGTGCTCGTCATTTGCTGAACGAGTTTAGTCGGTTCTGTGCGGCAGAAGCGTGCGTTGTCGTTGTGGGAGTAACGGACGTTGTTAGTAAAGTGTGGAGACTTGACCAACACTACAGAAGGCGAAACTTGTCTCGGAACGTTTCGGTTTCATCTGTCAGTATGTCATACAAATGAAGGTAAGGGAATGCCCAATCTAACCTAAACAGTAGAGCAAGTAGGATTAGGAACTTCGCTGTGGCTGACATCGCTTCAGTAGCTCACTGTAATTACTGTTTACGTGTAAGAGTTGAAGTTTATATTATTTATTAGCTCAGCATTTAAGTTCATGAGCGTGATAACCGATGCAATGTAATGATATGAATGATTCGATTACACTTATTTTCTAAATTATAACGCACTTCTTTCAGTAGATTATTAGCGCGTTACCTAAGTAACAGCAGCTCTTTTAACATGCCTAAACCATACCTACTGCCTCACCTTTATGGTCACTGTTCATATGCTGGTACTAATCAACAGGTTTATTCATGTAATGCTGGAGTAGTTCGCTGGGAGAGGCCAGCGTTTTACTGCATGCTTTAATTTCTAAAGAACGTGAATTTGTATTACACACATATTTCACAATAACCAGCAGTACAAAAGCAAAAACACACTGCATTTGTTTTGAGTGACAAGTGATGTTCTGAGAAAATCTCGTTAGGAGAAAGGGCCAAATTGTTTTCAGACATCATGCACAACACCGACAAAGAATTTATGAATTGCAACGCTGTGTGGTAGAAGTGAATATGAAATAAACGAATTTTATTTTAAATACAAAAACCCAACAAGACAAAACTATAGTATGTTTACCAAAGGAGTTCACGATTATAATTGAATTTCGAAATGCCCTGAAAACAAGTTGCTGTCTCACTGTGGGCATAAATTCTATTCATAAGTACTTGGGAATATTGTTCAACGCTTTTGTTGACCTGTGGCAGGGTGTGGACGTGGTTGCTGTGGCTCTTCAGAAGAACAAGTAGCGGGCTGTTGTGACCACGGTAATTAAACTTAGGTTTCCAAAAGAAGTGCGGGAACATTTTGTAACTTGCTTAGGAACTGTTATTTTCTGAAGAACTCTTTCTGCTCCATGATTTTTTTGGTTTCGTCAATTTTTTATTTCTTAGTGTCTAGTTCCTTTGTTAATGATATTCTTTTCCTTGATCCTGCCATTTTTTTTAGCAGATGTGGCATATTTTGTTTGTATATTTTGATGGTAAATTATAGAATGAAATTAAAGGAAGATATAAGTGGGTTTCGTGCTCCCTGCGATGTTAAACCAATTTGGTGCACTTCGTATAGGTTTGCGTGTTTATTCTTCAAGTTATTTAAACAATTTCACTTCAGGTTTGAATAGTCCAGTATTAGAGTAACTTATTTACTTACTCCATAGAGCAGAGTCCTTCTTGAGAAACTAACCGGTTTTCAACTAGTCAAGAAATTCCCCGCATTTATGGAACCCGAAGGTTCATTGCCGCATTCGCAAGTGCAATATTAGAGTAAACTAACGAAAATCTCATTGGAATCAAAACAGGCGAACGGAAATTTCTGGGCGAAATTCGTCTGCCTATGTACCAAACCCAATCTTATTTTGTCTTCAATTTTGTGAACATTGACGTGGTTTTCCTAAACATGACATGTATTTGTAATGCGTTTCCTCAAACATTACGTTTTAAATATGTACTCTGAAAGGATGCAAAGAATGTAATATTTGAATGTACATTCCACGCTCTTTAAAAGTACTTGGATAATGCAGAAAAATGTATAGGGATGAGAAGTTAAAAAGAAAATTACAGGCGTTTGAGCATTATGACGGTATAAGGAGAGTGGAGGTGTAGCTCCATTCATTCTTAGCCTTGGTGCTAGATTGAGGTGCGCAATGCTTCAATTTCTGGGCGCCGTTCTCCCGAAATAAGAGGGTGGCCCAAAGTTCTAATTGGACCCTTTGGGATTTGAGAGAAATGATTTGCCACTTTCAAGAACCGACCCACGATTCCTCGGTTGTCCGGCCCGCTGCCTGGTTACTATACCGACAGAGTTATCCTGACTCCATGAGCAGTCGTGTTAATTACATAATTTGAATATACCTTTCATTAATATACAAATTTAGCCCTTGTAACCTTCATACTTTTATAATTCTATATTAAAAGACCTATTGAAATTTTAAAACCAAATCATTTCTTTCATAACTACACACGTTAAACGTTTATGCTCTTTATCGTTTTTTTTTCAATATATGATCTGCGATACGTGAAGGCAGTGAAGTCATACATTTCTCCTTCAGATGGAACATTTCAAACATCTGCAACTCCCTGTGTTCTTGGAAAACTACGTGTTTCTATAGAAACAGTATCTGAATAGCATACACATACGGTACATAGTCAACTGTGTGTCCTACTGAATACCAGATGTATACGTGCGTAAAATCAATTCTATAAGTAAATATAAATTTTTCCGGTCACACACATTCACATATTTGTATTTATGACGAAACGTGAACTTGTCAGGACTGGCTGACCCACATGTGATGGATGGGGAGTAAATTTGGTCACGATTAAACAGTTCTTTCGTGAGAGAAAAACCTTGTCATTATTCTCACTAAACAGAGTTTTTAAGAAGAGACTTGGGAAGTTTGAAAGCCAGCGGTTTAATATTTCAAGTAAACTTCACTTAGAAGTTTTCTTTGTAATGTTAAATCCCATCCCTAATTAAACTTTACTTTCACAAAGTCTGAACGTAACTGAAACTAGATGATACCCGTTTTAAGCATGGCAGAAATTCAAATATGAAGTGTAGGGCGTAAGGCGCTGTGTGCCTTGTGCCAAGTCATTTAAGGCTTAATTTTATTTTACCTATGCAGTTCGTTTCAGACTTCCATGAATCTAATTCCTCTTTGAGTTGGTAATACTCCAGCAATTTCTCTTTCACTCTGATACTCTTTTCTTCCTCTCTTGCCTCTTCCCTTATCCTTCTGTAAGTCAATATTGTAAAATGTGCCACTGGTGCCCGAAAGCAAACAAAAAAAAAATAAGAATTTTTACAGATTTTTGTTATATCACATTAATGCCTTCGAAATTGGCTCATTCTTTTTTCATCCTTTCCCTACGAGCTCATTTGAATAATTCCAAGCGTTTTTATATCTTACGAGATTAGAGGTCCTCATAATGGAATTTCTGTAATTCAAGTTTTCTGTGGTGTTACGCCGTGTCGACTGGTAAATACAAACCGAAGTTTTGAAGAATCGTTTTGGCGTTCATCTTCGGGGTGAAGCAGTTTCGTCTTGGACTGTTTGAGCATAAAGATGGAAGCACTGATCTCCATCAAAACATCGATAACCATTTACCACGCCGTAACTGACCAGAACACTTGAACTATCGCCTTTGTAGACGGTCAGAATCCACAAACCTTCTTTTACAATTTTCGACGCGTGAGGATATTTCCATATTTTTTTATTTAAAGGATATTTGTGTTTTCACCTTTTGGCGCCGGAATTGCTTATTTAATTTTAACACACCCTGTATATAAAATGTGAATAATACAGGAACCAAATATGTTAGAATTATGAAACAAACTGCATTTTGAAGAGAAGAAAACTGAGAGTATATACCATGTTTAAAATATTCATTACCAATATTTGTTGAATAAATATATAAAATGCAACTTGAGAGGTTAGCGGTGCGGTACGACCACTATAGTTGACATTAGGCGTCAAAAGGTTAAATAACAGCGTATATCCTACCTTACGTTAGCTGTCTGACTGGTCCCTGAGAGCTCTTCGTCCTCAGACGACATGTGAAAATCCTCGACTAATAATAAAGCCTATATTTAATTCTGTCTTGATTGCTGTTTACGTCACGCTAGTGTGCCATTCGCTGATTTTTTCGCTCGGATATCAAGTCATTTCTTCACACGAACTACAGGCGTTGTGTGTGGGTTGGTATATGCAAAAGGTGAATGGAGAAAAATGTGAAGCGTTGAGCTTCGTTGTATTCACAATACGAGGATGTACTGATAAATCCTTAGCCCGACCAGGAAGGACACAAGCTACAGCGACCAAACTCGGGATTTATTCAACATACTCCCCACGAAGCTCAATACACTTCTTAGCCCGTTGCTTTAACGTCTGCAAACCACTCAAAAAAATTCAGAAGTTTGTCCTTTCAACCAGGTCTCCGCGTTAGCAATGACCTCCGCGTCGGAAAAAAAATGGCGATCTTCCATTTGTTTTTTTCAGTCCAGGGAACAGATGGTAGTCCGATGGGGCCAGGTCCGGAGAATAGGGTGGGTGATCAAGACACTGGAATCCCAGGTAGGCCAGTTTCTTCTGAGTCGCAAGTGCACGGTGAGTCAAGGCATTTTCGTGCAAGAATATAACCCACTTGGTGACCTTCCCGCGGCGTGGGCGTTTTCCCTTCAAAATGTCCTTCAGTTGCACCAGCAGAGATGAGTAATACTCCACGTATATAGTTTGGCCCTTTGGAAGATAATCAATGAGGAGGATGCCGTCTTGATCCCAAAAAATCGAGTCGAGAACTTTTCCAGCGGATTTTTACACTCGGAATTTTTTGGGGCGGAGTGAGCCGCTATACCGCCACTACATTGATTGCTGCTTTGTCTCCGGTCGTAGTAGTATAACCAGGTTTCGTCAATGGTCACCAATTGCGACAAGAAATCATTTGGATCGCGCCGAAAAAATTCCAAACTTTGTTCAGATGACTGGCATCGTTGACGTTTTTAATCCGCGTTCAGGCATTTCGGGACCCACTTCGCGGAGAGCTTCCGCAAGTACAAATCTTCATGAATGACGGACCCAACCCGCTCACGTGAGATGCCCAGTTGCTCAGCTATTGATTTAGCCGAAATCCGGCGGTCTTCCAAGATTAGCTAGTTAATTTGATCAATACTTTCCGAGGTGTTCACCGTTTTGGGCAGTCCAGGACGAGGCGCATCACAAGTGGAAAAATCACCACGTTTAAACTGGGCCATCCAGTTTTTGACGGTGACGTACGATGGTACATGTTCTCCTAATATTTCTTAGGAATGGCGTGACTTTCCTCGGGCGTCTTGCCTTGCAGAAAAAAAAACATGATGATACCTAGCGTCTCGATGTTGTTGAAGTCGCGCGCGTCGCCTGACGTGCGTCCTTTCAGCCTCTGTGACAAGAAAAGACTTGCAATTCCGCACATGAACAGACCCTTCTTTCCAACGACACTATCGATTCCTTTCTACGTCATCGGGAAGTATTTTAGTCTAAGGACTTATCAGCACCCCCTCTTATATGGGAATTATTCGCGTGGCCTTTGTAGTAATGAAGCAAGAAAATTGTTTTCGATGGTGTTAACAGTTTTGCCTCCAGAATATGTGGACATACGTTTCCCTTCATGTTGCGGGTTTGTTAAATGACAGTCCGGTTTAGATTCCTGGACGGTCCGGAGATGCTTCTCTTCTCTTCAGGTTCCACTCGCTCTCAGGCCCAATAAGACACATATCCAATGCTTTTCGAGTGTTTCTAGCCATTAGTATTGTGACCGGACCGTGAAGCTGACAAATATCCCCCAACTGGTGTGTGTGTCTAAGAACACTTTGACACGTACGTCCTTCCCACTCTATACGTCTTCACGGAATGGTGCTTAATTAAACCCAGGGACAACATCTGTCCACAAATTAAAATGATGTACACTGGTACATAATACCACCCACAACGATTGGCAAAATTGTGTAAGAGAATGAGAGCCATGTGCATTAGAAACACGTGATTGGAGGAGGACTGTTCTACTTGTGTCTTTTCCAACACTGTGGCTTCGCTTTGGGTTTCATAGTTCAGTTTCTGGTGATCCCGTACTTGACAATAACAATCCGAATTTTTCAAGGTCTCTAGATTGGGTGCCTTACATAACCGGAAGTTCCCCAGCATTTCTTAATGTGTCTTTTAACTGGTAATAGGGATGGCCATATGTCAGTAAAAGAGTCGTGAAGTTACGTAGTTATTAAATTTAAATCAGTTCTTATCTGTGAATTGCAGTGCACTTGTGTAATATTTTAAGCTTTTATGTTTGTATGATAGGACAGGCCAAGGCCTTTGGCTATAGATTGTTAAGTGTTGTACAAATTACATGAAGGATCTGCTCCAAATTTAACTTTTAATGGATGGGAAAGATTAGAACTTTCTTGAAGCAGCTATTCATATATTTCATTCCGGCAAATATGGATCAAAAACTATGTAATCTGTTTTGTAGCTATTTCAGTTGTCAGCGATGTCTGTGTCACGTACCTTATGTATATGTTGGACATTTTCAGCCTGTTGTGAATACTGACGTCACGAGTACTTTTTCGATCGCGAAACAAAATTGGTCTATTACGTATGATGTGTATAGACCTGTCTATAGTTAGGAGACACAGAATGTCTGTCTTATTTTGTTGCTGAGATCTGCAGGTTTGTCGCACAGAAAGCCTGCAGCTGGCGGATATTTGTAGCACTGTGAGTCTTTTCTGTGATACGAGGGAGGTTGAACTGCAGGGTACTAAGAAAGCAAATGGTGTACTCCGTGACGTACTGCTCAGAATTTACCAAGGCGTTCTTGGCTTTGAGTATGGCGTAAGGCTTTACGGTATACACGTTGTTCTAATTTCACGTAAGCCCCTATGAAAAGTATGGTCTCCTCTGCGCCGATTTTCAAAAAACTCTCAGATACCCAGCATCATTAATGCAGTTATGTAATATTCTGGAAGTTTTACGCAGCATATAATGGTAGTTTGTCACCGACGTTTCGGAACTTACAGGCCCTCTCTTCAAGGGTAGAGGTGGGTCCGGTATGTTGTCCCGAAACGTCGGTAACATTACCAGTATGCGATGTTTAAAGTATATGAGAGCGCAGGTCTCTTACGCCTGTACGTACGATGTACAATTGATGCATATAATACCAAATAGCTGCACAAAAAGTATAAAATTTGCTTGTCTCTTGGTTATCAAGCTGTACAGTTAAAGAGGTGTGTTCTATAGCTAGTATTACAACGTTACATCTCTAACCCTGCGTGTAATCCCTTTTGATGTATACCTCACCCTTCAGACCCTGGAACTGGTAGTAATTTTCCGCCACGTCCGTCCTCAATAATGTAACCAATACAATACATACACAACCACCCATCCACCGATTGTCCCTAACCACTTTATGTTGTGCTGCACTATAATTAACACAGCAACAGCAGCCTTCACTGTCTGCAATCAATGGGATGTTAATGGGAGGAGGATGTTCTGTGTGTTTTCGACGAGTGAACGAGGAAATGCAAACCATTGTCCTAATTGCTCACGGAGACACACGAATTTGGATCTCGGCGATTTCAGTAATTTTCGACTACTCATTTTCGGCAGGGTTATTTGAAATACAATGAGTCGTACAGTCTTTACTCTTTCGCTTTAACCCAAATGTGCAAAATATTGCTTTATAGCATTTGTGTGTGGTAGACTTGGGAGTGAATTGTCCCTACACGTAAATATAAAACTTTTCGCGGTGGATATTAATTAGAACCTTCTTTCCTCCTCAGTAGATCCTTCTGTGGCGTGAAAATAACGACTGCCATTGAAAAACCAAATAGGAATTCACGAATCTTTACCTCCAGTCACTCATGTGTCTTGTCTTCGAACTTGAGGACAGAAACATCTGTAACGTATCTCTTGCTTAGTTCTTATGTACATGATTAAAATTGCAGCAGTCTTCCTTTTTTTGGGGGGGGGGGTGAAGGTGGTGGTGATGGTGATGGAGGGAATGTAATATTTTGAAGCTTGAAATTCTTGTTTAACAAATTACTTCATACAGTGATTCAGTGTTTGCGTGTCCCTTGAAGTATGATAGATTGGCATGTACAGTACCAACTCACGAGAGTTTGAGAGTTTTTAGGTCCGCAAAATTGCGATAAGTGGCTGCTACCTACGTCATTTCCGTTCGTCCGCATGATCCCGCTGGACTGGTTTCCATGAAAATAATATTTTAGTATCTTTCGAAAACCTGTAGAGGAAATACGAGGTTTATTAAAATTTGACAAGAATAATGGGTACTTTACGTGAAGATGTACGTACATGTATGATAGTATCTAGCTGCATTCCTTTTACTAGAATGAGAAATGATTCAGACAAAGCTTATAGCGAATATCAAAACATACATTTGATGTTCAGTATGTGTTTGACGAAAATGGTGCCCTTTGTGAGATAATGCGGAAAATGTACGGTATATCCAGACAGATCACAGTTGAAAGTATCATACGGCGCGTGGGTTCTTCATGCTGGATAACTAAGGTTACAAACACACACACACACACACACACACGCACAGAATATGAAATACTTATTTCTTCTCTACGGCAACAATGGGTTACCGAACGCACGTCGATATTACGTTATATGTACATTGCCTCCCTTGTTGTATGTAGGCGTTGTCGATTCGTAGGAAAATGATTAAAATTCACAACATGTAGGTGGCCAAATGAGACAGGAAGCCTCGAATGACATATGTATGTTTCTAAAGGGAGACGTGAAGCATGTGCTGAGTAATGGAAGACTGCTATCTGGTGCTGTACACTGAGACAGATGGAATTTCGAAAGGAAATATTAGCTACGCACCTGCAAACTTCAACTCCTACAATGAAAGTTGAACGTTTCTGTCCTTACTTAATGAAGTGCGGTAGGGGCAAGACATTTTCCTATCTCCAAACGACCCGATTGGCTTTGGGTCTCACTAAGCCTCCTATTGAACGGTGCCGGTGTTTCTTTGAACGGAAGGAAAGCGGCTTGTGCTTGAAGCCGACGGCCTTTTGCAAGTAGCGTTATGGTTAAGAATGAGTGGAGCTTCTTCTCTCTATGTATGCTTTCATGATGTACACAAGAACAGCTGTGCGAAGTGAACTAAGAAACCTCGAACCTACATTTGAATAATAGGAATCTGCGGAAAGTAAATAGCAGAGAATGTTGGAATTAGAGCTAGTGTGATGTGGACTAGAGCTGGCGAGCTTTTGTGATTATGATTGTGAGGGTAAGGAGTTTCCACACTACGGAAATTATTAATCATCGATAAACGATTAGGTTTGACCAAAAAACATCTTCACCTCCTAAAGTTTTTGCGATATATTTCCATACCTGACGTAGTGTGCAGTGGTCCTATTCGCTCTGAGATGCACGTAAGTCAGGACCATAAAAATTTGCCATATAAGTTGAAATTTTGAAGTATTCCATTGCTTACATTTTCCTATATTAGACGCCATCTAAACAAACACTGTCCCTGAAGATGGTGTGAGAAGCATGGTATAGATATGTAATAAATAAGGAGTTGCATTTAGTTGTTGTAATTGAGGGAATGTTTAGGTTAAAAAGTTTTTATCTATTCTCTTGAAAGATAGTATCTTTACTTCTGTGTTTGTCCAAGAGAGATCAAGTAATATTTGCTATCTAGTCAAGAAATCTGCAGTACTTCATGTAAGCTGATGATTCACAAAGCCTGCCAAAGGACACAGAAAAATCAGGTTCCCATCTTTCCTTTCTGTTTTTCTAACACCGGTTTTGTTATTCTGTGTATGCCTAGGTCTTCAAGCTGCTCTCGTGCGGTTCTACTACCAAAACTTGGCATTCATTTCTATTCTGTGCCATGCGAAGGCTCAGCTACTTGACCCTTTTTTCTTATCCTCCTTGACTTGATCACCCTAATGTTGTTTGTCGAGGACTACAAATCAGTTTTCTCCTTATTATGCTGTTTTCTGCAACCTCCTGCTATCCCTCCCTCTTAGATCCAGATATTTTCTTCATCTCCCTTTACTGGAACATCCTCACTCTACGTTCCCACCTTAATACGAGAGTAGTAAAAATTGCGGAATGGGACCCTATGACGTCACGCTCAGTGATGTAAAAACGTGGCGGTGGGGTCAATGACCTCTGGACCAGAAGTGACGTCATACGTAAACCAAGATGGCTGAAGACCTTGCTTCCGGCGGTCACGTGATGTAAACAAATATGGCGGATGACCTAATTATGCCAAACAGTGTGACACCTTAAGCTAACTTTAACGTCTGATATGTAAACAAATGACGTATGTAAACAAATATGGCGGATGACCTAATTATGCCAAACAGTGTGACACCTTAAGCTAACTTTAACCTCTGATACATAAACAAATGACGTTCTACGTAAACAAATATGGCGGATGACCTAATTTTGCCAAACAGTGTGACACCTTAAGCTAACTTTAACCTCTTATATGTAAACAAATGACGTTGGATGTAAACAAATATGGCGGATGACCTAATTATTCCAAACAGTGTGACACCTTAAGCTGACTTTAACCTCTGATATGTAAACAAATGACGTTGTATGTAAACAAATATGGCGGATGACCTAATTAAGCCAAACAGTGTGACACCTTAAGTTAACGTTAAACTCTGATATGTAAACAAATGACGTTGTATGTAAACAAATATGGCGGATGACCTAATTATGCCAGACAGTGTGGTGCCGTGTAGGACCAGACTGTTTGGCAACTTCCGCTATTTTGAATGAGCGCTGACATAAGTTTAAAGTCCACCTTTTTACAATATAGCTGATAGCGTGGCATTTTTAAATTTGTTTAACCTAAGTTTAAATTTGAATTACCACCTGTCGCCATTTTGAGTATGTCTACCAGCACGCTATATAAATTTGTGTTAGCCTAACTTTCAATTTGAATTGGCGCTTTCCACCATTTTACAATATGGCTACCGCCGCGGTATTTAAATACGTGCTAACCTAACTTTAAATTGCAATTGGCGCTTTCTACCATTTTACAATACGACTACCAGCGCACGAGTTTTAAATTAAAAGCTAACTTTAATTTTGAATTACTGCCTGCCGCCATTTTGAATATGACTACCAACGCGGTACTTTTAAATTTGTGCTAACCTAACTTTATTTAACATTTGTTATGATATACAGACCAGACTGCTTGCCGCCTACTGCCGTTTTGAGTAGGGCTGATGTAAACAAATATGGTGGTGAAATTAATGACTTTGACTTAATTATTTTGAATTAGCGGTAACTAAGTTTAATGTCCGCCATTTTAAAATATGACTGAATGAGGGCCATTTTCAAATTTTGTTATTATTTTTTCATTACCACCTGCTGCCATTTTGAGTATGGCTACCTGCGAACTATTTAAATTTGTGTTAACCTAACTTTAAAGTCCAACATTTTACAACATGTATACTAGCGCGTCAGTTTTAAAATTGTGTGAAACTAACTTTAAATTTGTATTGGCGCTTTCCACCACTTTACAATACGGCTACTAGCGCAGTATTTTTAAATATTAATATTTCGAATTCCACAATTTTGAATTGAGTGGGTGAGGTTAATGACTTTAACTTGATTATTTTTAATAAGCGCCTGCCACCATTTTAAATCAAAACCTAACTTTAAATTTGAATTAGCGCTTTCAGCCATCTTACAATATGGCTACAAGCGCGCCAATTTTTAAATATTATTATTTTGAAATACAACTTAAAAATTATATGGCCCTATATATTTGCAAAGTGTTGGTTGAAGCGGTAAGATGCCGGACTCATTAATGAAAGATTCTAGTTTCGAATCCTGCTGCTTTAACCAGCTCTTTTTAAAGGATCCTATCCCAGGTATATTGTAATAAGAAAAATAAAGACACAATTTTCAATTTACAAATATATACAATGCAAGTTATCTCTTTTTAATTTTGTTTTTACACTTACCTTAATTAGCAGAGTGTGGTTTGGTAGCCGACAGAAGGTTGCTTGCGGTGTGATTAAAAACGTATAAATTTTGAAATACATATTTTTGTTTTTACACTTGCAAAGAATTCCTTTTCTTAGAGGATCGGCTAGAAAGTAAATTCACTTATTTTATTAACACAGTGTGATTTTACACACAATTTACAACAGCATTTGAGGGTCCGAATACTTGCAGCGAACACTTCTACTGCAGAACGGTATTTTGTTGCAAAATAAGTCTTTTGGAGGATGTAGGGAACAGAACGTGGTGTACAATTTGCAGTTAGCTAAGGCCTAGACATATCTAAATCCAAAACAGACAAACACTTATGCTTTGACGTTAGTACTTGGTTTATCACAAGTTTGTTGATGCACACAATACCGCGGAATTGACAGGATAACCGCATTCTCCTCAAATATTAGTTCGGATGTTTGTTATGAAAATAGTCTTGCTTTAAATTATATTGTAACTGTTTCAAAATAATAACCAACACGATAACACTTATGGACTATCCTTTATTTCAGGGGTAGTCGTCATTCACTCTCTACATGTTTCGAGCTTTCGGTAAGCTCATCATCAGGAGTTCATTTTTCTCTGTACAGTCAGCCTCTGGCATACTGTGTAATCTTTTGCTGTAACCCTCCCGTTCTCCTACGTACTCGTAGGAGAACGGGTAATTGGTAATTATTTTGAAACAATTATAATGATGCACGGAACAATGAATGTAAAATATATTGTAACTGTTTCACTACCAAACGTTAGCTTAAAATAGTGTTTTGTAAACAACTTGAAAGTGCGCTCTTTTTAGGCAATACATTTTTCACTACACAACACACGGAAATAAATCTCCTTTACTGAATTTAAGATTTTACCTACAAACTAAATGAACGATACAGCACTTTATACCTCAGGGAAAGCCGGTAAGAACAGGCACACTGACAAACAAAAACGATACAATGGAGTTAAATTCTGCGCACACGGTTCGACAGCAGCTTAGCAACTGATAGAACAATCAATGTTTGTTTACATCACGTGACTGTGACGTAGTAGTTTCGCATACCGCCATGTTTACTACTTACGAGAAGCCCCGTTTTGTACTGATATACAGAGCAGTCAAAATTTCAGTTGTGTTTTTCTTAATCGTTAATTTTGAAACGGCATACGTGATGATATTTGATTATGAAATGAATGTAAAGAAGTGTTTCCAAGACTTTGGCTTTAAAATGTCTTTCCAAAATATTTTACCTCTGTCACATTTTCGTGGGAGTTGTCTAATATATTCCTTTGTGTTGTGATTTTGCCCTGAATTCTGTGTAAATTCAGACTCCAGTTTCGTCAGACTGGGAGGAGTAAACTGTTTGTAAATAAAACCAAGTGTTAGTTGATATCATTATATTTCATTCTTTGGTGGAAAGATTGGGCGATCACGTTCTGTTGTATATTTCGTTGCATCTCTGCTTTCGAGTAACTATACCTCGGTTTCACATCAGACCTAATTACTTCCCTGGGCTGTGAATGGTTTTATTAAACCATTGTTTGAGCAACGACTTCAGCGATGCGTTAACTTCCTCTTTACTTCACAACTGAGCAACTTATTCAATTTTAGCACGTCCTCCATTAACCCTCACAATAAAGCAACAAAACGCTTTCTACGTCACTCCACGTGCGCTGTGTATTGCTGGCTTCCTGCCTGTCAGCAATCGGTTCTAATGTGCATAGTTCCAAGGAAACTTGTACGTACAGTTCAGTAACATCCTTTACGGTATTAAAACGCACATTCAATTAATATGCGAATAAGAAATAGTATTCTTCCATAAATTCCAATTTTAAAATGTTGTTCTGTAGCTGCATTTTATTCAATAAATAAGTATTGGGATAAAGAGTATATTTGATACTGAGATTGACTGTGTTGTAGAAAAAGGGAAAAGAATAGTTTTATAATTTGTACTCTTCACCAAATATATACGTATAAGGACGATAAAACAACAGGGCAGCGCGTGTAACATACTTGCAAAATATGAGGCATAACTACACGGATATAGTCGGAGAGCCTGAAGGAATTATTTTAGGATACCAGGCATAGATGGGTCGCTAACATTGCACTGGATCTTAAAAAAGTCACTCTATGCTTAGATCATGAAAATACTCTCTTCGCCCACAGAAATCTTATTTAAAATCTTAACCAATATTTAATTGACCAAATGAAATCCCTTACTGATTTTATCTGAGCCAAGGCTCATTTTACAGCACATGTTATAATTTTGAACACTTAGTCTCATCTAAATAGCACTTGCGTTTGTATTTTAAATTCCTGTCGTCTCCTGCTGCTTGGGGAAATATTTTATGTTTACTTAGAGATTCATGCGAAAACACATAAATACACTGTATCAGTAACATGCAGATTTGTTTTATTGAAGGAGATGGTAGACCTATATATATATATATATACGTAATTGATGTAATAACGACTTGCTTTATAGGGTTCCGGTCTTGTTATTTTGTTTGTTTTATTGCATTATTTCTGCCTAGAAAATATAAGATGCTTGCAGACGGAACTGTATCTAGCAGGCACGAGTACTGAATATATATATATATATGTATGTATGTATGTAGGTATGTGCATATGTGCGTAAAGTATGTATGTGTGTGTATGTATGTATGTGCGTATGTATGTTTGTATGTTTGTGTGTGTGTGTGTGTGTGTGTGTGGTGTATGTATGTGTGTGTAGGTATGTATTTATGTATGTATGTGTGTATGCATGTATGTATGTATGAACCTATGTTAGTACGTATTACATGCTTGCAAGCATGCGCGTTCTCATTTTTCTGTAATCCTTTGCGTGTTCGCTGACATCGAATCCTCTGAAATCAGTTTTGTGTCCGTGTTCCCGCCCTGCTTCACGTAGCCAACCATACTAGCAACTAAACCAATATGTTACAGGTAGCATGTAAAATTTGTTCACAATTGTAATGACACTAAGCTACAGGCCTACACGTGACAAAATGTCGGTGTGGTTAGCTTATATGTTGATGTTGCGAGCCGTGGGTTTATAAGCCCACAGGCAAACATGATATAGGAATGGAACGAAACAAACAAAGTAAAGCATTGCGCCTCCCACGCTGCTATTCGGTGTAAGTAACAACGCGTGAAAGGGTCTACGCTAGTTGTAACAATATGTACATAAGACTTTGCATTTGGTTACGGTGTTAGGCATATTACGAATCAGACCTGGGATTTACAAACGTGTATTTGCTGGTAATGATACAAACGGAAATCTTGCTTTGTGCAGAGTTGCGCCTGTGCAGGTTTGAAGTTAAAGAACAAACTGTATCATGTAGAACACACAACGCATGTTACCTCCTGCAGGAGACTTCCAGTCCTACGCGGATCTTGCGTTGGTAGTGTGTCGTTAGGCGAGGCGAACATTAAAATTAATTTTACCTCTTTACCCGAATATATGTGCTGCGGTCATGGAAGAGTAGAGCTATACCTCTGCCCATCCTCTGGGCCACACCGGTCCTGTAACGGGATCACTTTACCCAGATATATACGCCAAGAACCGCGCTGTGGTTTCGTACAATTATATACAAAACTCCTACATGTTTCGGCCTTTGTCGGACATCGCCAGAGAGGCCTTCAGCAAAGGGAAACACATGAATGGCTAGGTTATGTCAAAGATATGTAATAATGTATTTAAAATACAGAATGTTAAAAAGGTTGGAATTTTAGAAAGTATAGTATAAAATGTATGTCGTAATAGTCACAAATATCTCATCATCATCATCATCATCATGTTCCTGAAGGGTTAGGTGTGTTTCCTGTTCCTTGATCCTCAAGATGAAGTTGGTCCCTCCATCTCTTCCTCGGTCGTCCTATGTTCCTTCGTCCTTTT
>Ga0123354_10003250_pt1 | contig 22327 bp, 16 predicted proteins | sample TergutLab28metaG_2_FD_97872 | JGI IMG/M metagenome (GOLD analysis project Ga0123354, IMG submission 97872) | Labiotermes labralis P4 segment gut microbial communities from Petit-Saut dam, French Guiana - Lab288 P4 | ecosystem: Host-associated > Arthropoda: Insects > Digestive system > Gut ... | reverse complement strand
CACACACACACACACACACACACTCACACACAAACCTAAGGTTCTTACCTAAAATGAAACGTTGCACAGGGGTGCTGAAGAGTCCGCAGCCCGACCAGGAAGGAAACAAGCTAATGTTTCTGCCAGAGTGGCATGAATTTCTTTCGGTGCCTTGCCTTGCAGCGGGGGGGGAGGAGATGACAGCTCGCGTCTCGATGTTGTTGAAATCGCGTGTGTCCCTGACATGCTTCCGAACTTGTTTCCGTCCTGGTCGGGCTAAGGACTTATCAGAACCCCGGCAGGCTAAGAAATCACTAAGTTGAATTTTTCAATTAGGTCTGAATCTTTACTCAGACTGAAAATAAGGCACCAGAATAAACAACATTTACTCCCCCGAACACAACGCAGTTTTATTTCAAACCGAGTCCTGCTTTACATGTGTGTTACATGTTTCGGCCCTTTCTCAGGCCATCATCAGCCATGTAATGTCGACGGAATAAATGTAAATTTGATGTTCGTGTGACCGTGCATCTTTAATGTGAAATGACCTGTGAGACAGCTAGATGCAACAATTATGATTTATTAATAATCCATTAGCTCAACATGTTTCGGGCACCATTATGCCCGTCTTCAGGAGCGCTAGGCTGTATATTACTGCATATGGGTTTCAGCACTTGATGTGCCGGGAAGCAGGCCGTTTGCAGTGCACACGGCCTGCTTCCCGGCTTCCCAAGACTCCAGCCAGCACATCAAGTGCTGAAAACCATATGCAGTTATATACGGCCTAGCGCTCCTGAAGATGGGCATAATGATGCCTGAAACATGTTGAGCTAATGGATTATTAATAAATCATAATTGTTGCATCTAGTTGGTCTCACACGTCGTTTCGGAATAAATGTACTTTATTTGGTAATTAACACAACGGGATGGCTTCCATAAAGAACGCACCAGAACATTAAAATCTTTTACTCGCAATATCAGCAATCGTATCCTGTGGGTTACAGGCAGTGTGCCCCCAAGTACTTTTTATTTACTTCCATTAAAACTGTACACCAGTAAGGGCAGAAGCTGTTCCGTCTCCCTTATGCTGCAGGTACTTTGGTGTTCTCGTGGATGTCTCTTGCGATGCTGTACTCGGTGTGTGTCTATCTGCTGCTGTGCTTCGCCGTGTGGTTTACCAACGACAAGAGACTGCAGGCCATCCGAAGGGCTAAAGGGAGCTTCGAGGAGACTGTTGGCGCCTACATGCTCTTCGTGTATTTGGTGCCACTGGCCTACCTGCCCTTTACGCATTGGAGGGAGGCTGGTAAATTAGCAGGGTACTTTAACGACTGGAGCATATTTCAGGTCAGGATGTCAATCCTATGTGAGAGACTTTGCTAAAATATTAGTTAATGTTTTGTCTTCGATGTTCCGCTGTACAACAAGACATAGTTTTATGGGTTGGCCATCCCAGTGGTCGCGGGCTCTAAGGTGTGGGCCTGCGGCAGCTCGATTGCTGGGGTTGCGGGTTCGAATCCCGCTGGAGGCATGCATGTCTGTTCTTGTGTGTGTTGTCAGGTAGGGGTCTCTGCGTCGGGCTGATCACTCATCTAGAGGAGTCCTACCGATTGTATTATATCTGTGTGTGATCATAAAGCCTCGATAATGATGAGGTCCTGGTCCGCTGGGGGCTGTCGTGCCACGAAAACAGAAATGAACCTTTGGATCGGATATAGAAATCTGTACAAATGTACTTACGTTTCTTTTTGTTGTTTGTTTAGCGACGCTGTCAGTATTTAAAATGCATATCATCAATGACAAATGAACGAATACGAAGCAACGAAGGAGAGATAATTAACAAGACAAATGAGATATTCCATAATGTTTTAGTTCTACTCTGCCAGTACAAGTACCATAAACCAATTGTATAATTAATCACAAAAAAAAATTGTGGGAAAGAAACGGCTAAGGAAACCAAAGAATATGTGAAAAAACACTGTACGGTACGGTACGGTACAGTACAGTACAGTAAGAATAAGGTAGAGTACATTACAGTACAGTACAGTAAGAGTAAGATAGAGTAAATTACAGTACAGTACAGTACAGTAAGAGTAATATAGAGTACATTACAGTACAGTATAGTACAGTAAGAGTAAGATAGAGTAAATTACAGTACAGTAGATTACAGTAAGAGTAAGATAGATACATTACATTACCGTACAGTACAGTAAGAGTAAGATAGAGTACATTACAGTACAGTACAGTACAGTAAGAGTAAGGTAGAGTATATTACAGTAGAGTACAGTACAGTATGAGTAAGGTAGAATACATTACAATACAGTACAGTACAGTAAGAGTAAGGTAGAGTACATTACAGTACAAATAAAATAGGGTACAATGTCGTACACATACATTATACTCTAATATAGTACAAATACAATACAGTACATCAAAATACATTACAGTACGAAACCAAAGGATACAGTACAGTACAAATGCAGTACAAATAGAGTACAGTAAAATAGAGTAAAAATACATTATCCTACAATAGAGAACACAACACTACAAGTACAGTAAACTGCGTTGAGTGTTGTACTTGTGCAAACCGTTAAGGCAGATTGAGGACCGGAAGATCCCTCCTGCTTCAACTCGGCCCAAAATGGAAGTGAGTGATCAGCTGGGCGTACCGGTCGCTTTAGTACCGAGTAAAGAGCGTACGGTATCAGTTGAACAGGGGGCGAGGAAACGCCACTGGACACGACAGCGAATAGGAAAGGGGACTTGCCCTGCTGGGAGACAAGCTGTTACTTTCCTGATTGTTCAGTTCAGAGCAGTATAAATGTCAATCTTCAAGGAACAGGCTGTGAGGGTGTGTACTGAGTGTGCCTGATGCTGGACGGAACACGAAGACGTGTTCTTGCGAACAGAGTCCAGAATGTGTGGGTTTCAAAATGGTGGGAAACATGAAAAGCTTTGAGATGTCCAAATTTTCCAGAACTACGCTGGTCCAAAAGCCACTCAGATATTATTTTTAGAGCCTGTAACTGGGCTCTAAAAATGAGCACAGAAAGATGCGTTACTGCAAAACGTTTGCTGTACAAATCCATCGACACAACAGACATGCTACTCTGATAACAGAAACTTACGTATTTAGTATTGTCATCCATTTTTTTCAGGCACATTTTCGCAGGGTTACTGGAAACCACCTGGTTCTGCTGTTCAAGTGTCGCTGTATCACAGCGATCGTGCTTTCTTTGGGCCTCTCCCACGTCAGCACCCTGGCAAGCTACGACTTGAGGACTTTTACAATTGAGAAGATGCTGGAGGCACTTCTTTACATTTATCTCACGGCCCTCAGATATCTCATTGCCCTCTACTGGTACTTCACCTTTGCTGCCTCAAGCTGTAGTGCAGACCTGCTTGAGCAGAGTCTGTCTAAGGTAAGCGAAGACTCTTTGGTTTTGTCAGGGACATTTATTAGAAGTGGACCGGGTAACTCAATCAGTATAGCGACTGGCTAAGGGCTGGACGGTCCGGGGATCGAATCCCGGTGGGGGCGAGATTTTCCGCACCTGGGGCCCACACAGCCTCCAGTATAATGGGTACAGGGTCTTTCCCAGGAGTAAAGAGCGGTCGGGGCGTGAAGTTGACCCCTCACCCCCTTCTAGTGCCGTGTTCAAGAAATAGTAGAGCTATATCTCTAATCCCCTTATGGGCCGTACGGCCTGTACAGAGCCTCAGTGCCTGTACAGGGATGCACTTTACCTTACTTTTTACCATTTATCAGAAACGACCTTCTGTAACAGGAATCACCTGTCATACAGCATTTTATAGATCCGTGTTATCGACATTCAGCTTTGTCCGCTACGAAATAACACGTGTTTATAATGCGTGTTGAAAAGTGGGTGTGCACGTAGTTCAGGGTCACTGTGGGTTCAGATATTCACATTTCATTTACTGACAATTTACAGGAACTGAAACAATCTTTTTTTCGAACTTTGTCCGTGGTCTAAAATTAAAAATAAATTGACGTCTCGGAAGCCGACTGTGCATGCGTCTTCAGGTAAGGAAGCACGTAAGCCGGTGAACCTCTTAGATCGAGCTATTCTCAGACACTGGGTGACATCTTCGAAGTCCTACGATGTTGAATTTAGAACAAATTTAGGCAAAATACCTTTTGCGAAGAAAATATTCTGGAATTTCTATTTATAGCAAGTAAAGCAGTCCAATTACAGCCCTGGACAGACCCAGAGGGTTCCAGGAAGTTAAGGCTCCCAGATTTCGTGACTACGGCACAGGATGGTGGTAAGGTTGTCAGCCTTACGCACCGGCTGCTTTATACTCCCAGGAAATACTCCTGGTGCTCATTTCTGTTAGAGGCTGGGTCGACCCCAGGGCAATGGTGCGATCTGAGGGATTTTTATGTCAATGAGAAATCCACTGACACAGGCTGGGATCGAAACAACGACCTTCCTATTTGTAGCACAGCACCTTAACCACTGTGCTACCACGTTCCCCATTTATAGCAAGTAGTGAGCGGATTAATTGGAATTTCTAACCTTCTGTAGGCTTTTATGCCCATGTTACGGCTTTCACACTTACACACACTCACGCTCTTTGGAGCTGTACTCTATGTTGCAGTCGCTGCTGTTTCTCATGTCTTCTTTTGCCTTTGTGTTTGCAGTTTCTGATTATCTCTTGACTTTCTTTTCTTGTGTTTGCTGCCACTACGTCATAGCGTATGTTATTCATAGATGTTGTGTGGGAAATTATGCAAAAGATTTTTTTGGCAATAACAAGGTGTAAAGAGAGATAATCAGAAACTAGAAACACAAGGGTGACTGACTGTCTCACAGTCTGTCACCGCGGAGACCTATGTTTGATCTCGGACTAATTCTTATGGTGTTTGTGGTGGATAAAGTGTCAGTGGGACACGTTTCCTTCCGAGTACTTCGGTATTTCCCGATTCACCATCATTCCATCAATGCCGTACACTCATTTACCCATCGCAGAGATTATAAAATATTATCGGATGACATCGACGATAAATAACTCATCAAAAACCGCGCCCTGTATTAGCGTTACCTGGGTTATTATATGGTTATTACTTACAGAATACGCGAAGTAGTGTCATGACAGATCGATAAAACATGCTTCGCCAAGCATTCTGCTTGATTTTACACCAAAATAAATAAATAAAAACATAAATACAAGCCTCTAGCTTGGACAGACTTGGAAGCGGGACAGGCGATTATCGAGAGTCGGTAGCAGCAGAAAATTACAATAAATATTTTTTTGGCGCATCAGCCCCCAGTAGGCCAGGGCTTCCTCATTCACAAGGTTTCTAGATCAAACACAACGACACGCCACAGTAGGTAGGATTCCTATGGACGAGTGATCAGCCCGTCGCAGAGACCTCTACCTGACAACACACAACACTCACAAGAGGAAGACATCCATGCTCCCTGTGGGATTCGAACCCACAATTCCAGCAAACGAGCGGCCGCAGACCTAAGCCTTAGACAGCGCGGCCACTGGGACCGGCACAATAAACATTTGTCATATACAAGTACATGTTACATGTTACATGTTTCATGTTTCATTTCGTATTGCAGTTTGAATGTTTTACTAAAATATATATGGCGTACGTCTCGACAGCAACAGAGAGTACTTTGTGTATTGATATTCTGTGATTAAATCTTTGTTCCTGTAATACATGATGTGTGATTTGGACTATGAACAGGAATTCTTGATAGTGTACTGTGTTGGTCCTGGCATCTGTTCCAGGCTCTGGACAGGAGCCCCATTCGGCCTGCAAAACTGGCAGAATACCGATTACTCTGGCTCGACATAAGCCACTTGGCGTCGCAGACAGGAGTCGCCATCTGCTATACGTGTGGGTGCTTTCTGGTACACCACTTTTTTATGGTCGCATTGTCAGTCTACGCTGCGCTTGCCGACGTCATTAGCGGAAAATTTTACAGTAACCTCTTGTCGCAGACCTTCACCATCTTGTCTGCTATCATGGTCATGGCCATTTGTGAGGGGGCGCACACTGTCTTCCTCAAGGTGAGTAATTCCGATTAGTTTACTTTTCATATTAAGATCTCGTGTTTTAAGATGCTTAGGAGATGTGATAGCGCAGTCGGCGTAGGGACTAGGCTACACTCTAGACGACCTCTACAGTGTAGTTTGATTCCCGACCGACCCAGTATGTTTTCCCATCTTCCAAACTTCCAGGCCAGGTCTCGAACACACCAATCCTCCTGTCCAATAAGTAGCGGAGACGCTTCCCTCGGGGTGAAGGCGAGTGGAACTCACCACTCATCGCCAACGAGAGCGCGGTTCAGAAACTGTTGAATCGTATCTCCACTCCGCCTTAAGCTAGGACATCTGTCACACAGAAGACTTTACCTTACATGTGCTGTAGACCACTATTTTTCCACCGTTGTGCTCCAGACCGAGATTAGGCCAGTGGCTGCTCTTTCTGCTGAACCCAGTTATTAAAGCAAAGAATAACGAAACTTTAAACTGAATTTAACATATTAATGATTTAATTACGTGAAGTTCAAAACTGTGGCTTTTAAATACTTCTGCATGAGCCTGCGTTTATTACTGTGACCCTTCTTAAGGTTCGTATGTCTACAGTTAAGCTTCTTGGGCTTGTGAGTTTGAATTTTTCGTGTTGTTCGAGTTATTTCTGAAACTGAGAATTTTTTACAGCCTACGACGACTTCATCAGAAAAAAACTATATTTTTTTTACTGATCCGATTATTTCTGTTTGAGAGGCTGGCGAAACTGTTTGTCAATGATATGTATTATGTTTACAAAATGACATACAATTCGACATTGATAGTGCCACTACAAGTGATTAAATTTACCGTAATTATGCTCTTAACACCCTTATCAAAGTGATATTCTTTAGTAGTAATTATATGCTTAATATTTTTTCTCGTTCCACTCAGAAGGGTTCCTAGATCCAAATTTCTGCCCCCATACATAGGTTCGCAAAACCTGCTGTAGATATTACCAACCTTCTCGCTCTAAATTAAAATAAAACATGTCTGAAACTGGTTTTCTTCCGCATTCCGTAAAAAATGCAAACTTACTTTGTTTGAATGAAGTAATCACAATGTCACGTGAACTGATTTGTTCATTCAAACTTACCCTCTATTGACTATTTAATCTCTAGTTATTCTCGAAAAGGTTGACGAGCCAAATTCCAAAATGTGTTTCAACATAAAACTTCAAGAAAGTAGAAGACTTCATTACTTGATTTGTTGTCGATTCCGGTAAATTCGCACGCTCATAATTTGGGCGACCCCTCAACCATTTGTTTCCACCTTTGGCAATCTCCCATGAAATCTTAGAATAATTTAGGATTAAAAATAACTATGGAGAGAACCCAATACCCACAACTAAACAGATGCCGAAAATCCGGAAGTAAAAGCTTAAATATATATATATATATGTGTGTGTGTGTGTGTTTAGCTGAAAGGGTTTAATATCTTTAAAGCTACTCTATGTAAAACAGTTTCACAACGTGCATATGTGTTTACTCGAGCGTTTATGTTTCTCTGAATTGGCCTTTCTTTTGCTGAGCCTACTGCTTTCTATACAGTAGGTTTATAAACATTATAATTTTCGTTGGCTACTTTACGTATCCTCACGTTTAACATTAACAATCTCTGAATTTTTCCACATAATATGTATATTTTTTCATCTATGTGATATACAGAAAACAGTTGTTTCCCTACACAGCCTTAAAAACTTGCAACCTGTGAGTATTTTAACTGTCACTTAAAAATTGGATTTGTGTTATTAATATTGATTTTTTCAGACTGTAAATTTTTAATCCGTAAAGATTTGTACGAAACTAAGTTACCACTTCACAGATATTTTAGTGTACATTTAGTCCTGTCGTTATGGCTTTTATTATTTCTAAAATTGTGCTACTAATGGAAAATGATCTGTGATATTACATGGTAAATAACAAACCATAAAGGAAGCATATGGAAAAAGAAAGCTAGAATAAATCCTGGCCAAAGCGATGTTTATAAAAGTTTCATAGAGGAAATTTAAAAAATTCTCCTGTCTTCAGTGCATCTGAAAGCTACTTTATATGACTTTGAGAACGACTATCAACGTACATTACTTGTTTCATGCCAGAGTTTTAAAACTTGATTCCTTGCTTATTGATTAAAATAGATTGGTCCAACCAGACATATTGGCTCAAACGGTAATGCTTCTGAACTGCAAATGGGAGCTGCCTCGTGCCAATTTCAGCAGCGTCACCGATTATTTCATTTTGAGATTTCCTCACTTTCAACACTGTTACAAAACAAACGCCAGATGGGCAAAGTAACATTAAAATAGGCCACGAATGTTTTCCCCTGCATTTTATTGCCAATGTCCTGTCGCATGATAATTCGATGCCACACGACCCGAATTATTGAGGAGTACGTAAAATAGCTTGGAAATACAAATGTGCATAAATCTTTGTTGCCTACAGGCGAAAGTGGGGTTCCAGAAGAAATTACTTCGGCTTGAGACTGCTCCAGAGTGCAAGAACGTGCAGCTACAGGTGAGTACAAAAGCGGCATGTTTGTCGGCACTTGAAAACACGCAGCTTAGACAAATGTCAAGTCTTGAGATTCTTGCGTCTATGTGGCTAAAGACATCGTTCTTCTGGTATACAACGCCCGCGTCAGTGTATAGCCTGTACCTGCCGTTCCGAAAGAGTCACATTCATTCGAAACATTGCGAGCCGATGAGCCAGCGACGCGGCGTCGTATTCCAGACGAAAGTATTTCCCAGTTGGCCACACATCTATGAACTATGTGCACGGAACTGACTCCTGGAGGAACCAAAGTTTGTTCCAACGATCAGGAAACCTCCCATGATTTATGGAATATGAAATTTGATAACTGTGAAATAACTTGAAATGCCAACTTGATGCAACAAAGTAACTTTATTAGTGTATTCTTAGCTTGACATGTTTCGGGTACATACGTCCATCATCAGGAGCACTGGATGTTGAGTTGCAGCATACGGTTTTCTGCACCAAGTTTTTGGATTGCTGCGTAGGTCGTGTGTGCGGTGCGGATGTTGCCGTGCGACAGTCGCACGGCAACATCCACACCGCACACACGACCTACACAGGGGCTCTCAAGACCACCAACCATCCAAAAACTCGGTGCAGAAAACCACATGCTGCAACTCAACATCCAGTGCTCCTGATGATGGACATATGTACCCGAAACATGTCGAGCTAAGAATACATTAATAAAGTTACCTTGTTGCATCAAGTTGGCATTTAAATTTATTTCATGAGGAAGATGCACGGTCAAACAACCCTCAAGTTTGATAACTGTGTTCACAATGTCTCGCAACAAGTCCCCGACTTTGCTATATGAATGCACTCCACACTTTTCTGTCATATATTATGTATCAGGGTTCATCAGAGTGTATTATTTATTTTTACTATACAAAATAACCAGGGAAGGAATAATAAACACAAACCCCCATTCACAACAAAGAATAAAAGTGGGTACATGAGACAGTGATTTCTAAAATTTTGTAAAGTACCATGCAAAGCAACGTTCAGCTTCTGTCGGTCTTCAGGCAGTTACTGTGTAAGACTCGAAAACATTTGCTGTTTCTGAAGTATTACTACACGAGGCCACCGCTAATAATCGATGGAATGAAACACAATGCACGCGGATGGGAAAAATAATTGGCTTTCAAGACTGACTCAGTTCAACTGAGTAAGTTACATGTGAGTTCTTGTTACAGGTGAACGCCTTCCTTCAGACGATCGCTGCTGTGTCCCCAATCGTAACGCTTGGAGGGTACGTGACAATCAACAGACAGTTGCTAGCAGGGGTGAGTAGTGCTATCAGTGTATATTAGGCTTAAAGCATTACAGTTGTGTGTTTACGCTTAGTGGAGGCACCCTTATTTGCTTATTTATTACTTATTTACTCACTCGCTCACTCCATAGAATAGAGTCCTTCAGAAGCTAACCGGTTCTCAACTAGTCAAGAAATTATCCGCATTTCCTGAAAGCCGAAGGTACATTACCGCATTCACAAGTGACCGCCACTTGCCCCTGTCCTGAGCCAGATCAATCCAGGCCATGCCCTCACATCCCACTTTCTGAAGATCCATCTTAATATTTTCGTCCCATCTGTGCCTGGGTCTTCCAAGTGGTCTCTTTCCCTCAGGTTTCCCCACCAAAACCCTATAAACACCTCTAATCTCCTCCATACTTTCTAAATGCCCCGCCCACTTCATTCTTCTCGATTTGATCACCCAAACAATACTGGGTGCGGAGTACAAATCATTAAGCTTATCATTACGTAGTTTTCTCCATTCCGTCTTACCTCATCCCTCTTAGGCCCAAGTATTCCCTTCAGCATCCTATTCTCAAACACCATCAGCCTAGGTTCCTCCCTCAATGTGATAGACCAAGTTTTACACCCATACAGAACAGCAGGCAAAGTTATATTTCTGTATATCTTAATCTTTATATTTTTCGATAGTGAATTCAGTGACAAAAGATTCTGCATCTAAATATAAAAATAATTCCCTGACTTAAATCTGCTCTTAATTTCTTCCTGAATAGAATTTCGATTCGTTAGGGTTATTCCCAAATACACGAACTGTTCCACCCTTTCAAAGGATCTTTCATCAGTCTTTGTATAGCGAATTTGCCCTGCATTATGTTCTCGAGACATAACCATCTACTTAGTTTTATCAGCGTTTATTTACAGTCCAGTCCCCTTACTAGCAACTACTAAAGCTTCTGTATTTTTCTTTATAGCATGTACGCTACCGCCCAATATATCAAAATCATCAGCATAAGCCAGAAGCTGATATGTACCATTTAATTTCCAGCCATCCTGGTTTACCTGAATGATATACCTTAAAGCCAAGTTGAAAAGAAATGACGATGAAGCGTCTCCTTGCTTCAAACCATTCTTAATAAGAAACATGTAAGACAAATGTCTGCCAAACCAGATTCTGATATAGATTTCATTCAGACACATATTTATTAGCCATACCGGTTTCATGGGGTACCAAACAAAATGAGAATATTATACAAGACCTTCCTCGGAACTGAATCGTCAATTTGCTTAAAGCCTCTAAGTCTAATTATACGTTGCTAATGCTCTGGGAAGCATCGTAGATTTCTAAATAAACAGATATATTTTTAAGACTATATCATGAGGAAAATTTACCAAAATGTATATAGAATATATCGGAATTTGTACTTTTGTTTAAGCCTCAAAACTTCTTCGTCGTCTTGGGAAATAAAAGTATTTATTTTCTGACTGCTTTCGATTAATTACCCTCTAAATCTTTTTTCTCAGTTAAACAGTACTAGTAATCAAAATATTAAATGTACTCCTCTACTTTTCGATTAGTATTTAAAGTTATTACAGAGCTGATTTCTAAGTATCACTACAGCATTTCACTGTGAGTATGGTACGTCAGTGGCGTACCCAGGAATTTTGTTCGGGGGGGGGGGTTTCAACAAATTCAGTTGAGGACAGAGGACAGAGAGAACGAGGATCTGGGGACAGTAACCCCCTACTGACGGGTTCTGGAGGCAGCTGTAATTAGGTACAAGAAATTTCATTTCATATAATAAACTTTTCTTAATTTTTGATACTTTAAGACTATTTATGATGACAACCAATTTATTTGTCATTGCTAATGTAAAAGAATTGCGAACCTAGGTAGTTTTAGAATTTTACTGCCTTTTTCCGAACATCTTGGGGTTGTTGGCGTCCTAAATTCAGCAATTTTTAACAGTTTGCACAATCGGGGTGAGTTTGGCACGATTTTGGAGGGCCTTCGAAATTTCGGGGGGGTTGAACGCCCCAACTCCCCTCCCCCTCGTTACGCCACTGTGGTACGTAGTAGCATAAAGAGACATTTGTGTTTCTTAATTACATTGTAATTCGTAACCTATTATCTATGATCATTAGCAGACCTGACTTCTAATTATCCGCCTCGACATACATGTTACGTTCATTGGCAATGCATGAACAGGTTCCGTAGGGAGTATTTCAATTCTGAAGGCAAAGTAGGTCATCCGTAATGATGAGTCTTGTAATTTGTAAACATACGCTTTGCCACATGTTATTAGGTTAGCAAATTAGCGAGAAAATGTGGGCGGACTTCAGCACGTCAAAGAAGAATGAGAAATGTGCACGAAGTTTTAATTGGGAAAAAGCGGAAGAAGCACACAAGTTACTAGACCCAAGCATAGATGTAAAGATCCATTTAAAATAAAATAAGCCTTTAAATAATTCGAGTCTACAGTTTTGAAGGGATTAATGTTTTTCAGATAAAGTAGAAATGCCGAGATGTGAATCTGAGACTTTCATAGAAGGGGATGTTTGGGATTGGACCGACTGAGAGGTTTATTAACCTGTCAAGAACGTATCTAATTTATGGAGTTGCCTATCTAGAGAGTTCTTCTTCAGTAGGGCCCGTGGCTAATGCCACAGATGTACTGCAGCCTATACAGGCTTATTGTACTCACCCTATCCCCCTCCGCATGTATGGACGTTCCCCGTTCGCCGCCAGGTACACCCACGTCCGCAACGACGCGAGATATCCTAGTAGCGAAAGGTGAACTATGTCAGCCAGAATTAACCGGTAATTTTGCCTGAGATTGCGACTTCCACATCAATTCAGCGATCTTTTACATGCCGCAAATCTGCGACATGGGACCCACGGTTTTACTTCCCTTCCGAAGGAAGGCGTGCTGAGGAATTTTTCGCCCTGAAAATCCCTGACGGCTTCGGCCGGGTTTGAACCCGCAAACTTGGGTACTTAAAGGCAACACGCTACCTCTAGACCACCGAAGCCGCTTTGCCTAACTACAGTTGATAAAATTAATAAATTTAAAGAGGAATTCCACACTTAAAATCAGGAGTCCAGACATTTTCCAAAACCCTGGGAACAGCCTCAAAACTTTATGTACCAAAAGAGTGACATAAATTTAGTACTATAATTATAAAAACCCAGAAATATTACGCGCCAACTTACGAAACTTAGTAGCCAGTGCAACCTGGTGTTTCGCAAGTGTGCGTCCCTGCTGAAGATCTTTCTTTATGTTCTCCATCATCACCCCTAGAATTCTGCATGTCCTCTCCATATAATTGTCTTCTTTCTTGCAGTTCGGTTCCACAATGGTGACTTACCTCATTGTACTCCTCCAGCTGAAATTCTCTGTGACAAGCACCCAGAAAGGGCCCCAAATTGTCAGCAGCAGAACAGGGAATGTTTAAGTGGACTTGGATTCGTGATTACAGCTTGGGAGGACAACAAGTGTGTGCGTATGTGTGAAATTCTGCAGCAATTTTATTTCATTTTGTTCACAATTCTTGATGAAACTTCCTTGGATTTTCTTGTTTATTTTCACGGTATGTTTCATTTACGACACAGAAAATATTTCACACCAATTCTTTGTGGCTTTGATGTGAGGATAAATGGTAAATGAAGATTTTTCCTTTTGGTTTGGAAGAAAATTCCCATGGAAAATTTGAGCTGCTATCCTGTCGTTTGCGTGAAGGAACTGATGAAGATCATCAAAAGCTTTATTCGGATAGTTGGCCCACCGACTGAGATTCGAGCCGGGGAGATTCATATTACACGAAAAGCTCGATATTTTACTTGTTTTAGAAGCAGGCTGTACATTTCGGTGTAATGGTTATTACCCCAGCCCTCATCATACCTAAGTAACTGGACTCTTTGATCCAGATAATCCGGCAAAAAATCATTCTCATTTCAGCTAATCAAATTTCGCAGTAAGTTTATTTAACGTAGAATATCGTATGGGGATGTGCCGTCTGTCATTTGAAGAAAGACACATTTTCAATCGTCCACAGCTCTCATTTAAAATCACAAACCTTTTCCTACATCCGCAGCAGGAGGTTGTGTCACGTGTAGCGATAAGAACTCCACGTCGTCATCATCACGTAGCCTGTATTACGTCATCATCAAGTAGCATGTATTACGTCATCATCACATAGCCTGTATTACGACAGTTCCATAACCTCTTGCAAAGCGAGTTCTCCACAGATTACGATCTAGTGCTTCTTCTTTCAAGTTCCAGTATATTCCCTTTTCCTTAAGTTTATCCCGTAGCTGCTTACGTTGTCTTCCTCGTCTCTCCGTCCCTTCTACCTTACCTGCTATCTTTTCTTCAATAACGTGTTTTAGAAGGAAGTTTTTGCGTAATATGTCATCAGTTTAAGTTAACACACCAAATTAAAATTAAATCTCCCATCTCAACGACAAGACTGTGACTTACGTCACCTCATGACAGAAATAAAACTACTGAGTAGTTGCGTAATATTCATTTGTTCTAATATTATGAATGAGAACATGTGACAGTGCCTTCACGTTTTCCAACTAAAATATTGCAAGCAATTCTCCCTCACGGCAATCCTACCTGCCGCGGCCATCCTATACTTTATTAACAACATTAGATGAAAATTCGTATGACATAACGATATAAGAATTCCTCGTTCACATCTCTTTATACTTTTGCCGGAATTAACAAACATTTTCCCATCTGAGATAAGATGGCGCGTAGATTGGCATATAACTACCAACCCTTCTAATGAACTTGTCTTTATTTTCAAGGAAGAGCAAAAGCTCCTGCCTTTCAGGGTAGTTCGCTGGAATATCCTGAGGTTGGGGACAACAATCTCCTTCGAAGCGTCATTACATACATTCCAATCTACATGGCAACAACGTCCTTCTTTGAACCTCTAATGTTGCATTCTCCTTGCTACTTTGCCTTACGAAGTCCTAAAGAGAAGTAGGTTTTCAATATTTTATAGGCCACGCAGCCCCTTAGGGTGAGTAGAGGTATAGCTCTACTCTTTCTAGGACCTCGGCACTCTATATGGGGGTGGGGGGGGGTCAGCCCCACGCCCCGGCCGCCTAAAGAGAAGTCACTTTACCAAATTCAGTTGCACCTTTTTTCGGTTCAATATTAACTGAAGCCCCCAAATAGCCGAAATAAATTCAATAAAAAATTTTAAAAAAAGTTACAGCAATTGTTTTCTATATCGACTGTATTAATTAATTAATTAGTTGATTACACTAATAGTGGTTTACTGAGGCTTTGTATGTGCTCTCACTTGTCTATTGCTAATTTAGTTGTCAGTTCCTGTAGCTAATGATAATTACGCATGAAAACACAACATTCATATAAGCTAGAACTAAGAGAACATGCCGTATGTAACAGCAATAAATTATGGTGTAACCCACATCTTTAAGACATTAAAATGTCTGTTCGACAAATTCGTGCTTCTGAAAATGTGATTCCATAAATATATACCACCTTTATCCACAGAGTGTTAATTAGCAACGGACGCTCAACAGTTATGGGCTTGTACCTGAAACGATATAATGGTATAATATCATTACAGGTATGCATTTTATTGAAAATTCAAATTTAATTTATTTTCTGAACACTAAACTTAGTTACAATGTAGACTTTCTAACTTCATCGTAATCCATTCCTACACATTACAGCACTTCAGACCTTTGGAAAACACGCTATCACTGATTATTCAGTAATAAATTTGAAAATTTTAACAAAAGAGTTACATTTGTAAAAAGATACAAGACATGACAGCATAACAATACAAAACAAGTTCTATTTCTGCTTAACAATACCGCCTCACTGACTGTACTCTGTCAATTATTACTGCCATATTCTCTTCCTAGTCGTATCGACTTTCCAATAACTACGTGTAAGCTTATCTTACAGTTCGCGTGCTTTCGAATTATTTGTAATTTTGAAAAATTCCAGTATTTTCTTACAGCAACACCAATGCAATCTCGACTAACTCCATTAAACTCCCGTCACTCTTTCGGAGGCAATTCTAAGAAAATTAATTTCATTTGCGCTCTTTAGAAATTAGAATTAGGATAAATTCGTTTAAACCACAATTTATTCTATCACTTTCTAATACTTAGCACCGAAACTGTGTAATTTTGCCCCTACATTCTTGTATTTACGGACTTGAGCGTGACTGGCTTATATAATTTTAAGACAATTTAACCCCGTTGCTTTGTTCATCAATTAGAATTACTTTAAATTCAGTCAAAACACATTTTATTCTGTTACTTTCTGATGGTTTGAGATCTAAATTCCATGTATATTTCGGCATAAAAGGCCGTCATCACGTTCAACACAAAATTAAAAGAACGTGTGTATATATATATATATTTACTTATTTATTTATACGTATATATATATACGCACATATATACGCACATATATATATGTGTGTTGTGTGTATATATATATTTACTTATTTATTTATTTATTTATACGTATATATATATATACGCACATATATACGCACATATATATATATATGTGTGTGTGTGTATATATATATATGTATACATACATGCATACATACATACATACATACATACACCCACATACACATACACACATACATACATACATATACACATACATACATATATATATACACATACATACATACATACATATATATACATACATACACACATAATACATACATACATACATACATACATACATACATACATACATACATACATACATACATACATACATACATACACGTTCTTTTAATTTTGTGTTCAACCTAATGACGGCCTTTTACGCCGAAATATGTAGTTGAGAATATTGTAATAATTTTTTGTGTTTTTGAATTGACTAGTTGTAATTCTAATTGGCAAATTATACATAATGAATTTCTGCCTATTTTAACATAGTGGCACATATGGGAAGAAGGTGCATGGTGTTGGTAGGTAACCGTGAAAGTGTATGGTGTTTGTAGGTAACCGTGAAGGAAAGAGGCCACTTGGAGGACTTAGGCATAGATAGGAAAATAATACTGGAATTTATCTGGTTTTGGAAGGCTTGCACTGGATTTATTTGGAGTCTGGCGGCTTATTTTAAAAAGTAATAAACCTTGGACTTTCGTATTATTCTGGAAATTTCCTGACTAATAAGTAGGTCTTGGATAATAAGAAGTGATGTGCTTCTTGGCATAAGTAAGTAAATAATTAAGTTGGATACATAATTAGTTAATTAGCTGTCATTTGCATCGTTATTTTTTCAGTTTCTTTGACTGTAATACCGAGAAAACACAAACAATATTCAGCCACGAACCCCCGATCGATATCTAAACCCCTAACTCCATACTACAAAGGTAGATGGCAAATATAAGCAGCTATATTAGGGCAAGAATATGACGTAACTTCAAGAATGGTTATTACAGAATCTCATTAATAAATTCAGATATTTTCTTCTCGCTTTTTAACAATTTTCTCAGCATCTCTCGGTGTGCATGCCTACATATTGCTTCGAGTGCTAGGAAGGCACTAAACTGTGAACTGCAGTGCGTCTAGAAACAAGTTGTTGTAGTTTAGTTGAAAACACTCTTCAGGAATTTTTCTTGAGAGACTGAGGAGTGCCACTATGAAGCTCATTCAGAAGAATCTGCCGAGAATCGAACCAGACATCTCCCTAACACAAATCTTGTTACCTGTTAAACCAGCTTAGTCGGTAATAAATGCAGTTTAACTTTAAAAATGTTTGTAGAAAAATATTTTGGTGCAATCTATCGTAATGGAAAATATATTTCATTCCAAGGCCAGTACTTTGTGACGAAACTGTAGATATGACGATGTCTAAATAATGTAAGAATATAGTTGTCTCAAAGTGAGCAAATAAATTACATTAGTAACGACATGATCCCACTCGAGTGTGTGTTTCAGCCATAAGATGACAAGTTGCGTGACCCTAAAGTACTTGTCGTAATTAATTACTGCTAACAGAGTGGCTAGAAAGTCAATATTTTTTACTCGCTCTTGTGTCTTACTTCGGAGAGAAACGGAATATAAGTCTCAAGCGGTAGGCTTTTACAATTTGTAAGTAGAAAGCCAAAAGAGTATTTTTTACTTGCAGACAGTGAAAACTGTAGAGTCTTTCACAGCATCTCACGTTAAAAAGTGTGTGAAATCTAAGAATTTTGGTCATATTACTTTCTAGAATAAAAGGGCATTTTTCATCATCTTCACCATTTTGTCGTCTTCAATATATTGTCACTGCGGATTTTGGTAATAGGTTTCATAAACACTAGTTCGTGAAGATCTTGGAGGTGAATCTAAAAGCTATGTAATACTGCAAAAGTTCTTATCGCCTCACGCACTTCATGTGACTCTGAAAGTTTTGCGTGTCTCTGGCTGCCTACTGCTGTCGATACGACGTAATCTGCACATCTTTGCATTGTAAAGTGTGTCGTCGGGGCCGTTCATTACATAACAGAAACAGAGCTCGCGTAGAACGGAATGACGTTTGATGTAGGTCACCAATAGTGTGTAGGGGCGGCTTGTGAAAAAGCTGTGTATATAGAGCATATGGAGCGTTCATTAAAGTGTCTCTCTTATATTACTTTTACTTAATTTTAAAGCCTAAAGTGTGAGTATATCAATGATCACTGTTGTAGATCGTAAAAATATGTAATAATTTTACAAATTTAAGATAAATACATTCTTCGGAATGGGTAGGTTTGGCAAAAATAAATTTATCTCAGTAATTAACCAACTTGATGAACAAAGTTTTTGTTTTACAATAAGTTTATTGTGGGTTGTTGGTTAATTACTGAGATAAATATACTGAGATGCACGGCCAGCAAAACGTCAAAAAATTAATGTGTTCTTTGAATTTGACATTTACTTTTCAAAAAATTATAAAGTTACCTTTTCTGCTCACTGCAACAAAATATGAAATTAACACCGTGTAGTAAATTTTTCCCATGGTACTGATGTACAAGGATGATATTCGTAATTTTTGTTATAGAATGAGAAATGTATCTGAGATGTTAATACTTTGCATCTTATCATTTTTCATTTCGCGCATTTTGTTTCGTTCTTTATTAAGATCTCATTAAGACACTTATTAGCCAGTATATACCTCTATATTTTCTCCAACATGTTACAGATATGAACCGCAACATATTGGAGAAAATTAATATAACTAGTAATTACATTTTATTATAATTTATTGACTTGGATTTTAATAAACAGTACATTAGATAACTATCTATAAGTGGTTCTAGAAGTCAAGAGACGAACATTTTGTGTTGAAAATGAAATATTATTGTAATCCATATTTTTGGCATGTACCATTAAACATGTATTTGTACCCCCGTTTGGCCAAATGAATGGCTAATTTCATCTCAACTGAGCACTTCTTAAGACAACGTTAACAAACTTGGTTTATATTACAGTTAGTTGCTCACTCATTCACACACAGACTGACCGGCTGATTAATCGTTTAAAACACAATTTTAGCTATATGCATCACATTCTGCAACGTCAAAAATTCTGTATTCTTCGGTATAGTGTGTGTGTGTATATATATATATATGTATTCTGTCATTCTGATAATAAACAGCAGTCTTTTTCCTCACAGTATTAGCCAATGTTTATTCAAAACGGAAAAGAACTCTGTTCTCTGAGATTTGAGGAAGTGGATTTTTGTATAAATTTAGATGAAATTAGGCTTCAGTGGGATAATTCATTCATCTCAACAGTCTCAAAATACTACTATTTTAAAATGCCCAAATTTAGTGTTGTGGCGTTGATTTAGGCCTATTTGCATATCCATTAGGTTAAAGCCAGAAACAAATATTTCTAGCAGCTTACATCATGTGCAACATTACAGGATTACTTTTACTTCATATTTATCAACAGAATCCATGCTGTAATTACAGGTACCGGTGAAACATACATTTCTTCTTTTCACAAAGTCGGTCTGGCTCTCTTTTCTTTAGTTTTATTCCGTTGCAGTTCTGTAGACTTACTGGACACTGTGTTGTCATAATCAAACTCACATAACCTAGGAAACCACTTTCATGAAAGCTTTTAATCTAATTAGGCCAATAAACATGTAAATTTTCGATTTGTTTTCTGCTTTCTGTCTATTACCTGATGTAACTCCAAAATATTTAGCATATTAAATCATTTTTCCTACTATTACAAAACTATACAACATTCACAGCTGTGTGGGCGATATGCAGGTATTGTGGTACAGTTTCTGGTTGCTATTCTAATCATAATTTGTTCTAATTTATATATATATATATTTCTTAATTATTTGTTATTCCTTTTTCAAACTTTCAGGCACTGTTAGCCCACACTCTTACCGTTAAGGAAGGAATAGGACTGCGGCTTCTCTTATGCAAGGCTCAGAATATATTTTACAAAAAAGTATTACACACGTAATAAAGATGGGTTTCAAATTTGTTTTCTTAAAATAATCTGCATCAATTAAACAAAACATTTAATTTTTTATTAAGGAAAATTATGCATTGAGGTAGATGAAAACGTACAAGAATGATAAAATCGTCACAGTTCCATAAAGTGATTTTTTAATAATAAGTCTAAAATGTTAAATACACGCAAACTGAAACGTTCATTTTCGAGACAAACATTATCATCAAACAGCGCAAGGTAGGCCTATTAAGTTATCAAACCATGAGCGCCTCTCATCCACACGTAAAATAGGTGTAGACGACAGTCGTGTGGAAATAATAACGCGTTCCGCGCGAAGTGCTATGGATGTGACTATCAAAAAGTACTTCGAAGACTCTCGGTTTTGATGTTCCAAATTCTCATGAAATATAGAATGAGACAGGCGGCTCTCTTTCCACAGCTTCAATTTTGCCACTTTCATTGACTGTTATCCGTACCCTAGCGGCGGCCCGCCTTCAGAAGAGCTGTGGGTGTACCCTGCTTGCTTCCCGGAAACTGCTGCAGGCTTCGAAACACATTATAATCCGGATGATGTCCACATTGATAACGTAGCGAATCAGTGTCGGCAAGCAAAGGTAAAGAAATCCCTGCATCGGCCTACGCACCAGCCGCCTTTACCCCCCAAGGGCATATTCCTGGTACTCATTTCAGTTAGATTTTGAGAAGAACCCAGGGCCTTAGTTCGGCGAGAAGAACTAAGTCATTGAAAAAATAAAATGGCACCATCGGGAATTTTTTTGTTTCGAAAGGTGTTATCACTACCCCCAGAAGAGAGTAACTATAACACCTCTCTCTCTCCCTCTCTCTCTCTCTTACTCACGATACCACCTATTCTTTGGAGACTAACTACGTATTTTATTCTGACGTAAATTGCTACGTTGTCTATTTGCTGCAGGAGTCGCCCAGCGGTTCAGCCTGCTTTATTCTGGCTCCTCATTCATGACGTTTCGAAGTTACACACAACGACGCACCACAGTCGGTAGGGTTTCCCTGGACGAGGGTCTAGCTCATCGCAGAGACCTCTACCTGACAAAACACACAACATTCACAACAGACAAACGTCCATGCCCCCGGTGGGATTCGAACCCACGATCCCAGCAGGCGAACGGCCGTAGACCTACGCCTTAGACCGTGCAGCCACTGGGACCGGCTCGAACCCGCGACCTTCCGGCTTGTAGAGCAGTGCGCCAGCGTTTGCACATCAGTGCTGGATTGCATCTTAAAGGCACCAAGAGTTAAGATCGTATCGCAATGTTCGTCGTGTGTCTACTATGGAAAGTGTATTGCCCCATTTGACGAAATTTATCACGAAAACGTAATGTTTCAGGGCATGAGTTGTGTAATATTGTATATCATTCTAACAAATCATCACTCTATAGAGAGACCGTGCGCGGATTTATTCTCATCCTGCATACGACATAGCCACACTAATTTCTAATTAAATGAAATCAAATATCTACAACGTGAATTCTTTACAGTGTTGACCTGCCTGCCGTCTACGTTGCTGCTGTGTGTGGACTAAAACGGACACAAAGACAAGTTACTGCCTTTGTTGTGTGCATTGAGTCTGAAGCTGGAATTGAAATGAAAGAAACAATGCATACAGCACGTGTTTTGGCGAACAAGAGTCCCGGTCTATTGCAAAGCGAGAATTCGGCTGCGACATTGAGTAATCATGTCAACAGGATGACAACGAACGTTTTCACCGTCAGTTCAACCGACGTTCTTCCGCCACGCAGTATCGTGACGAACGCTTTCTATGAGAGTCTGAAGCCGTTCATTGTCGTTATGCGTGCGATGGGCGTGTGTCCTCTGTGCGTTGACAACAAAGGTAACGATCTTTAGGTTTCTGTGACCGTGCATCGTGAGCAAATTGTGGACTGAGAGAGAAAACCAACAAGATGCAACAGTTAGATGTTTATTTTTAACAATTTCTCAACATGTTTCGGGCATCATTATGCCCATCTTCAGGAGAACAAGACGTATGTTACTGCATGTGTTGTG
>Ga0123354_10003248_pt1 | contig 22328 bp, 11 predicted proteins | sample TergutLab28metaG_2_FD_97872 | JGI IMG/M metagenome (GOLD analysis project Ga0123354, IMG submission 97872) | Labiotermes labralis P4 segment gut microbial communities from Petit-Saut dam, French Guiana - Lab288 P4 | ecosystem: Host-associated > Arthropoda: Insects > Digestive system > Gut ... | reverse complement strand
TTGCATGTTAGAATTATGAGATGTTCACAATTGATGTAACACCTTAACATGTTTATTTCAACTTTCACTAATCCCACGATTTATGACGCAAGACGCGATCTCGTCCCCCTTCCAAAATTACCAAACATACTGTATAGTCACTTAATTAGTTCTTTGGACAACCTGATGATGGCCTACATACAGGGCCGAAACATGTGGTTGTATATTATATATCGCTACTAAATGTAATATTGTTGTGTTCATGACTGTATGTATATATATAGATATGTACACACTACAGTTTTGTATTATTGGCAATCAATTGTTGTAAATGTATTATAATATCACATTCTCACGTGAATGTAGCCCGCTAAAGTGGAATTTTCCCTCCACTTTCTCAACTGAAATTTCCTCAATGCCTCGCCGGCTTCTTGTTTTAAGTGTTCATTAAACGACACTTTCAATTACAGGCATAGAGCAGCTTCAGTGATAGGCGAATTCATAAATATGGTGAGTTGGTGGAATGATACTGACAGGCGAAAAAAGAAGTCCTCAGAGAACAGCCTGTCCAAGTGCAATTTTGTCCACCAAAAATCACACGTGAACTGTGTAGGGATTGTAACCTGGCCTCCGCCTTGAAAGGCCGGTGACTAACCTCCTGAGCCACGGTACGCCTTGGCCTATCTCATATTGATTCCATCACTCTGGTAAAATTCTGTGATGAACTGCTAATAATGCCATATTTTAAATCCTCCTCTGACTTTTTCTCTCTTAGACTAAAGATTCATCTTATCACCTTGTTTAGAAAAGTTCTTCTTCTATATTCTTCGCTTGATGTTAAAGACACAATTTTCACGCCCGTATAAACATGAACGTAGAGTGAAACAACTTTGCCTTCGTGCAAGTCATGATGGCATATGGTTGAATGGAGGTGTAGCTCCACTATACATTGATCTCGGCACTAAATGAAGATCAGTGGTCAGCTTCACAAAACAATCGATTTTACATCTGGGGAAAGAGTCTCGGGTTCCATTGAATAGGAGACTGGATGGACCCAGAAACCTTCTGGATTACAGATAAGTATATGGTGTTTCCTGGGAGTCGAAACACAGTTTCTCGGTCATTCAGCCTTCAGCCAATCGCTATATCGACTCTCAAAACTGGCACACGAATTATTCCACCTAGATTAAGACCATGTGGCAAATACAGGGGTTAGTTAGGGAAAAATAAAAAAGTGTATTTTTTCAAAGTCATCCAAAACATATTACGAATTTCGAAGTTATGTGCATTTAGAAACACCCTGTACTGGGTACTTAATTATTACTTGCTGTTGACAGCTTGCATAGATGTGGATCTTACTGCCATATTACATTCTGTAGCAACTAAAACAATTTTTGTTGCATGACAAATAATGGCGAGTGGTATATCATTATCACAGATAAACAAAAAGAAAACAGTTAAGCGCAATTGTAACGATCTGCAACATCCACAACGTATTGTTAGAATAATTAGATCCACATGATTGAGGTTTGTACAACACGTCTAAAGCATGGAGAGACAAAGCAATGGTACAAAATTCGATGGGGGTATCTAATGGTAAATCAATTTATGATATAAAGACACCCTTGAGAATATTGTTGAAGTATATTTTATGGGAATTCATTTTGGCTATATGAATTTATTGAAGAGGCTAATTGCAACTACAGGTAAACTGCCCGGAAAAAAATTTAAAACTGTGGTGCAGTATACTGTCGAAATAATTATATTTATAATGAAGGATAAATCACCAAGGTTTTAATAACAGAGACGACATCGCAAAATTTGCAAGTGAAATGGAGGACAAAGTTTCTTGGCGTTTTCTTAAAACATTTATTTATTTATTCAATTGTTGTAGGGCTGATAATTCTCATAGCACATCGACGTTGTATTTTAAAGAGACTTCCTAAAGAAATATGGTGCATACAGCATTAGATATTCCTAGGAATTTATCTTCTTCAACAGGAAGGCATTCTAAAGACCTCAGAATCTCTGTGTGAAAGATAAGGCCGCGAGTCAGCCAGTAGGTATTGTAAGAAACGACCCTTTTAATGTAATGGGATATAATATAATATTTACTTCCTTGCATCGATTACCTTGTGACAGAAAATGTGTGTTCTATTCCTTGTCTTAGTTCACCAACTCCTTGTGACTTCAATGGACAATTTTAGAGTATTATTTCATGCATGAAAGATTATACGCTCTAAGTCACGTATGAAAAAGTATAAGGTGCTCTATGGATCATCCTTTCCTCAGGGCGGCCCACTTTTCTTTGTCTTAAACTTACATAACTTACCAAATGTTTAATACAGACAGACAGACAGACAGTTCTTTTAAAGTTATTTCCATGTTATACGTACTGTAAGTTTTCATTTTACAGTACGTAAGTTACTTTAATTGTTTAATACTAAAACAGCGTAGCTTATGAAATTAATTGTTTTAGATCAACGCAAATCCTAACATGTCCGAAATCCATATAATATTATTATCCATAAATATGTGCTGTGTCTGTGATGGCACATCATGCCTCCAGTACTCTCCGGATCACTACAATTCCATTTTTATTTTCTCTGACAAAAACTAACTATTTCATACACAAAGCAGCATTCTTCATTATTTTGCAGGTTAATAACCCATCAAAAGGCTGTCATATCTGGAACCTAGGCTTAAGAACCCCTTTTCATGATCAGTAGCCGTATTTGGCAAATACGCGAACTTCAGCATTTATTGCTTTTCCTCCTAATTTTGAACAAGGGAGGAAAGTCTGATCTGTGCAAGTTCTTTTGACCTCCCGGTCCTCACCCCCTAGTGGGGGTGGAGTAAAAGCAGGAAGTGACTATAACCATATGTGTTGTTCCCTTACGTGATTATTGTTATACAAACTTCCGGTACCCAGCTACCCCTTGGCCTGACTGAATAACTGAAAGGTAAGGCATTTGGAATTATGGAGATGGCTTGTAATGATAGACTGGGATGAGGTAGGAACATTAGAAGAATGAAGGGTTGGAAACAGGTGATGATGAGTCAGGGGAGGGGTAAGTGTGATCACGTGTCGTGCGTGACGTAAAAATCTGCGCAATCCCTCCATATTCATTCCTAACCCACGTGCCATTTCTTTCTAGGCATACGTCACTTTTCTTTACACGTATGTTGAAAACATTTAAAATTATTTCTAAATTGCCCTCAGAACACAAATGGTTTTTGATTTACCAAATTAAAAATTTTCTTGGAAAATGCCTCAAATTTTTCAGTTTTTTTCGACGCTTTTGTAAAATTAAGAAACGTCACTATTAATCCCATCATTTCTGTCTGTCTGTCGTCACAGAACAAATATGCTCCCACTGAATGGATTTTTATGAAATTTCATATTTGAGTATTTTTCGAAACTCTGTCGTGAAATTTCAAATTCCTAAAAATCTGACAAGAATACCAGCTAATTTACGTGAATAAGTGAGTGTATTTGTGGTAATGTCTCGCTGTGTTCTTCTTAGAATGAGAAACATTTTAGACAATATTGTCGAGAAAAAAACACAAAATTTACTTTCTGTAGCTTTTTATAAAAAAATCACGCCCTTTATAAGACAATGTGAAAAACATATTGTGGAGACGAGCAGGCCACGTGTAACAATATGGCTCATACGTTTTGAATTCTGGATAACTGAAGCTACAGACACACACACACACACACTCAGAATGCGTAATACTGATTTTCCACTGCAGCAATGATTAAGCGAAAGCACCTCATTTTAACGTTACACGTTTGATGTATACTGAACCGTGCGTCATCTTGAAAACTGCAGAATAAAATACAAATAGATGGGATTACTTTACTATGCTTATGTTATGCTCAACATGTTTCGGGCACCATTATGCCCATCATCAGGAGCTCACGACGATAGCGTTGGTTACCACATAGACCGTCTGGTTCCATAAAGATGTATGAAGTAGCGTTAGTGTAAGTTCTGTTATTTGTGGTGTGTTTTAGGTGCGATTTTTTTGTAGTTTTTTTGTCTAGTGATCATATTTGGTAGAAAGTGTACCTTAATTTTTAACAGTTATGATTTTCATCACATATGAAAATCATAACTGTTAATGAATTTATGAATGATTGGGCACAGAATTCCAACTCGCCTGAGCTTCTTTTAATAATGTGTCAAAATCTTATGGCGGAGAAGATTAATGAGGAGTTAACTCTTTTTACATCTTTAAGCATAATATTGTACTAAATAGTGTTTAATATTCGGGATCTATTGACAGACGACACGCCCTATGTTCATCGTATATCAACTGCTGAAAAACTGTTTACGCAAATTATCGTTATTTATACGGGAACTACCAGTATAAGAAACATGCGTATGTGAATGCTGTCCGTGGGTCTAATATAAGATTCTTGAATATTCAGTAATCGGTGTGTTTGTGTGGTTTAAAGAAAGCCAGATATGCAAGTGTCGAACGTCCAGGCATGTACTTATGAAATAAATCGAAGTGAAGGTTCTGTTAATGCACAGGTTTCGAGCTGGTGAAAAACGTTTTCAAGAATGTAGATTAATCTTGTAGTCCTTGTGTTTCTGTCAGTTCTAAGTGATGTGGTCTTCTAAGGAACACCATTGGCTTTCTGTTTCTCTCTCCTTCCGCACAAGATTTCAGATTCTTCTCACTGATAACAAATCAAAATGAAAAACACAACAATAATCTAAATTCTGAAGATAGACTGTTTGAATTCAGGTCGAAAAAGATATACCGCATTTTTATATCCTACCTCAGAACAACCAGCCACTCGAACCTGCCGTGTGCCGTCTATACACACTCGATATCGCAGCTTCTTTTATTAAAAATAGTCTTTTACTCTCATCTCTCTCTAGGTCTAGAGAGGTGCCTTTCCACTTCACTTTTCGCTAACAGCATTCTGGCCAATTTTATTGGTTCTGTGTTACTTTTATCATAAAGAAATAATTACCGTTTGTTAAGAGTGTCGTGCTTTTGACACGGTTTCGCTACATGCTTTACTTCATAACTGTCAGTTATAAAAATGAGCCACTGAAGTATGACAAACCTATTAATAATTTGCTATATTCGTGTTCTGAATTGTTACGTTGTTAATCTCACAGCGACCTGAAAGTCGGATAGGAAACTTTAAAGCAACGTAAAGTGGAGCTCAAGTTCAAGAAGGGAGGAATTATTCGCCTTGTTTCGAAGACGGTTCTTTAGAATAATGAATGGTGAATCCCAAGTTGCCCACTTCTTATGAAGAACTAACGCACGTTATTTTAAATTATTACGTAGGCCCACTTCAGGTAGTTAGGACTGTCACTGCAGGAATCAGTACTTTCCTGTCTGCGTGAAAAACTTGGGGAAGACAAAATGACGCCTTCATAATTGCCTTATCTCTGTAATTGCCCAAATCGAACCGAAAGAAAATTTGCTTTGTAAAGCTCTTTCTTTTTAATGACGCTCTTGGTAACTACCGACTGAGCAACCAACTGCAGGGAGCAGAGACCATATTGAGAAGCTAACAGCCGCACGTTTGGTCAAGAAATTAATCACGTCTTGCGGAATCTGAAGCTTCGTTCCATTTTCCACAGGATTCAGCCACTGTATGTTCTGTAACGGACGACAGCTGTCCATAATGTGTGTATCCTATCAAACACTTCGTCTGTCAATAAGCTTAAGTTTTCACAAAAATGTCTTAAACTCAGGTGTCATTGGCGCTTAATCAATTGTAAAACTGGTACAGAGTTAAGGGGTGAAAAGTAGAATAAAAGAGAGTTGCAGCTCGCGGTGCACGTTTTAAAGCCCAAATTCCGGAATTTTGATGGAGGACTGGAACCAACCAGTAAAATCCCTTTATTAACAAACAACTCGCTGTATTTTAACTTTACAGTGCAATTCATCCAAACTTACGAACACAGAAGGGGCTATGAACGATTTGAGTATTAAATAACGACACGAGGTTTAAAATTGTTTTATTTATGCAAATATTCTATTCACATATTATTCCCTTTAAATAATTTCATTCGGGGAAAAAAAACTCTTGAAATAATTTTGTAAAGAGTGCTTTAAGCAACTGCGCCATGTTAAATTTCCTGTCCATGAGTCGCCAAGAAAAAGAAAGAGATAGGCACAGGGTAAGATGTAATGAGCACGTGCGAGTATTTGTTTGAGCTAAGGGCTGGTGGACCAAAATCGCTTTTAGCCTAGGCTGCAGTCATCCCAACTGACGATGTTACTTGCCTGTCCAAATAACGAACTTGTTATGAGACTTTATCTCAGTATTTAACCAACTTGATGCACAAAATTTGTTTCACAATAAGTTTTATTTCATGCCTCTACACGTTTCGACCACATGTGCTCATCATCAGGAGGTCAAAACTGCTGGCGCCGTGAATTGTAGTGACTACCATTGTTACGTCTCATAACAAATTTTGACGTTTTGCTGACCGTGCATCTCAGTATATTCATCCCAGTATTTAACCAACTTGATGCACAAAATTTGTTCCACAATAAGTTTTATTTCATGCCTCTACATGTTTCGAGCACATGTGCTCATCATCAGGAGTTCAAAATTGCATTACACAGCCTCTGGTATCATCACACTTACAGGTGGCAGTCTCGTGCACGAGACGGCCATCTATAGGTGTTTAATGCAATTTTGACCTCCTGATGATGAACACATGTGCTCGAAACATGTAGAGGCATGAAATAAAACTTATTGTAAAACAAATTTTGTGCATCAAGTTGGTTAAATACTTTGATAAATATGCTGAGATGCACGGTCAGCAAAACGTCGAAATTTGTTATGAGACGTAACAATGGTAGTCACTACAATTCACGGCGCCAGCAGTTTTATGCATGCGCCACCACCAGTCTCTACGCTATCCTGGCATCTACATGTAGGTTTTCCAAACGTTATCTTAAGCTTTTTAGGTTTATTATCCAGTAAATTAACATGACCAGCTTCGACCTAAAGCCGATGCTTTTTATTCAATTCCAGGTCTCCCTAAGCTCCGTCAACACTCGTAATAACGTATACATTAGAAAAACAGGTTATTTATAAGAAATTTACTATTTTGAAGTTACACATCCCATTGTGTTCTAGTGAGATCAATTAATAAATAAAAACTATTGACAAAACTAACTCAAGTCCTCTTTATTATAGCAACATGTTTCGACACTTAGGTGTCATCATCAGGCTACTATTCAGTAACACCTAAAAAGAAGTACATAAAAATCTAAAAAATTCTCCAGTCACAACCAACACCCACTCATAAATACATTTATTAAGCGGCGAAAATTTCGGCCCCAGGCTTGGAATTTTAACTTTAAAATGGTAAATTTCTTATAAATAACCTAACTGCTTTTCTGATGTATATGATATTACGAGTGTTGACGAAGCTTAGAGAGAAATGGAATTGAATAAGTCACATCAGCTTTAGGTCGAAGCTGGTCATGTTAATTTAGTGGTCAATAAACCTGAAAACATAAAGATATAATCAGGCCATAATAATAATAATAATAATAATACAAAAAGTTAATACATATAAAAATGTTAGTTTCTATATATATTCTGCCCCTGACGGGATTCGAATCCGCAATCCCAACAAGCCACCCACGCTTTAGACAGGGGGCCGCCGAAACCGTTCACAGCTCTTCATGAAGTCTGCAAAGAGACGATGTATCGTCCTATTGCGCCATTATTTTTTAACAAATATCTGATAAATTCCAGCCAAGGAATACACCTTATATATTTCCCAGTCAATGGAATAACCTTGCGTTCGTAACCTATGGAAATGTAAATCACATATATGAAGGAATATTTTTAGAAGTAAAGCCAAAAGATTTCCCAAAGATTCTGTTCTTTGCAGGTTCCAGTCGCTCTGGCACGCCTCTTCAGTCCCAGCAGCGAGCTCTCATCAATAACGTAGGATAAAATTCCCTGCCTCATGCTTTAATAGACAACATTTTTCTTAGTATGCATAAACAGGAGCACATGTGCATAGGAAAAATATCTGCTGAAAGAGAATGGTTAAGAATTATGTAATTTTAATGCTTTCCACTTTAACCTGAATTTGTATTTGTCTAAGAACGAAAGAAAACGCATATGTAGAGAAGTCTTTCTAGAAAAATATAGCCTACTTTGTGTGTCGCCGCCGTCTTCTAGCGATTCAGATATTGCTTAAATCCTGTTGCGGAGGATGCATGCTCTATACATTCCCTTTAGTTTGGGCATACGAAGGTCTGCAAGAGAAACAGGTTCAACAAAATTGTATATTCGAAGCCACCTAAATCCAGCCTACACAATAAACCCTAGTGCTTTAAGACCCATTTAATATTACATCTGCTCCCAGGTCTTCTTAGATATCTCTTCCTTTCAGTATAGGAACTATGTTATTCGAGGTACGTCTGATCTCCCATATTCACGTTACAAGCCATGATCGACTATTTCTTCTGCAGATTCTTACAATATTATAATTTTATGAGCAGTAAAAATTACAAAGTTCCTTATTATAAGTTTCTCCATAATATTTTTCTTTCCACTTTTAAGCTCCAGTATTTAACTCAGCACTCCGTCCTCAAAGATCCGGAATTCTTGATGGACGTTAGAAGTATTTACCTAAGAAGAACGGAATTTGTAAACCTTCAGGAGTCAGGAAGCGTTATTAATGATTTTGAAAAAAATTTGTTATTAAAAAAACAAAAGTTTTAATAAATTTCGTAATCAGTACATTCATCGTCAACACTACCTCGCTCATCATCATCATAATCATAAGTATAATTCATCTTTGTGATGTGTGTCAACGACGCCAAAATAAACCCGGTATTAAACAAAACAAAAATTGCAATTGCCTCGATAGACAAGTCACGTCACGTCACGTCAGGTCACGTCACAGTCACATGCACGACGTTGTGAAATACTGGGGAAAAAATATCGCTTAGTGTACCACCACTTGTTCGCAGGGTCAAAGATTCTCACACGTCGGGTCGCCGTAAGTGCATGACTAGCTTAAGTCGTGCTTGTAACTGCTGAGTGTGCACACATCGCATCATCCAGAACACTTCACAACTTGCGCTAGAAGCAGATTATGCACTGATCAATAATGCAATTTGGCACTCTCGTCGGGGTTCATATATGACTCATTTTTTCACACCACACATTTTTCGTCCAATTTTTTTCTGGAAGAAATCTCTACAGAAAGAATAACATTGTTTATTACAGCAATATTTTGAACGTGTTGAACTGTTGAGCGGCAGTCAGCTTTCACAGTCTATGTGCTGTATGGAGTTTGCTATATGTATTTAGGGGCTACCAAATAACGAAATAATTGCTGCAGTAGATCGATTGTGTCCTGAACCGAAAATTATGACCATCTATCAATCACATAAATGATGAACTACAGAAAACTGGTAAAGGAAGGAGACAGATTTTATGCATAAGGTAAATAGGCCAACCAGTTCGATAAATTACGCAAGCATCATGCATTTCCATCAAAATCTTATACCTGGAATCCAACTAAGTAAGATCTCAAATTAATTTCATATCTCGTGCCTCCATTACAAAAACCAACCGCCTATTGCTCTTTCGGGAAATAATCGCTTTTTAGTGTAACCATAAAACAAAACCCCATAAAAAAGTCCCAAGTCCGTAAAAGAATGTAGGTATGTTTTGTTAAATAGGGCATCTTAGTATTGAGAAGTGTGGTTCAAGGAATTCACGACATGATTGAAATAGTGCCAAAAATATAGTTTTACGGAGAAGCCATAACAGTGACATTAGTACTCATTTTATAAAGAAAAGTAAAAACAGAAATTTCAGTTCTCTTGCACCGCGAATTGTAATATAATTATACATTACAAACCAACAAAATACAACTTTTCTAAATTCATGTTTTAGTTTTTCAATTTTTGATGTCTTCTACATGTTTCAAACCCGAGGGTTAATCTTCAGGACGACGGTTGTATATGCAATTATAGGATATTAAGTTGTACATGCTGAAATTAAATAAAAGGCTTTTATGAAATACTTTTATAATTAGATATCTTACAAAGGCCTTTTATTGTAATTTCAGCATACAAAGCACACTATACCATACCTGTATATACAACCGTCTTCCTGAAGATGAACCTTCTGTTTCGAAACATGTAGAACAGTGTTTCTCAACCGCCGGGACGCGGCCCGGTACCGGGCCCTGTCATCAATTATACCGGGCCGCGAGAGGTTCTCCTGCAATTTGTCATTTTAGTTTTCTAAGCAATTTTCATGAACAAATGTTTTATGGTGGAAATATTCTGAGGATAAAAATATCCGTGAATGTGTCGAAAAAACTTAGGCCCAGATGTTGCCCTGAGGAAACTACAGTATGCTACAAGATTTCATTAGTCCAGTGACTAATAACTAATTTAAAAGTAATTTTATATTTGTCAACATGCCACACCATATACATAAGTGTATTAGTACTCTTTATGATTATGCCATAATTAATTATTAATACTTATGTTAGTTTAATATATGAACTTAAAAAAATTGGAAAGGTATTTGCGAGTAAATTTGTTGGAACCGGGCCCTCGTCTTATAAAAAATAATTTACCGGGCCGCGGTCTCACAAAGGTTGAGAAACACTGATGTAGAAAACATAAAAAATTAAAGTATTATTTTAGAATAGGTTTATTTTGTTGGTTCGTATTGCGCAAAAAATAATGTATTTTAAAACACCCTGAAAAGAAAAAGAAACTGACATGTCGGAACTGCCGACTGATCCTCCGTTCTTCATCTATTTTATATTACTAGTTTCAGATAAATTTGAGGTTCCGGTGACTTTGAATCGTGATAAATTCTTATAATAAAACCAACTAGATGTACTAATTCCTCAAATTTATTTTTGAAATGAAACTTTACATGTTTCGGACATTTCCTCTGTCCATCATCACGAGTCTTCATTGTACACACAGCAATGGTATATGTCATACAGGTTTGGTGACAGCTTGCGAGCAGGATCAGGACGGAACTGCAGTTCCGTTCTGATCCTGCTCGCAAGGTGTCAGCAAACCTGCATGACATATACCACTGCTTTGTGTACAGTCAAAAACTCCTGATGATGAACAAATAAACTGTCCGAAACATGTAGAGTTTTATTCCAAAAAATAAACTTGAGAAATTAGTGCATCTAGTTGGTTTCATTATAAGAATAGTTTTAGATAATTTTTTATGGTCATTAAAATTTATGCGCACACAAAGTTACTTCGAGATGAAGCGAATCTCTAATAAATTCGCCGATTTAGTTCTATAAACTTTCAAATTTTTTAGCAATAGCACTTTCTCGCGTTCACATAACATAACACCTCAATGTGCCGAATAATTTCACACAACAAACCAAAGACAATTTATTGCATCCTACTCTGAAAAGGAATTCATGTCTTATACAGTCTGTACAGTCTGTACAGCCTGTACACCCGCAACTTAACAACAGTTTATTCCAAGGAATGAGCTGGTACCAGATATTTCGTGGTGAATTTTATTGCATGATTGTGGAAGGAAATATTTCTGACTTCATGTAGCTTCACAAAGCATCCTCTGCTACACTTCTTTTGTTTAAAGACTTTATATATTTTCGTTGTTAAACCGTGCATGTTGTCAAGTCACTCAATTGTTACACCAACCACTGCATATATAAAATTTGTAAAATTTACACATTAAAACATTAAAAACGCTCCGACATGTTTCCGTCCTAGGACCATCATCAGGGAACCATATCGTCCTTGCTAAAGTTACGATATTAAAAGTCACATTAATTTCGCTATTCCAGTTGGTTTTTATAGTGTAACTTTAGCAAAGACGATATGGCTCCCTGATGATTGTCCTAGGACCGAAACATGTCGGAGCGTTTTTAATGTTTTAATGTGTAAATTTTATAAATTTTATATATGTGCAGTAGTTGGTATAACAATTGAGTGACTTTTTGTATTGTTTTGCATGGAACTAGAACCATATCTTTCACGGTGAGAAGGTGAGACAGTTTGAGGTGTTTGAGAACAGCCTGCTGAAGGCGAAAAATGTAAAAAAAATTAAGAGTATGGCGGACGAACGGAGGTCGCTGCATACTGAAGAGCTTCATAGTTTGCCCTGACCACCTACTATTTTTAAATAGGCCTCTAAAAGGGAAACCGAATTTTCAACACAGCCTATGGAAAATCCCCTCACTGGCCAGGATTTTATGTTACTTCCTCTAGGGGGGCCCTTTGCACCCCCCCCCCCCCAATTTTATGTTAATATTATCATTCCATTTCTTTCTCTTTCGCTCTCGGTTTGTTAAATTTTGACCTTATCAAAATTCTGGCTTTAATTTTTAAGTCCTTGACCATGACTGTATGACCAACACGACGACTAGCTAATTTTGTTTTTCGGAGACTAGCTCTCTTTATTTTTAATTTCCCATTTAATACGAAGGTTTTCTTTGTGTCAGACATTCGTACAGCCGTGAACTGAACGCAGTTCCACACCCAGGAAGGAAAGGTAACAGCGAACTCGAAGCTTTAAACTTTGCATTGAAGTGGGTGGGTACGGCTTTGCAGCGGAAACTGGCGATTTCTACACCCCTCCCCAATTTGGTGGATCAGCAGCTAACAATGGTGTGGCAGCAGGTGGCGCAGTGCCGAACTGGATTATTCATATAGGTTAGTTTCTCAAAAGTTAATTTTCTGTTGCAGTCACGTTATTTTTCTGAGTTTTGTGACATGAATCCTCTTTATTTCTTCTATTATTTAGAAACATTGATGAACAAATAGTCCAAAATTTACAGACGACAAAAGGAAAAATTCACTGTTTCGAGATACGAAGTTACTGGTGCGCTGCCAAACTTTCCTGAGTAATGACAGTGTTGTGTCTGTATATCTAATTACATTATTACTGCTGTCTGATACTTCCTTTAGTGCCGGTCTTACGTTGGCACTACGAGAAAGATATGTGGAAGATTTAAGACGAAGATGAAACGAAATACACTATTTATTTCAAGTTAATATCTCTTTTATTCCTTCTACTTTTCAAAGACAAAAGGCCAAAAATATCAGAACCAAATTTTTACGACTCATTTATGTGTTCCGAAAACACTGTCTTTGACTGTGATAGGAGAAAAAAATGAAATCTCTTAAGGTGAATTTTTGACGTAAATTTGAAGGGCACAAAAAATGGGTTGTTTTGAAGTATTATATTACAATATAACGTGTTTTATTCAAGTCGCTTAGTAGTTTGTTAGTTACAAAATAATGAACTATTCTTTAGGCTTCTCGCATAATTGGAATAATGGGAATGAACAATTACACAACCCTGGAGGGGAAAAATATTTAAAAACGTGAAATGTGTTCGCTAAATGAAAGTAACTTCAGATTTTGTAGGATGTGCCCTAGATAATTAAGTTATTTTGACAACTATAAAATAACTTAGACCCGCAATAAAAATATTAAAGCGAACAATGTCTGTGATATCGCGAGGTACACATGTATATTGCGGTTTGTGTCAGTCCAACTTATCGGTCTGAAAGTCGGAGTGGCGTTAAGGAACCGCAAGGAAATAATAGTGAAAAAGATGGAGCCTTTACTTATTCAGTATTAAGCATGACCCTTTGATCAGTGGGCCTTACGCGCAATCTCCAGACACAACAACAATACACCGACGTCAAAGCAGAATATTTAAGCTGCACTTTGCATATTCATCTCCATTGTCGTCATGAAATATATCGATGCTGTATTTTTGTATTCACAAAAAAACCTAATTTGCTCAGAGGAAAAATATACGAATAGCGGATAATGAGAAACTCATACATTGTACAGCACTCAAAATTATTGTCTATTTCAGAACACTCTCATAAATTTCTTTAAGTGACCAAGGAAAACCATCGCTCGGCTGATTCTTTGAACAAAGCAACCTACAGAAGTTATCCTTTGTGTAGGCTATTTCTCCGCGCGTTTACATAAGCCGCAAAAGCGCCTATTAGTTTCAGAATGTGTCTCCGTCTTTTTCATGTAGTAACTCGCCTCCTGTCGGCAGGATTTCGTCAGAATTTTTGTTGAAGACTACTATGAAAGCCTTTCGAAAAAAACCCAAATTCGGTTAAAATCAGACAAAAATATCGGGAGCTTTACATGAAGACCCACATACACGTGTACTGTTGATAGCAGTACGAAAAAGAGTGTTGTTCAACGACAATGTAAATGGAACCCATTGTTGCATTTACATGGCAGTAACCAACGGTTATACAGTATATTGTTGAAAAAATACATGTAACTTATCAGTAAAAGGGAAAGCATTATTTTCTGTTAATGGCAACAATTACAATATTTCTATACTTTTCACAGTTAAATATGTAGCTCAATAACAACACACGGAGCGCTGTTCTGCTTTTACATGGCAAAATGGTTACGTTATACGTAGGTTCCTAATCTTGTTTAAAAATGCCTACAATGCCTTTGAATTTCATTTGCAGTGATACAGAAATTTGTAGGCTTAACTGTCAGACATCTTCATCAACTTCAACAGCCTCGCGCCATTGAGAAACAAGAGCATCGATACCTTTTTGTACCAGTTTGAATTTTTTACTCGCAGTCACTTCCTCGCTTCTTTATTAACTTCGTCTTTCCTTCCAAACGCTTTCCCAGAGATGGCATCTTTGAGGGTTCCAAAGAGGCGGAAACCTGAAGGAGAAAGGTATGGACTGCGTGGTGGGAGGGGAAGAAGAGTCCATCCAATTTTTTTATTGCTCCCTGTTTTTTTCAAAATTGTGTGGGTCTGCGTCGTCGTGCTGAAGGAGACTTTCAGCAATACTTGTAAGTTATAAATTTCCTAAATTTTTCTACACTGTTTCAACAGTCTGCCTGTACATACCTGAGTTAATGATTTGTCCACTTTGCATAATATCTACCAAAATCACCCATTACGCTTCTCAAAAACAGTGGCCATGACTTTTCCTGCTGAGGGGGTTGCCTTAAACTTCTTCTTCCGAGGAGAATTTGGACGATGCCATTCCACTACTGGGTCTCTTTAACTGCTGTTGTAAGTGATGGATGCATGTTTCATTTCCAGGAACCATCCGTGGCAAAAACCTTTCACTGTCCGGCTCTAAGTTTACAGCAAGTCCAAACATACTTCTTTCCGCACAGTTTGGTGCCGGTATTTTAGGCTTCGTGGGACCCAACGAGCACAAAGTTTGAATATTTTAAGGTATATTTTTTCACACCTCCCTTGGTTACTGACAGCTCACCTGCAAGCTTTCTGGCTGTAATCTGTTCATCGTTTAGAATGAGTATATCATCATGTTGCAACAACACCTGAATGACTGCCGCTCTTGGTCAGCCACATATGCGTGTCGCTGAGCTCAGCTTGGCCTTTCTCATAACCTAAAATACAGACTTCCAAAGACTACCAGTGTTGTTATCAACAGCACGGACATCGCATACATTTTTTAACCACTTGTACACGTTGGTTACTGATTTATTCTCTGTCACAAGAAATTCAATAAGAGCCCATATTTTACAACGCACACTATTAGACCGCGCCATTTTGAAGACCTTTGCGCATGCGCGAGGAAAGTGTTTTTCCTCGGAGATGCAGTAGCAAGCTGGACATTCAAAATTACCCACAGAAAAACTGCAGAATTCTTTATTGATTTTAACTGAAATATAGAAAGGTTTGCAAAACTATTAGGGCAAGCCTCCCATATGTACGTATGTATGTATGTATGTATGTACGTACGTATGTATATATGTATTTATGTATGTATCTATGTATGTATCTATGTATGTATGTATGCATGTATATCTATGTGATTCAAGCAGGAATTAAACTCATATGTCAATTCTAATATATGATATCTTAGCCATTCAAGGAAACGTTCCGAATAGTGCATCAAATTTGGTCACACGAAATTTTCTCACAACATTAGTAGAATTCTCTCGCTTACACCAAAGTCTCTGAAGGGGGTTTCTGCCTGTCACTCTCTCCAAGCAGGATATCAAAACTTTGTATGAATTTCTCATACTACCCATAAGTGTCTTACTACGTCACTTTCCTCAGTTAGTCCAACCTAAAATTAAGCGAAGAAGGGTACAAATTATGACGCTCCCTTTTGTGTAATTATCTTAATTTCCCCATTAATTACTCTGCCTTAGGTTTCAGGGTTCTCCTCAGCACGCTCAGCTATCTAAGTTTCAGCGTTAGGACGAGAAAAGAGATATCACCTTCACTCTCTTACTAAACAAGGGTAAGCATATGACTGTTTAGTTAATATTTATCTTTCCAGTTCTAGGGATAGCAAATTGTGGTGGAGGGCTTTATCAGAAACAATAGAATTCACTTAGGGTGAGGTGCATTAAGGGACGAAAGGAAGGCAAGCCAATTAAAACTAATTTTCATGAGTCTGTTATTGTCCAAAACGTGCTACATATTTCGGCCAATATATACAGCGAACCTAAATTAAATCAATCGCCCCCACCCTCGTTCTCAATGATAGGATTTTATATACGAAGTGACCGGTTTTCCTTACATTTTGAAGTCTGTAACTTATGACGGCTTTCTGAAAAAAGCCAAAACAAGCAGCACGTTATGGACAAGCATATATTGTCCAGAAATATTATTGTGGTTGGCAGTACTGGTGTTTATTTCTCCTGCAGTCTTCTGATCTCTCTAAAACAGACTACCAATTAAAAATCAATATTATTATTGAAGAATATTATCTTGTAGACTGTTAGGCCGCTTATTTTAGTAAAAACTCGCCGACGTTTCGGAAAAATCTTCTGCCTCCATTTTATACGTTAAAGTTTGCAGCAGCAAATCCTCCCGAAATGTCTGTAAATTTCTACAAGACTACTCAAAGTCAAGACCCATAAAGACAGCCGACTTCTTATTCACCGCCTTTAGAAACTTAGATTTTTCCTTCCTTTTCTTTGTTCGTCTTACAAACTATTATTACTTTGCCAGATCTGGCGCTTCCATGCTTAACCCCTTAAAGTACACGTACCGCCATGCTTGACACGAAAGTATCTGCATTTTGCCCACTATATTTATGTTTTCCTTACAATTCTTACCATAAACAAAGCTTATTTGACTTTACAAAACACACTTGATTGCTTTTTCTAATAGAAGCGCGCTGTGTTAGCTGTGAAATGTACATTAATTCCACATATTTATAATGTAGAGGAGCGCAAATTCTACCAAACCTGCGACATTTCAGTATTCCACCGTGATTAGTTGATGCCATCGCTCTTGTAGAATATTAGCCGGCTTAGGTTGGCAGTTGGTTACCGACCTTTCGGGACAGCCTATTGGTCCCATTTTTAAGGGCCAGCCGTCGAATAAGGATTTTTTTTGCTTGACATGGGACCGATAGTCTACGTCAAAAAGTCAACAATCAGCTGCCAACATTCACCGCATATCTCACAACGGTGAAGTTCTCAGAATAAGTTGTAATTGCTGGCTTGATGTTACCTTACTGGCTCAATGAGTATTAATTCCCTGTGCGAATGGATGTACTTTCATTGTTACACCTGACATCAACTTGGTTCACATAATCTACTCTTTTTTTGTGACTCAGAAGCCGATGCAACCTACATTATTCTCTCGCAGTTCTTTCCCGGTTTCGACTAATGCAGAGAACCATTTCGCATTGTGTTTTATCGTAAATAATTTGAACCCCCCTCCCAATTGCCTAATTTCAAATTTCATGTTGCCTACGATTTCAGATATTTTTGATGCGAATAAATTCACTTAGACGCTTCTTGCATGATCGCAGTGCGCGTTGTGATGTGATCCGGCATCAGCACGCATCAGTCGCTGCTGAAAACAATCAATCTTTCATGCATGATTTACATATGGGAGTCGCTCCCGGCGTCACAAAGACACTTGCCTAAGCTCTGTCCCTCCAGATACAATATATTTATTTTAATCCCTCAGATAACGTACACATACAACTGGACAGAAAATTTACAATTAGCAGCTATTGCGCTGTACACGTAGAGTAATATTTTCTGTTACCCAGCTTTAAAGCCTAGATTCCTCATTTTGTCAGTAAGATTAGCCTTATTTTATCTTCACGTTCCTGTTTCTATGTGTTTGTCCATATTACCTGCAGAACCGATAGACATGTTTCAACATAATGATAGACTTTTTTTTACCTACTTGATGCACAAATTCTTTATTTTAATACATTTATTACATTCCTCTACATGTTTCGAGCACTACTATGCTCATCTTCAGGACAGCAGTCCTCTCGTAACCTGTGTACTGAACAATCACCTAAAGAGAGTGACGATACCAGATGCTGTACTGACACAACTTGTCCTCCTGAAGATGAGCATAGTAGTGCTCGAAACATGTAGAGGAATGTAATAAATGTATTAAAATAAAGAATTTGTGCATGAGGTTGGTAAAAAAAGAATCTCATTATATTACGATGCACGGTCAACAAAACATAAAAAAGTTTCAACATACTTTTTATGAACATAATACACCTAACGGCGACACCACAATTATGCATTCTGATTTGCCACTATCATCAGCAGCAACACGAGGGTAAAGAAAATTTATGCTGTTGAAACTATAGTGTTACAGCTTAATAGAAGCACCCTGTATTTCTGACCGTTTACAGGTTTCCAAAAAAAGAATCCAATTTTTTATGGTAACTTGTACTGTGTCAAACAAAATATGGCACCCCGGAAAGGTCTATATTTATTTTCTTCATGACATTTTAATTGTTTCCACACCGAGTGTAGTTTTTCTAGATGATGTCTTTTATTACAACCGATTTGAATTCTGTACGTTTGTGTCCCTTCCTTTCCTACTGCATCTCTCCCTAGCCCATATTCGTTCATTTCAATAAATATATATTTTTTTTGAGAAGCTAACCGGTTTGCAACTAGTCATGAAATTCCCCGTATTTTAGGGAACCCAAAGGTTCATTACCGCATTCACAATTGCTCGCCACAATGTATATATAGATATATTTATATGTTGGTTGTGTTATGTAAAAAGCCTAAAAATGAAATATAAACACAAGTGGGATTGTAAAATACAACAATGAATTGCTTGGCTTGAGAATGACAACTTATATGTTCATTTAGCTAGTGGCAATACTGAGAGCAAAAAATACGATATTGGTTTGATGTAGGAAATTATGATGTTTCATGTCAAAAGTCTAGCTGTTTGAAGGGTGCATGAACTGACCCTAGGCGACTGAAGTCTACAGATTAAGTTTTCAAATGAGCATACAATAATGTCAGAATGATGGCACCATCACCACCACCACCACCACCACCACCAACACCACCACAGGCTAGGAAGCTTATACAGGAGTCTGTAGCTGTACTCACCGACTGTTGTTTTCATTCAATGGCTGTACAAAAATCGAATGCCCCTTTTGTCTGACCTTAAAGCAAACAAAGACAAGCGACGTTACTAAATAATTCAGATATAAAAAACAGGCATCTTTGCCCAGAAAAACAGAACATTTAAAAAGTATTAAACCAAATACAAATTTCAGTTAAAATGGAAATTGAAGGCCTTTTGAAGGGCTTGTAAAGAAGATGTAGCCCTAATTAGTAGGCAGCCGTTACAAATACATCTTGTCAATACACGCAGGAGATAAAGCCTTGGGCACCGTCGTAGTTGAAAAGCTAAGAGCCGATTAGGCTGTCAAAAAATTCTCCTTTTTTTGTGAAAACCAAATGCTCTTTGCCGTGTTTATAACATTGCACCGCTAATACTCTCCTGATTTAATACAGTCCGCTGCCTCAAATTCTGACCCTTTAGAATTCATATTAATGTTATCTACCCATATATTCTCAGGTGTTCTTTTCATTTATTGTTTCCAACTGAAGTTTCGTGTGCATTTCTTATCTTTCCTTTCGTGCTAGAGGCCCTACCCATCTCGTCCTTAATTTGATAGCCAAAGCTGAGGGGAATCAGCTGAGGTCACTTCTTCCATTCTGAAGATGTCCAGCACACTTTTTTTGAGTTTCCTCAAAGTTAAACTTTCAATTATTTAAATAAGTTTTAAATTTAACTTATGCTAGACAATCGGGGAAGAGAAAGATTCCTGGCCTATGAAACAGTGTCATTTCCTTAACCGATTCACATGAAGCCTTTTGGTACTTAAATCTAGAACCCACGGTGAGATGATGATGTCTAACCATCTGCGTCACGATTTTGCCCAATACGTGCTTAATTGGTGCAGATAAAAAGTGTTCTTCAAGATCAAAAACTCTCAACACTAAATCTGATTATTCGTAACTCAAAAACGAAAGAGTAATTTGAAAATAATTAAATTTATTTTAATTCAATTATTGGCTATTAACCCTTTGGCGCCGACATAATTTCGGGGTGCAATCTGCGGAACGTCGGGATATAAATTGCAGGATTTAATTCTGTCATGAAAACTCTTGTACAAAAACAGACAAATCCAAAATGTTTGTACAAGAATGGCGATAATTGGCCGAAGCATATCAGCGTCTTTGAAGATTCAAAAACTGCACTCTGCGACGCAAGTTGTGCGTCATTCGGGGCCAAAGCATAAATTTCTGAGTTAAGAACCAAGTGACCAGTTGTAGAAAGAGCGCAGGTGACGCACAAGAATAATGAAAGAATAACACACAAATATAAAACAGAACAAAAATGAAACAAATACCGTTTAAATTTAAAACAAGTGCCGTCCCTACAACCCCATACCATGAACACAAACCGTCAACTGTACAGCTGTATTAAATAGAAACAAAATCTTTTTTAACAGTGAAAAAGATTGTCTAAAATATCTACAGCTGCCTACCAGATAAACAGCTGAAACACATTTGCAAAAGAAGAACAGTCTGAGTCCAGATAAGCGGCTGAAACACGTTTGACGGAAGAAGAAGAGTCTGAGTGCAGATAAGCGGCTGAAACACGTTTGACGGAAGAAGAACAGTCTGAGTGCAGATAAGCGGCTGAAGCACGTTTGACAGAAGAAGAACAGTCTGAGTGCAGACAAATGGCTGAAACACATTTGACAGAAGAAGAAGAGTCTGAGTGCAGACAAATGGCTGAAACACATTTGACAGAAGAAGAAGAGTCTGAGTGCAGACAAATGGCTGAAACACAATTGACAGAAGAAGAACACTTTGAGTGCAGACAGATGGCTGAAACACATTTGACAGAAGAAGAACAGCCTGAGTGTAGATAAACGGTTGAAACACATTTGACAGAAGAAGAACAGTCTGTGTGCAGATAAACGGCTGAAACACGTTTGACAGAAGAACAGAATGAGTACAGACAAATGGCTGAAACACATTTGACAGAAGAAGAACAGTCTGAGTGCAGATAAACGGCTGAAACACATTTGACAGAAGACGAACATCTGAGTTCAGATAAGCGGTTGAAACACGTTTGACGGAAGAAGAACAGTCTGAGTGCGCAACGTGAAATGTAGGGAATTTCCTAAGTTACAAATATTAATCGGAAGCCTTTGGTATCCAAGGTATATGGAAGAGATACTTAACTCTTCCTCCGCTCGTAAGGAAAGAGAATAACTGGCAAATATACCAAGAGAGCTTCCAGTAAGTGTTAGACCTCCTTCGAGAAATTGTTAATGCCATAAAAGTAATTAAGAAAGGGAAAGCTGCAGGAACAGATAATATTCCAGCTGAAGTTTTAAAGGTAGACCCATATATTTTATTCTACTTTATTCTACTCCCATTATTTCAAGATATTTGGCAGACCGAGACGTTCCCTACGGAATGGAAGGAAGGAATTATAGTAAAAGTCCCAAAGAAAGGAGATCTTAGTCAATGTAGAAATAGGCGAGGTGTCACCCTACTTGCAGTGATTAGTAAAAGTTTAATAAAGTCATATTGGAACGGATCAAGAACTCACTGCAGATGGGCCTTCGGAAGGAACAGGCTGGATTACGTCAAAATAGGTAATGTATCGACCAGATTAACACCTTGAGGGTGATTATAGAACAATCAGTTGAATTTCAGTCACACCTTTATAAGCTGTTTGTGGATTATCATAGAGCTTTTCACTCCTTAAACAGGGCATGGATTTGGGACGAGCTAAAGGTTAGAGGACTTCTCAGCAAATTTATAAATATAATTAAAGAAGGTTACGAGGACTTCAACTGTACGGTACTGCATGAGAGTCAGGTATATGACTCAATTAAGACGTCATCAGGGTTTCGACAATGTTGCCTTCTGTCACTATTATTGTTCCTGCTGGTTATGGATGGTGTATTGCGTAGAGCACTGGATGGGAAGAAAAGAGGATTAACATGGAGATTACGGGAATCATTAGAAGATTTGGAATATGC
>Ga0123354_10003246_pt1 | contig 22338 bp, 16 predicted proteins | sample TergutLab28metaG_2_FD_97872 | JGI IMG/M metagenome (GOLD analysis project Ga0123354, IMG submission 97872) | Labiotermes labralis P4 segment gut microbial communities from Petit-Saut dam, French Guiana - Lab288 P4 | ecosystem: Host-associated > Arthropoda: Insects > Digestive system > Gut ... | reverse complement strand
TTTCACATAAAACACTTTTAAAACATTTTAAAACACTCCGACATGTTTCGATCTTGTCAGATCATCATCAGGGAGCTTTGTTCCTTGCTAAAGTTATGTTACAGTATTCACAATTCAATTCGTTTTTGCAAACGAGGTGTTGTGGCAGCATATCATGTTGTGTAGGAATGTGTTGTGGAGCAGTGGCTAGGTGTGCGTCTTAAGACGCACACCTAGCCACTGCTCCAATTGAATTGTGAAGACTGTAACATAAATTTAGCAAGGAACAAAGCTCCCTGATGATGATCTGACAAGATCGAAACATGTCGGATTGTTTTAAAATGTTTTATGTGAAATTATATGTGCATTTGTTGGTTGATAAATTGAAGTGATTCTACAAGAAATGCACGGTGCTACAATAAGATTTATATCAAACATATTGTTCAAAGATTAATGTGTCTGATATAATTCTCCTAATAGGAGTTTCTTAACACAACTTTAACTGAATGGTCTTTGTAATGGAGACAAGCTGTATCAGTAAGACTGCCTTCTTGCTTCAGAGCACCAAGTCCAGAAGGTTTGACAGCCACAATCTCACCACACCAAAGGCCATATTACAACATTTAAAGTTCATATCATAGGGTTCTACAAAAATTTCTTCTTTGACAAAAGGATTAACATAAGTTTTACAATTCTGAGCTCTAATTTTTCAGTTTATGTCACCCACACAAAATTCCACCCAAACATAGAAGACATGGTTTTCAACTTGTAGATATCAAGCCATTACACAAACAAATTTATGACCTCTACCAAACACAAATAACTGTTGCCTGAAATGTTTCAATCACCATGAATACATGAACAAAACTGTAACAGTTCAAACATTAACTCAGTGTCAGTCCATGAGCTTTATAGACAGCCATGTGAAACATGTTGACAAATGAGAAATTCATCAGCCTGATTTAAGTTTCTGTACAGGGCCGCTACATAAAGACCAATTATGACACACATTTCATCATATTTCATAGACATAAAGCATCCGAGAACAGGACAATGAGGGGAGTGCCTGGAGAAGACTGCATGAAAAGGAGTGTCGTAATTGGTACACTACACCATACAGTATTGGGAAGAACAGACAAAGGATGAGATGAGCATGGCATGTAGCATGGATGGGAAAGACAAGACATGCAGTGCGTTGTGGTCAGAAGACACGACGGTGGGGAGACAAAGAGGAAGAATTAGTCACAGCTGGAAGCATACTATTAAAATGGACCTTACAAAATTAGGATGGAAAAGTGTGTGCTGAATTCATGTGGCTGAGGATACAGAACCAGAGGCAGGCTTCTGTAATCATGGTAAAAAAAAACCCGGGTGGGTGCAGTCTGGACATTTTGGAGAAGGGAAAAATCTCTTGCTCCTCCCACGATTCAAAATTCGGATTGTCCAGCTCGCAGCACATTCACCGCACCAATCGCACTATCATGGCCTTACAATAAAATAAATATGAACAGAAACTAAAGAATACAAAATGTATGGGAGAAGAAAGCCTAGGATGACTGAAATAGTCGTGCATAGCTTGACAACGGGGATACATTCTGAGAAATGTGTCGAGGTGATTTTGTCATTGTGTGAACATCATAGAGTGTACTTACACTAACCTATAGCCCACTACGCACCTACGCTATAAGGTATAGCCTACTGCTCCTAGGCTACAAACCAGTACAGCATGTTACTGAACTGAATACTGTAGGCAACTGTAACTGTAATATTATATTATAATAATGTAATCTTATGGGGCAACCGTCTTATATGTGGTCCGTTGTTGACCGAAATGTCGTTATGTGGCGCAAGACTGTAGTGACGAAGTCCAAGGCCTAAACGGGATTCTGAGGAACATGTTCTATTGTTGTAACCTGACAAAGTTCATGATCATGATAACAAAGAATACATTAAAGTTATTTAAGATCATGAATGTAGATGTGGGGGGGGATGAATGGTGTGACAACGTCTGGCAGCAGAGTCCAAGAGGTAACAAAATAGACAGCAAAATGAATATTTGAATTGCAAACAAAAGAAAATGCACTCAAGAAATTTTAAACTACTCAGCCAAATAAATGGAAATTCATAAATTTTTGTGATTTTTTTTAAAATTTCACAGTTTCTGTTAGGGGGCAGCCATCATACTTCTTCATCAGTAGGGCCCGTAGCTAATGCCACAGATGTACTGCAGCCTAGTAGGCTTATTGTACTCACCCTATCCCCCTGCCTGTTTGGACGTTCCCACGTTTGCCGCCAGGTACCCCCACATCCACGACGACGTGAGAGATCCTGGTAGCGAAAGGTGGAACTGTGTGGGTGAGAATTGGCCAGTAATTTTGCATGAAATTGCAACTTCCACGTCAATTCAGGGATCTTTTACATGCCGCAAATCTGCGACACGGGACCCATGGCTTACTTCCCTTCCGAAGGCATGCTGAGGATTTTTTCGCCCTGAAAAATCCTGACAGCTTCGGCCGGGTTTGAACCCGTCAACTTGGGTACTTGAAGGCAGCACGCTACCCCTAGACCACCGAAGCCGCTTAGCCATCCTACTTACTCACCCCGATTGCCATAAAAACTTAGCTTCACCACTGTTTCAGATTCAAGATTTTCATAACCATGAATAGTAAGATCATATTTTCCTACAACATGATGCCACATTATGACTATGGCACCTGTCTAACAGCCATACTACATAGAACATGTCAGCAACAGAATTGCTATCCTTGCATGTTGACTTCATACCTCATACCTGCAGTGTTCAATAAATATTGACAGGGACAGATGTGGAACAAAGGACACATACAGCTATCAGACTGATCAAAAACGAACACCGACAGAGGCGTACTGTAATCAGAAGAGACGTCAAAACACATCTCACAGCACATATATACAAAACAATGTTACTTTACAATCTTCAGAAACATCACCCTATCTTTTTACAAACATTCACTGCAAGTTTCAACCGATGTCACAATCAGGCAAAACAGTTACAAACAAATGGCCACAGGAAGGCTTCTTTTGATATTACTACTGCCTTCTTTTGTATATTTTTGTAACTGTTTCATCTGATGATGACCTTTTTGTCAAATCATGTAGCAAATTTTTGTAAGAAAAGAATTGTTTTTATAATACTAATAGTTGTGTTTGACTGGATTATTTTTTAGAAAACTTACACTGTTTCTGTACTTAACCTACACATTTCAAAAAAAAAAAACTACTAAAACCCATACAATCTACAGCAGCAGTACAAACACATCTACATGCAGATGTTAGAAGAGAACATAACAATGAGACGGAAATATGTAGAAACAATGCCTCCACACACTGCCATAATTGGCTCTGTTTTAGGCTTACTGGTATGAGATGGACGACCATAAAAGAACGTGGAATGCTCATGGCCTAGCTTTGATTCGAAGAAGGAGAAGAAGACCAAGCAAGGACAGCACATGGTTGCTGTGCAGCTCATGTAGAACAGGGCCACATATTGAAACACTGATATTTTACAGGGCAGTGATGCACACATAATAGCTAAGGACTGACACCTAGCAAGAGGCCAACTATTTATCCAGCCTTACTACATTATTTAAGGTCTGAGGATCACAAGAGTCTGAACACAAATGCAGTTTTCTGGTGCAAGAGTGTTTACTCGGTACAGACGTACTAATGTGGGCTGGTATAGCATAGTCAGTAGAGCAACTTGCTACAGGCTACATGGTCTTGGAATCGAATGTCGATGACGGCGAGATTTTCCGCGCCCGTCCAGACTGACCCTTGGACCCAACCGGTCTCCTACATGATGGGTACTGGGTAACTCCCTGCGGTAAAGCAGTCGTGGCATGGTGTTGACCATCCACCCCCTCATATAGCACCACAGTTAAAGAAAGAGTAGAGATGCACCTCTACTCCTCTTCTGGGATTTTGTGGCTGGTTAAAAGGTGAGTTTTGCTTGACAAGAGTACCAGCAGTACCAGCACTACCAGCAGTCCTCCAAACTATCCACATACACAGCATCACACCTTAGAAGACAACAGGATTCTTATGGCACTACATTAAACGTAACTCCAAATGTTGAACAGTGCAATACGACATTATTTTTTGTGATCCTGTTATTCTACATAGTGTGAAATAATATACACTAAATCACTTCCAGAACATGTTCAGTCATAAGCATCGAGAACTCCTAGAATCTGCAGCTAATTTTAACAAAAATTATAATTCAATAAATGACTGAAAATTCTGTTGGCAGCATGTCTGTTAACTTGGGCATGTAAATTGGCTTACTGAACACATAAAGACAAAACGCGATTTTCCGAAACCTACCACACTTCTTCTTGTCAAAACTGAACTGATATTTCATACTGTTACAAAAATATATAAATCTCAACACATGAAAAACTTGGTCATGGTCATTAACGTCAGTGCAAAATGGTGTACAGAACGTTCTGATGAGTGGACCCTAATATAATTTCCTGTTAATGGTAATGACAGCCACGAAAGGTGTGAGTGTCCTGCACGGTCACATCCTGACTCCACGCCTGTTTATCACCATTATGTGTAAACAGTCTCTATAATATACACATGCACTGTCACCACAATTTACCGCAAATCATAGCTGATTAAAAAACCGACACACTACTGATAATAAAATTAATTTGGGATATTGGTTAAAAAACAAAATGACAAACACGTCGTGTAAGAACACCTAAACGAAATAAAATCAATATATGTCTATGAATGCCACAAAACCAAATCCCTTTGAAATCATACTACTACAGACCACAAGGAAGATCAATTGGAAGACCAAAGAAGCATTGGAGAGAGCAGTTGTAACTTTGGGGACAGAACAGATCAAAGGTTCCAATCCTTGATGTTTATGATGATGATGATGATGGTGGTGTTGGTGGTGGTGGTGATGATGACGACGCCGGCGATGATGATGATGATGATGATGATGATGTGTCTATGACAGTTAACACAGACACAACATACCATACACAAAATACATTGCAGCTTCTTTATACTGTATATTGGGGAACTAATTTATACTTTAACCATTTAAAGCCTAGTGGTTTCTTTACGTACCGCCAGGTTTAACATTAAAAAATTCTACATGGTGCTCGCTTTGCGTTGAGTGTTTTCCACAGATCTCGGAACAAACAGCGATTTTTGCTTTATACATCATTAACTGATTGGTTTTTATAACCGTGGTGGAAAGTGTTTACAGCGCGGTACGAACTGATTCCTTATATAAAGTAGATTACTTTTCGTCTTTAAAAGGTTAACAAAGCAAGTCAGTTCCAGCTGTACAAAGAATTATACAGCCTGCCGTACACAGTTTGGGTATTAGTGGCACAGGAATACTCCCATTTGGATGTAAACACATGGATGGTCTAAAGTTTCTGCAAACAGCATGATCTCATGACAGAAGACTTGCAGGTGTAAGAATTTTTCATACGTATACTAACTGGCTCTGCAGAGCCAAACCATGCAGCAGAGTGGAATTAACTGGTTTGTCCCAAATTTATTTTATTAAGTGTATCTTGCTGGTTTCTTAACCAACTGTGGTGACTGTCATTCATCAGTTGGACACTGGCAGCAGGAACTGAAGGAAAATAGCAATGAGCAGAGAATCTCAGCACACAAAGGCTGCCTCTTGCGTCCACAATCCACCAAGACCTCCAACAGAAGGACAGACACCACCACAATACCAAATAATAGATTTTTCCCTCAGCTTCCACCTTTGTTACTATCATCCTTCCCTGTTAACAAGTATCAGTCGAACACACTGTCACCATCTGATGAGACATCGCCACCAATGACTCTCCAAATGCGTCGCGCTAAAGTATCAAGCAAAATCTCTGCTTCTGCCAAGGACTGAGTCCCGATCACTCAATCCCCAAGCCTGTCGTACATCTTTGAATTAATTTCTCGTTTTATTGTCCAACACATTCACATGTGGGTAACACATGGCTGTGCAGATCGTCAGTAAGACTGAATTGGTAGTGACATAATTCAAAATGTAAAATGTGACTCGACAGTAACGAACTGCACGGGGTCCATGTTTATCAAACGGAGAAGGATGGTGGAACAGAGATCTGAATGACACAACGGTCAATATTTCAACACAAATGAGTGGCGACAAATAAAAGGGGTGTGTCAGTGTGGCGATACCGCGACACGGGTCAACTGTAACGTATATATACACACTGCAGCAATGCTGCAAAATACATCTAATAAACGTTGCTCTGGATGTTGGACAAACACAGCAACAAATCTGAGGCTCTATACATACTCAAAAAAAAAAAAAAAAAATAAACAGGGCCCTAAACATTATTTCTGAATCAAAAAGAAGTGCTGACCAAACAGGACACATAAAAACACACACACACACACACACACGTGCTCCAATTTCACACTTGCACACAGAAGCCAGTCAGATTACACAATGGTGCACCTATACAACAAGCCTGCATGTTCAGGCAATATACACAACACATGGCAAAAGGTTAAAACCTGATCCAATGACTCAGTTACGCAGGTTCTTCATGAAGTTCGTCAGGTCATATTCTTCATCATATTGTTTTTCCTCCCACAGATCCGGCAGTGTGTCCAACACAGTCTTCATTGTGAGAGCACCTGATGCCACAGGCTGGTTCTTGGAAGATTTCGGACTTTCTTTTTTCTTATCATCCAGTGAGAATAAGTCCAAGAGCTGAAACGGACAAAGGATATCAATACAGAAACAGGCCAAAGAAAGAGTTGACACAGTATACAAATATCAGTGTTTTGGAGGTGGAATTAATCTGGAAAATGCTTACCTAAAAACTCCATTTTCATTGGGTTGACATAGCACACCAGCTACAGGGGTGTATATATATCCAACACGGTGCTACAAAAATATACCCTAATTGGCATGTTCTTGGTGCTGACGTTAGCCAACATTTGGCATTTCCAGCAGTACAGTGCACCGCGCATATGCTCCAAAGGGCTAATTATGTTCATGCAGAATGTCAAGCGGTTGGAGGTATGTGGTTATGGCAGTGCTAACATCATCCCAAAGCATGGCAGGGCACACTGTCCAAATAGCTATACCATGTTTTGAAACCCATGCTTAGATCACAATCATATTTCACATCATGATGATTACATGACAGCATTATGCTTGCCTGTGTATTCTTTCCACAAATAATACATTTTATCAATCCAAATACACCACAATAAATGTACAAACAAGACAACATCACAACATGCTGCCATTTGTCTGTATCCACAAAGCCATTGTAAATGGGTCTTCAGGGGGTAAAGCATAAGCAAAGGGAGAAGGAATGATGGTCAAGGAAAGCAGAGTAAAGAACCTACCTCCAACCCTTTACCCTATCTGGCCCTACTTCCCTCCCATTCTCCTTATTCTGTATGTCCCTACTTTCCTTTCCTCCCTTTCAGTTACACCATTATCTCTGTCTCCAAACAACATTCTTCAACAACTCCTTTCTCCCACACTAATATTCTATTCCAATTTTGCTAACTGTGCCCTTCACTTCCCCCTACTTCATCCCCTCAGTCCACCACTCCACTGCCATCCCATTCCCCACTATCTCCCCCTTCCACAACCCCTAACACATATTCCCTTCACTCTTCTCTATACACCTACCTCTCCATTTACCCTACAGTCTTCCAACCTTAACCCTACTTTCCTCACCTCCAATGCCCATCCCTTTCATTATTTGAACCTATGTATCTTGCTCCTACCTTCAGGCCCCCAGTATTTCTTCTACCTCTTCTTCTCCCTTTCGTTTGCTTCTTTTTACACCATCTACTCAGAATGTTCTCCTTTCCATGTGGTCTGTTTTAATCACTTTCTTACTTACTTGTTTGTAATTTAATCACTAATGCTGTCCATAACTCACACTGTACAGTGTAGCATGGTTCAAATGATCAACTGATTAATGAAAAAGAATCAGAGAGAATGCAGAAGTGTCTATGGTGTAATTTCAGGTTATGTTCTGGCATAAGACTGGATGAAGTAAGGAACACCAGGTAACCCTTTCAGGAGAGCCAAAATTTGAACTCAGCACCTGCTGTATATGAACGTGGATGACTGCTCACCGACCACGATGTTTGGTGCCCCAGAAATGGAAATGGAAGAGGCAAGGCATGTTTGAACCACTTCAAGTAAAGCCCATGTACGTGAAGGCAAAAGAAAATTAGGTTCAACAGATGCATTTTCTCAGCCACGAAGCATTCCACTGAACAGCCATTGCATCTGGGCACATCTACCAATGTCTCCCACTGGCTGGCATAGCGTACATTTCAAACTGAAGGTTTTCTTCACTACACTACTGCCAAACATGTTTGTAGAAAGAATCATTACACAAATATTTTTTGAGTAAGCATATCAGTTAAAAGATGGGAAGCACAAGTATACAGCAACAAAAATTTAGAGACAAGTTACCTGCTCTGTTCCCATGGTCTCCATGGACGCATTCTCACTGCTTATCACAGTATTTGCTGTCATCAACTTGAATTTCTGCAGCCTGCAATGCACCACTTGTATCAGCATTTCACATATCCACAGCAGAACATAACAGAGACTAAAGATTGGAGTACAACAGACTACTTGGGCATAGGGTTGAATCATAATCTCAAAAAATATATATATAATGTCCTTTTGATTCTCCCCCATCTGGTGCTGACATCAACAATTCACAGAACTTTAATTGCACTCATCAATGTATTTTCATGGAGGGGCGAAAGAAAAGAACAGTTGTTCCTGTATACCACACAGAATGTGGAGGTACAGCTCCACGTATTCTTGACCCTGACATGACATAAGCGTTAGTGGTCACCTACAGCGTGACCTCTCTACCTTTCGGAAAGAATGTGTTTCAATTAACAACGCTCACTAGCATCAGTGAACATAGTAATGATAGAATAACACTGACATGAAAAACTGAAGTACACAGACAAAAATCAGTCCCAGTGCCACATTGTCCATACTTCATGGAAAACAACCCCATACCTACTAGATAAGAGGCCGGGTGGACCCCAGCGCTGTTCCAGACACTGTGGAGAGGAGAACAATTTTTTCTGTGCTGGCAATTAAACCCTGGAGTCCAGTCCACAGCCCAAACACTATAGTAACTGGGCTTTCCCAGTCCCAATGTCTATATGGTATGGTGTTTACAAACACCACCAACTTTGTCAAAATGAGTGACAATGAACTGCTGTCACTATCCGTTACAGAATGATTTGAGATGAAAACTATGTGAAGTCTGGCCTGCTCCATTCTTAAGGCTACACCAGTGTGGGAAAACATAAAGAGTGAGGCTGGCATGCTCCATTCTTATTGCTACACCCAATATCGGAGAATTAACAGATGAGTGGGTGGGGCAGTGGACATGAGACAAAAGAAAAACAGTTCATTAATGAAACAACAAAACAGAACCTGTCTTTATCAGAAAATGCTTCCATTCACAAGGAAACAAAATGAAAAGCAGTGTTAAGTTATACTTATTAACCTTTAAGTGACCTGGTTATTATTTAAATTTCCATGCAAGGTTTATGAAAAAAACGAGATTTTGTGGAATATAAAACACAAATTGTGGGCCAGGTAGCTCAGTAGATATAACAACTGATTATGGGCTGGACGGTCCGAGGTCGAATCCCGGTGGGGACGAGATTTTCCGCCCATCCAGAACAGCCCTGGGGCCCACCCAGTGTCCTGTACAATGGGTACCGGGTCTTTCCCAGGGTAGAGGCGGCCGGGGCATGGGGCTGACCCTCCCACCTCCATCTAGTGTTGAAGTTCCTAGAAAAGAGTAGAGCTATACCTCTACTCACCCTAAGGGACTGCATGGCCTATAAAAAGGGGTGAAAACCTACCTAAAACACAGATTATGCAGAGTAACTACGTGAGTAAAATGAACTTATAAAAGGTAAAGCAGTCCTGTTACAGGCCCGGAGGGGCCCAGAGAAGTTAAGGTTCCCAGATTTCGTGACAACAGCGCAGGATGGTGGTAGGTTGTCAGCCTTACGCACCGGCTGCCTTCAACCCCAGGAAATACTCCTGGTACTTGTTTCTGTTAGAGGCTGAGTCGACCCCAGGGCCATAGTGCGATCGGAAGGATTTTATGTCAATGAAAAATCCAATGACGCCAGCTGGGATCAAACCAGCAACCTTCCGATTTGTGGCACAGTGCCTCAACCACTGTGCTACCGCGGTCCCCCAAAATGAACTTATAGGAGTGCTTTTTTAAAACACATTCGCACACACCAACATAGGTCGCTTTAAGGTTTCAGCCAAATTAATTTTTCATTTTCATCAGATTTAAGGTCTTCACTTTCTAGCATTTCCATCATTCACATAATCCTGTGCTACTGCTTCCTGATACCTATCCTGGATGATACGTTCTTTGTGTCAACATGAAAGAATGAACACCAAAGTCTGTGCAGAATACTTTACTATTCTATCAACCTCTACCGCTCATGTGTCGCAGCAGTGCCGGATGAGCACCTCACTCAATTCTAATGCATTATCCAACACCACAATATGGCCACAAGGACCACAGATACTGGAGATTTAAATGTATTCCCAAATGACAAATTGTTACCCCAACATTTAAATACAACTGCCAACATCACAGTACCAGTAGATGTAATAGCGCTCATTTGCGACAACAGTGTCACAACTCAAAATGTGTGATTTTCCAGGAGAGAGACTTTTAAAGGTTTTGAAGTGTTATAATTTTCTACGAGTGCAACAAAAACACAACTGCTCTCCAGTGGCGAGTTTTGCTAACTGCGTTATGACATTGTACCTGTTAAAGGTGCATCTGAAAATGTTTCTTTCTATACCAGTTAAGTCAAAAATACCAAATCCTGAGTTGTGACACTCTTGTCGCAAATGAGCGATATAATTAATACAACAGATAATATGTTAACTTAATGAAAAACATAATTACTGCTTTAGGGTGGAAAAGGAATTTGCTATCTGTCATGGTGAAATGACACAGTGTACCTAGCTTACTGAAGCTTAACAGTTTTTGTCTCTGTCAGTTCCAACACATAACAAAGACACACTCAGCAGTGAATATGCAAGCACTGCAAAGTTACTTTGTGTCCTGAACATGTCACTGTGCCAGCAGCTTTATGTCAAATAATTTGCAAGATTACAGATCATTTATGACCTCCATTTTCTTTTTGGAATCCCACATGGAACTTTATTTAAACTGGCTGTTAATCGCCAATATAAAACTTTAGTACGTGAAATTGCATTTGAAAATCCGTGTGGCCACAGTGAAGGGCTATGAAGACCAAACACAAGGGCACCAAAATATGGCAGTGGACTGCATTGTTCAGGTGCTGCTATTAGAGTGCGCAACTGTACCAGAGCAGGATAACCGCCCTTTTTATTGTAATGTTTGTCTGAAGCTGTTTGAAGGAGAATGTGTTTGATGTTGTGGGAAAAATAGAAATGTACATAACTCAGTCATGAGGAGAAAGCAGTATTTCTCTGAGTGGAGAAGGAAGAAGAAGTAAAAAAAGAAAAAAGGTACCCCTGCCATATTTAATATCACACTTACTGTAGGGAGATGTCTCTCCAGGTACTCTTCAAGTTCTCAGGATGCATATTCAGTGGAACTGCAATATCAAACTGTTATGTGTAGGAAATGTAACTTGGGACAAGAAATGTAAAAATGTAGCTAGGGACAGGAACTGTCAAAACATAGGTAGGGACAGGAACTGTCAATATGTGGCTAGGGATGGGAACTGTCAAAATGTAGCTAGGAATAGGAACTGTCAATATGTGGCTAGGGATGGGAACTGTCAAAATGTAGCTAGGAATAGGAACTGTCAATATGTGGCTAGGGATGGGACCTGTCAAAATGTAGCTAGGGATGTGAACTGTCAATATGTGGCTAGGGACAGGGCCTGCCAAAATGTAGCTAAGGACATGAACTGTCAAAATGTAGCTAGGGACAGAAACTGTCAAAATGTGGCTAGGGATGGAACTGTCAAAATTTATCTAGGAGTGGGAACTGTCAATATGTGGCTAGGGATGGGAACTGTTAAAATGTAGCTAGGGATGGGAAATGTCAATATGTGGCTAGGGATGGATCCTGTCAAAATGTAGCTAAAAGGAACTGTCAAAATGTAGCTAGGGACAGGAACTGTCAATATGTGGCTAGGGATGGGATGTGTCAAAATGTAGCTAGGGATGGCAACTGTCAATATATGGCTAGGGACAGGACCCCATCAAATTGTAGCTAGGGACAGGAACTGTCAATATGTGGCTAGGGATGGGACCTGTCAAAATGTAGCTAGGGATGGGAACTGTCAATATGTGGCTAAGGACAGGAAGTGTCAATATGTGGCTAGGGACAGGAACTGTCAAAATGTGGCTAAGGATAGGAACTTTCAACATGCAGCTAGGGATGAGGGCTGTCAAATTTTTCCACTGAATGTCAAGGGGTGTTCCATTAGTTGCAGCAAAATATTTGAATTAAAATTACATTTTATCCTTCCACAAAACTATAGTTGACTATAAGAGCAAAAAAGAAATTCACCCCATGATCTTCTCTTCCAGGGTTCCTCTGGTTATCAGTCTGTACACATTGACAACTTTCTTCTGCCCGATGCGGTGAGCACGATCCATTGCTTGCAGGTCCTTCATTGGATTCCAGTCATGCTCGACAAATATAACCTGTCAAAGCATGGAGCACGGCGTCACAATACCAAATATTTAGTAATGGTTTCCTCTAACACGAAACACGTTTTCAAGCTTCAGGATATGGACCAGTGGCACGCTCTTATGATATGATGAACCATCAGGTTCCATGAATTCATTCAACTAAGGTTCGTTTAATGATGCTGTTAATAGCTCAAATGATGTATCATTGGATGACAGGAAGAATGAACAATGAACAATGAATCATTATGGATATAGAAGGAAGCCAAAGGCCATGCAAGGTAGGTAACATCGGTTCCCATGTGATCACCAAGTTAAGCGACCTTGAATGTGATCAGTACTTGGATGGGTGACCGCCATGGAACACCATATGCAGTCGGCATTCACTGCAACAGTGACTCACTACCAAATTATAGGCACCTGGGCCAGCATTTCTGAAACCAATTGACTCTGCTGAATGCTTAAGCACTATGATCAGCAACTGGTCAAGGTGCAAGGGTCACTGTGGTGCCTGCCCTACTGTTTAAACCCTTTTTTACCATGAAGGAAGAGAAAAACCACACAAATTCTCAGGAAGTATAGTGGGTGTCCTCCTCCATATCTGAACTCAGCACCTTCAAAGTACAAGTCATAAGTGCTACCACTTAAAGCAACTTGCCTGGTGGGTTTAAAAAATCAAGAATTTCTAAACCAGCTGATTGACTAAGCTTCTCAAAGTGGATCTGTTCTACACAGCCAATAAGAGGAGTGATGCATATGAAAGCTGTACTTACTGTGTCAGCACCTGTCAAGTTCAGACCAAGTCCGCCAACCTGCGTGGTCAACAGCAGCACATCTATTGATGGATCATTATTGAACGCTGTCACCACATCATGCCTCATGCCCGGAGATATACTGCCATCCAGCCTCAGGTACGTTACAGTTGGCATGTGGCTCCTGTCAAAATATGTGGCTCTCACAACTGTCACCATTAGAATTACGGTCTTGAGGTGTGATACACCATGGTTTAGTACAGAGTTACCGGCACTTCAGAGGGACACGCTGCTTCCATTTCAAGTTGACAGTCATGCAACAGTGAAGTGCGTGGAGGGGCGAGGAAGGAGAGAACAGACTAACCTGCAGTTCCTGCGAAGTGTAGGTAGGTAGGTAGATAGATAGATTTGCATTTGGGTTCGGGGCCTCTCAGCCCCGATGCACCTAGGCCTTGATTAGGATGGGCCCTTTGTGCCCCATATCGAATCATGGGAGCCCCGCAACCTTACTATAGTTCCATATAGCCCCCAAGCCTAAACTCCTAATATCCTTTGGCTCCAAGAAAAAGGAGCCCAGGTACGCATGTCTGAGTGAGGCCAAAGCCTCGCACACACATAGAAGGTGAGCCGAGGTTTCCTCTCCCATCGCGCACTCCCTACACAAGGGGCTATCAAGCAGCCCTAGTAGGTAGAGACGTCTCCTCAGGGTGTTATGACCCGTAAGAAGGCCAGTTACAACCCTGGATTGAATCCTATTAAAGGTCATAAATTTTGCCTTGGTACCCAGACCAGGTCCGGAGATAAACTATCGAGCCTGCCTTTGGGTATAACCAAGACCTCGCCATTGGGCCCCATGCTGATTGGCCAGCCAGCGACCAAGCCTCTTTTGTAAATCTTGCCTAGAGACCCCCACGGCCGGCTCGGGTCCAAGAAACCTCAGAGCAGTGCCACCCCTTGTTAGCTCATCGGCGATTTCATTACTTTGAAGTGTAGGTAACTTCGTCCAGAACTGCATAACATGGCTTGTCAAGAAATATTACCTTAATTATCAACAATGTGAAAACCCACACACATTACACAGATGTGACTCTTGTATTGCAGTTCCTTGGCTCACTAAATAATGTTTCATAAATTGCACAGAAAGCAGAGTTAGATGATACGATCAACACAAATGATAAGCACACAAAATGAACTTAATGTTATGAATCCTGTTGCATTAAATAAGACTACGAAGAAGCGCTTGTTTACTGTCAACATGACTTTGTTGATGTTAATGTTAATTAGCCATATGAAAAGGGCAACTAAAAAAATATATAAAATACATACAATACAGTCATACAAAACTTTATATTTTATTAGTATATATTAGATTATAATTCCACCTACATGTTGTGCCTCGAAATAGATTACCCAAGGTAATGAAATACTACTCCCCAACTGGCAGAAGGAATCATGGTAGACCTTGAAGAGATTTCTGGATACGTGAGACCAGAACGGGTCAACAAGTGGCCCAACTCCATGAAAGATACATTATCATTATTATTATTATTATTATGACGACCTACACATTTTGGCCCAATTGCACGGCCATCTTCAGGCTGATCTTTGAAAAGGTAGAGTGTACAATTGATAATGCTTTCAATTTACGAGATTATTAGCTTGCTGTAGAAGAATACTGACCATACAGAAGATACTTCGTCTTTCAAGAAAAACTTCACCACCATATTTTAGTAAGAGAGAATCCCAACCACTGTATACCCCCATAACCACCCCGTCAATTTTACTTTATCTGTTTTTAATGGTTAATGTATAAAATACCACATTTGAGTTTTAATCCAAAGTTATTTATACAACATACCAAAATTATTTTAACCAAACAGATGTTTCCTTCCTCAATGTGGTTTATTTTATGCCCCTGACAGTACTCAGCATATAAAGCATAAACAGTGAGACAAACACAGTGCCATGTTTAAGTATTCTGCAATCCAATTATAACTCTTTGTCCTGCTTTCCTATCTAACTTTCATCTTTTTACAGCAGTAACCTGGAATGGAAGTGAAATTCCGTTTCAACCTGGTATTCCAGAATTCCTTTTGGATGGGAAACTGCTAGGTCACCATCCTTGTCTTGGTGTTGATGGGTAAAAAGCAGTTTGGGTGCTGCGTTACTGGAAACCAGAATGCCACACAGATTTATTGTGTTCCATTCGTTTTGTTATTTATTCAGCCAAACATAGAATGGATGTGGGATCAGAGATTGTAAGTAACCAAGAAAGAGCTACATGTATCCTTCATACAGTGACACAACGAATTTTGAAGGTGACTGTTATCCTAATTAAGGCACTGTATCAGAATATTCATGAAGTAGCTGAACAAAACCATGAATAAACCTCAGTCAAGCAGATTTCAAGACCTGGCCAAGATCTGCACCAGACATATCCCAAATAACAGACAATAATATTACCAACAACAGTGATCTTCCTCAGCTATAAAATGGGAAAGTACGAAGGTGGATCTGCAGACAGACCCAATATTAATCACTGCACACAAAATGATCCAGAAGCCCAGTAAGAGCAAGGTAGAGAGAGAGAGAGAGAGTAGGTGACTCACTTAAAGAGGTCTTGCTCCAATATGTCGAGCATAGCTTTGAGCTGGCAGAAGATGAGTGCTCGATGCTGATTGATGACCAGTTCTCCAGGCTGGCCTCCAGCAGGCATACCGATACCACAGTCCAGCAGCAGCTGTCTGTAACACAAATATGGTTCCGATGCTATTTAACCCTTAGCCGCTGAACAACATATACATATGTAACGCAGTGAGCCCTTTAAATAGCCGAACGGCCACTAAAGTGACCGGGGGGGGGATTTAATTTCGGCGTCAAAGGGTTAACTGTCACTGATATGTAACACCTTGGAGCTTCGTGTAGGTGGGTACAAACCCTTTAGAGATACCACCTGACACTGTACCATGGTCAGGATGTGGTACCTCTGAAACACCTACCAAACTGTACTGTGTTACAATTAAGAAGACTGTAATCTGAATTCCTGTCAACTGAGAACTTCAGATACCATAAAAAATACATTCTTAGGTTTTCGTAATGATGCAATTGAGGTACCCATTCTTCTCGGATGTAGCAATGCACCACTGGGAGACTGATGCCTGACACTGCAAGACACAAGGCATCAATCACCCAATAACACACTCCCACATCCCAAAAGAACAAAGACCTCAACTCCAACACAAAACCTCGCCCACCTCGTATACCTCCTACTAACATTTTACAGTTTCACCTCATCCTTCACTGGTTATCCATAACCTTCTGTCCTCCGTAACACACACCATAAAGCACAGCCCTTCTTGAAAAGTCAGCACTTCCTTAGCCAGAAACAAGATTCTCTGCATTCTACAGAGCTAGAAGGGTTCATTATAATGTGCAAAAGAGACCAATGCTGATCCATATACTCACCCAGATGACATCTGTTCACATCCTACCATCCTACTTCTTCAAGATCAATTTCAATATTATATCCCCATCTTTAACTTCTCCATAAATAAACTATGTTTCATACCCCATTATTCAAAAGACTAATCATCCAGACATTCCTACCGTCTTCCTTCAGTCTCGCACTGTCACATAAATTTAATTCCACAACAAAAACTCACAATTCATCTTGGAAGTTTGTCATCCCCATTGTGTGTGTGAAAACTGGAAAGGGTATGTAGTCAAACACAACTGTGTCAATTAAGATGTTTTAATAGGGGTGAAACAGGAGAGGGCTGGAAACGCACAAACACCCGGAGTATAAGCAAAGGGACTGTACCTCCAAGGTCACTTTCGGACCTCCCCGCAACACAACCCCAATTAGGAGGAAGGAAGAGGAACACGCCTCTTCACAATACCTGCGCACCAAGAAACTACAAACTCAATACTAGACACCAGACTCTACTGTGCCTCTAGCCAGAGCACACCACCACATTCAACATACAAGATACTTATTACGCAACAAAGCCCGGATGTAGAGATCTCTGCACCACGTGCACGCACAATATATATATATATAGTAGGACCTTAAGTTCTCTTGAAGACAACTTGAAGATGGCCAGTAGGGGCCGAAACATGTAGTTGTCTAGTATAGCCATTAAAACATCTTAATTGACATAGTTGTGTTCAACTACATACCCTTTCCAGTTTTCACAATTAATCTGTTTGCTTTTCAGTCTGACATTAACTTTATCCACAGTAAAAGTCCTACAGCTACACATACTTGAGGGCAGGCAGTTTGGCTGCATGCTGGATGTCTGCCATGGTGCTGTTCTGTTGTTTCAGCTGCATTACGATCTTATCATACTCCGGATGTCGGGGTGACAAGACCAGCTTAGGATGGTTGCACACATTCTGCAGATAGCGCAGAGCCTGTAATCATACAGCCGGTATGAACAGATGGCCAGTACCGGCAACCTCACACATCTGTACTGTATTACTCAAGGATACATCAGACCATTTGCAGACTGATGGTCATCCAAACTTTAAACAAGAACTCAGTTCCCACCTCACAGAGAACACAGGCAGTGTCTGTCTTAAATACAAAATGATTCATGCCGTTTCAAGAAACAGTATTATACAACATGTGGCAAAATACAGGACTTCCTACTGTTATAGCAGATGGCACATAGAGTTACAATGGGCTTCAAACACTTGAAGAGGTGAGCATTAAATGACCCCTACACCAAGATTATCCTTCAATCTATTGTGCACACCATTTCAAACACTGGAACTTGTAGCAGGCTACCATTTCAAATGCCAGAGTACCTTACATAATGGGCCTTACAATGGTCATTTACTTGGTTTCATGGCATTAACAGACGAATCTTATTAGATAAAAATATCATGTTGTGCCATCAGACAATTTCAGTCAAACATAACAATTCATTTACTGAAAAACTGCATGTTTTTACGGTACACAAATTGTGGTGTTTGATTGTGAAGGTCCATAAACTATATGGCAAAATCACAACACCCTGTGGGTGAATATTTTGCCCTTCCCTTTCAAAAACTGACACCCAACACAGATGATCAACTCCTGTATTCTCGATGTGCCGCTGCCATGAAAGAACCTCGGCAGTGGCGGCGGCGGTGGTGGTGGTGGTGGTGGTAAAAGTATCTAACATCTAGTATAAGTTCAGTGAAATAAGCAGCAAACATGATAAATTTTAACTCAATGTCCTCTCGGCCAGGTACACTCAGATATCACGCGTAAAGTATGAATTCTGCTAGAACGCTGCAGTCGCGCAGGTTATGTACAGCTGGTCCCTAACGCCTCTTGCATGTCGGACCATTCAGCAGTGCCAGTTGCAACAGACACCCCATCAAGTGACAGTCCCACCACTCATCTCACAAGGACCCTACTCGTTTCTAACAGGTCCACATGAATTGGTACAACGTAGCATATTTTGAGATTTTAGGTTCTCACAGTAGTGTTGCTGAAGATTCAAGTTTTCTGGGATGTGACACTGTGTCAATGGGGAATTCTAGGACTGCTCTACACAGAAGATGGAGGCACTGTGATCCTTGGAAACATCAGAAAGTGCTCATCCATTGACATGGCATTACCTTCCAGAAGATTTTAACCTTTACACTACAATTTCATTGCACAAATGATGCCATTCCATACCTCATACATCATCAAGCAAATAAATCCCTCTGTATGTCACATCTTCCCTACCTACATATGAACCACAATTCATTGTTTCAAATCAGCACATTGACTGAAATGTAAGATGATCCCCCCCCTTCACAAACTTAAATTTTCAGGACAAAACTTACACTGAACATGTCGAAATTTATGCGCAATTACTGTGTCATCCCCCACATTTCAGATGATAAACTGAAAAAAAAGTTATTGACTTGTATTCAGGGAAATACAGTACACACAACTCCAGAGCTTCAAAGAAAAGCTGAGGCTCTACACCATTTCTGTAGCAGTTCAGTAAGACGCAAACCTACGACATTCAACAACACACACTGCAGACAAAATTTATGGCAGTCACATTCGCTGCCGTACGTAAAAGGTAATGTTCCTATAGATGTCATGCTGGCGTATAGAGGGAGCTGGGATATAGCTCCACTCATTCTAAATCCTGGCACCTTATGGAGATGAGTGGTCATCTTACCCCTGGGGGAAGAGACCCCAGTACTCTCTGTATACAAGTCTGCATGGGCCCCAGAGCAGGTCTGGAAATTTTGGAGAAGAGAATAATCTGTTATCACTGTTGGGTAAAACCCATAACAGTGCAGCACACAGACCAGTCATTACACTGGCTATGCTCCACAGGCTCCTTCCAGTGAGTTCATTTTAATTTATCAATACAAGTGGAAACTATTCCTCAGGGTTTCACTACGACACACAACTCTCCAGCACAGTCACTTCAATTCTTTAACTTTGGGGCAATGGTGTCAGTACTGGAAAGACTAAAACCTCAGTGAGCTGAAGCACACACATGCACCATCAGAGCAAATATTAATTACCTGGAAGATGTGCGTGTTCCCTTGAATGGTGCCTGTCTGCCCATGAGTTAGGGTCTCCTGTAGACTCTGGTGGGCGTGCGAGCGGGCAAAGTCCTCATACAGCTGCTCCTGCAGGGGACTCAATTCACAGTAGTAGTCCTGCGTGATCTTTGGTGGCAGATCTTCTAGCACGTCTTCCTTCATCCTGCGCAACAGAAATGGCAGTGCCTGTCTGTGCAGCGCCTCCATGGCAAGCACTCCTGCAATACAATCACTCAGCTTGATTTAGCATCACCCACTTGTCAGCACACTTCCCAGAAATTCAAGGTGTGTTCACAAAATTGTGAAAAACTACTATCAGCTTCATCATGTCCACCCGCATGCAACAACTCAGCTCCCACTAGATGGATTTTCATTAATTTTATATCTGAGAATTCTTAAAAAATCTGTCAAGAAAATCGAAGTTTGATAAAAATCTTACAGAAATAACAGGAACATCACATGAATATGTAAATACATTCAGTATATCTCACTGACTTCTTATTAGAATAAGAAATTTTTTCAGACAAATGTACAGAACATCAAAACACACATTTGATGTTCAAAACGTCTTTTCCAAAAACTGTGCCTTTTATGAGATGATGTGGAATAATATGGTACAGCCAGATTCATCACAGAAACAATACAATATGGTGCATGAGCTTTGCATGCTGGATAACTAAGGCTACACTCAGAGTATGTAATAGTATATTTTACCAAAATCTGTCACAACAACGCACTGAAATATGCCAGAAATAAACGAGACATAATATATCAGGTTCTTTAGGCAATCTTCTGTGATGTGACACCCTGTAGTTTGGTTGAAAGGTATAAATATTTTGGAGGAACCTGCTGTCTCCATTTGAAAATTACTAGTAGGATGCAGCAGGTTCCTTCAAAGCAATAGCTTCAAAATAGGGGCAGTTGGTTCCTCACTACTAAAACACACACCATTACTTCCCAGAAGATATTAACCTTAACGAGTAGGTAACATAAACAGACAGACCTGCTTCTTGCTCCTTGGCCGAACTCTTTGGATCGCGACTCGCCAGAATTGGCTTGCTGTAACGTGCTGTGAACTGCTTCTCTGTGCCTAGGAAGCCAGGCATCAGGAAGTCAAACAGCGACCACAGTTCCAGCACATTGTTCTGTATCGGAGTTCCTGACAGAATGAGCCGGTGGTTGGCGACCAGCAGCTTGATCGCTTTTGAGGACTGCCAAAGAAATGAAAAAAACTGAGTTGAGACTTAATTTTCATCCTGTTACACTACTTGTTTCACAACTGAGGAACAGCAATTGAATTCCACGAGGGAAACTGAAAATGCACTCCCTTCAGCTCTTCAACCTTTCATTGCTGTGTGCAGCTGCTGTACTGCATCAGTTTGATGCTACCATCCTGTTGCATAGTTTACATCAAACAGCATCCCTATTACGCATGACATGAATTTTATTTATTATTACACCACACCATTTGTAGTAAATATGGTCCGGAATTGAATCCCGGTGGGGACGAGATTTTCGCCCATCCAGAGCGGCCCTGAAGCCCATCCAGCCTCCTGTAAAATGAGTACCAGGTCTTTCCTTGGGGTACAATGCGGCCGGGGCGTGCTGCTGATCACACACCCCCTTCTAGTGCCGCGGTCATGGAAGAGTAGAGCTATACCTCTACCCACCCTCTGGGCCACACCGGGGCTTGTAATGGGATCAGTTTATCTTTTTTTGTAGTAAATAACACACCATCATGAAATATGACAAGCTGCTTCTTTCTAAAAGATCATACCAAATGCGAGATCTCACCAAACAGTTCACATTTTTGCCCTGCTTTTTTAAGTTTTTGTATTAAAAATAAACAACTGTTGATGAATGACTTTATCAAAAAAATGCAGCGTTGAAAAAGTAGTAATTAATAAAGATCGTGTCACACGGAATACAGAACGCTATTGTATACTGTATTGTAGCTATAAGAACACTCATACTGATTAATACTATTATAGTAGTATTGACAGCCTGGCTTCTTTGCGGCTGATTAAAAAGAAATAAACTCTGGATTATGCCAGCAATACAAATACATATAAAACCGTAGCAAAAACAAGGCAATACAGGCTGGGCCAAGATGTTAAAACAGAACTGTAAAGGGTTAACCGGAGAAAGAAAATGTAAGCCTTAAACATAATATTATGTAACAACTCAATACACCAACTAATGCACTTTTATAAAAGTTACACATTAAAACACTAAAACTGCTCCGACATGTTTCGGTCCTAAGACCATCATCAGGGAGCTATATTTTCCTTGCTAAAGTCACATTAAAAATAGTCACTGATTAACTTCGTT